>Ga0075154_10003133_pt1 | contig 10563 bp, 4 predicted proteins | sample JI71714BDNA_FD_70965 | JGI IMG/M metagenome (GOLD analysis project Ga0075154, IMG submission 70965) | Wastewater effluent complex algal communities from Wisconsin, to seasonally profile nutrient transformation and Carbon sequestration -... | ecosystem: Engineered > WWTP > Effluent > Algae...
ACTACTATCTGCTCATCGTCAGACTGCAATGTTAGATTATAGGAGTCGATAGACTTGATTTGTTGTCTCAGCATGTATGTCGCTCCCAAGACTGCAGCCTTGCGACAATATGCTTGAGCCAGTTCTCCAGTTCCATATAGTGGCACGATGAAGGCCGTGGAGCCAAATGTGCCTAGTGAATTTACGTGAGTATTCAATTTTGTCAGTCCATCATGCAATGACAACGTCGAGCTCTGTAACGACATGGCGAGAGCATGCAAAATAACAGCCTGTTGATTTTCATGAAATTTGTAGTTTGATTGAAGGTAATCGAGGAAGGTAGAGCCTTTTTCTATACAGTGCAAGACTTGATCAAATGAGGTATTGGATCGCTTGTTCTGAGGACGCTTCAAACTAGAGCCCTTTATTTGGAGAGTTCGCTCGTTGAATTGATCAACAGAGGCCTGTTCAATATGTGCATTGTATTCTATTGAAAGTTGAAGCAATTTCATCAAACTTCGCTTTTCCAGCGGTTGCAACAGATTGGAAGTAAAAACGTCGCCCTTGTTACATGGCACTTTGACTAGTTCACCCTCCAAACAAACTTGTATTGTGGGCAAGGGCTTGAATTCGACGTAATCACAAACCTTGGATTTGAGTAAAGTGGATACTGCAGTTCCCTGAGATAAAAGTACGCCGGGTCCACTCAAATTCAATGCGCATGCACGATTAATTCTGGCATTTTCCAGGAGATTTCTCAGTTTGACGTGATTCAATGGAATTACGCCTTGTTGAGTTCCACAGTATATTTTGAATCCATTGAACTGGATAATGAGAGGCTGAATTTGCTGTATAACTCCCTGCCCATACGGCTGTATTACAACTTGTTGGTCTACTTCGAGTTCGAAAGATTCTAGGCTAGTTGCAGAGTGAATCTCAACTCCAGAGGGAGCATTCTTGGTCCAGGAATCGAGCTCCCTGATATTAAGGCTAGCATCCAATTCACCATACCAGTCATTTCTGTCTATATGAAGTACTCGCTTGTGCTGCATCGTCAACGCTGCTGCCAACACACTGCCTGCCAAACCTGTTCCGACCACTACTACATCGTAATCACAAGTCTTACTCAACAACTCCACCGGAGCAGGATCCAAAGTTCTTAACAGATATCGACGCTTCATTTGTTTAATTGACGTGAAAATGCCCCGAAAGTCGTCGGCATTACAGTTTTGAATATGTATACCGTACATCAAGATGGAACACACATACATACTTTAATAGCCTAAAACGAAAACTCGGAACAAAAACCGCAAAAAGTTGCTCGGCACGCTTGTTTTGCAGCAGAAATCAGTCTTGTTCCTACTACTGTAGTTGATCGTTGCAAATTGGTCACATCCTGCATAGTGATCAAGGTTACTGTTGTTTAAAACCCTTGCCGAAGTATGTGATAAAATAAACAAATAATTGATTTATCTGGAATGCAACATTAGAATTCTGTCAAGTTGGCTGTATCGACCGAAATCAGAGCCTTAGTTATCACCGAGATTATTAAACAAATATTGAAATGAAATGATGCTGAGATAAATACCCAAACATGCTTTTAACGCCAAAAAAAGAGCCAGGTATTCTAGCGGTTAATTGGCTTCGATTTTGTGAATCAATGCATCAAAATCTACTTAGTCTGAGTTGCGCTCCTGAAGTTGGTCATGTATGGAATTTCTCAATCTCTCGTACAAAGCGGAGAGTATCTTTGAAACCATGTCACAAGCTGCTACCAGAGCGTACTACGGTAGAGCGATTTTTCCACAAATTTCAAATCAAATCAAAAGATGCAGCAGATATGAACGGGAGTAACCTCGCCTGTTATCTCCAGATTTCAAAATAAGTAACTGGCAGCAAATATGGTATTAACCGCAGCAGCAACAAGTTGAGTTTATTGAATTTTCTGATCGTTTACATGAATCTTTTACAAGATAGGAAGCGCCGTTTTCAAAGTTGCAACTTGAAAAGCAGCATCTCTGCTGCACGAATTCAAAGTTCAAAAAAACTGGAAAATGTCGATACTAAGATAGTTTGGGTGTGAGTAACATGTCCGATATCATAATGCTTCATAAATTTTTCACGTCAAATTCCATAAAGCTTATCATCATATTGCTTGCAAATGTAAGCAAAGTTTAAGTGAAAAAAATGAGAAGAATCAGTGTTTTGTTTAGAGCGATTTTGGCTATTGGTTTGCCTTCGTTCGTTTACTCACAACGCTATCAATCTTTGTCAAAAGGAGTAGGTAAGGGATGTAGAATCAAGCCAAAATCGAATACTCGCGATACCAAATATGATGGACGAAAAGGAAGAACAGCCGCCATTGACTCAAACGACTTTGACCCAACTGACTGCATACAGAAACAAAATGCAGTTGAAATCGAAGTTCAATGTTTGCCTGGAGGAGCTCCATTTGTTTTTCAAGTGCAACATTTATTAGATGAAGAGGAGGACGGTTACTTGGGAAAAAGTCGTCGCAAAGGATTTCATGGCATGCAGAAGTCTGTTGAAGATTCGTCTATTTTCAATGGCGGGGAAATCAACTTCGTTACAGTCAAAAACCCTTTCAGCGGATTAAGTAGAATCAGTGGGTAAGAGAGATTGTTTGTCTCTTTTGTTATTTACCCTGATAGAGACTATGAATTCTTGGTTCCTTTATCCTTGCACTTAAGGTCCGCCCAAGTCAATGGCACAATTTATCAATTTGGAACTGATGAAACGGGTAATATATTATGCACAGAAACCTTGTTACAGGACCTGCCTCCCGACCGACTGGATGACAACTTTCAACTAAAAGACGCTCTTGAAGATCATAGAGTATCGAAGGACTCCCAATCATCATCTTCATCAGATAACAATTCAACTAATTTTCTCAGAAAGCACCGTCTCCCAAACAGACGACTCCAAGTCGGCGTTTCGAAGCTGGTACCATATATAGATGTACTCGTACCATACACACGAAGAGTTCTTTGTGCCATCAATAATGATGAAACAAACCCATTAGGATGTTCCGTTACTGACGCACGAAAAGAAGTTGTACTGGATATGATTCAATTGGCTATTTTCGAGTCAAATGTCGCATTCGAAAACTCTGGAATTCCTGGTAGATTCAGGTTGAAACATGCCTTTTTGTTAGAGAACACTCCATTTGATGAGCAGACCTTGACTTGGGACCAAACTTTGCGAGCTCTCACGCGGTTTGATGGAGTCTTGGATGAAATTTACTCAGTACGCTCTCAGTATGATGCAGACGTTGTTTCATTGATCGTTGACAAACCTGATAGTTGCGGGTTGTCCTACACTGGATTCCCTGTGAACAAACAATGGGCATTTAGCGTCGTGAACTACATTTGTGCTACCGGATATTACAGTTTTGTGCATGAAATCATGCATAACCTTGGATTGAATCATGACCGCAATACCCAAAAATGCAAGCCAGATGGCACTTGCTGCGGAGAAAATGCTTGCTATAATTTTGGCTGGCAAGATCCACAAGCGAGATTCAGAAGTATTGGCGCCTATAACTGCCCTAATGGATATTGCCCTCGTGTTCAATATTTTTCGCAACCTGAACTCTCCTATCCTCACATTGAATCAAATGGCCAGAAAAATATGATTAGAATTGGAAATTCGTGGAACAACAATGCTCGAATGATCCGAGAATCCTGGTCTGATGTTGCGAACTTCTATGGATCTTCTTCTTGTGGCAATGGATCATGTGAACCACAAAGCGGGGAGAATTGTAGGACTTGTCGGGAAGATTGTATTGGAGGATATCAATCTGTCACTGGAGATTGTGGAAACCAAATTTGTGAGGCGGGCGAAAATTGCCAAACCTGTCCCGCAGACTGCCCAGGCCGCATCGTCGACGATGAGAATATCGGCTATTGCTGCGTAGGTGGTCCCTATGAAGATCTAGCAAAGATGCAAATAAAATACGCAAAGCCCTGCGATTGGAATTATTGCAGATGGAATGCAGAGTGTGATATAAGTCCAGTTAAAACGGGAATCTATTGTTGTGGAAACGGTATATGCGAACCTGGTGAAACTGTAGACATATGTCCAGACTGCAAATGTAGTGAAGATGGATTTTGTGATACTTCGTTTGAAACAAATTCTTGTCAAGACTGTCCCGCTCCTGTGGTGGGTGTTTCCGCCTGTATGGTTACTGGACGTAACTGTGCCAATATTTTCCCTGATCCTTGTTGCAAAGGGTGCAATGGAATACTATGTCGTTAAGCTCATAAAAAGCGCAACCTTAATGATCTCAAAAGCTACTAGGGTGTTGCAATAAGCGTATTAATGTTGACCGGTAAGCTAATAGAAAGAACCAATGGCAGACATGTAACGTGTGAAGTACTTGCGATTTACTAAAGTGTAGCGAACAAGTTCTGCTATAAACTATCATCAGTTTATACGGTACTGTATCTAATGGGCATGTGCAGGCTAGAATCTTGTTAATGAATTCTATATGGCCATGTTTCTTGAGTATAACATGGGTGATTTTTCAAACTAACTTGTACAGGAATTTGCACTATGCGGACAGTTACAAAAATCAATACAATACAATAAAAATACATGATTGACTTTGATGAGAAGCATATCATCTTAAGGATAACAATTTGAGAAATCTTTCTCTAGAACTAAATATTAAGATTCTAGTTTGCCTGGGTCATGAGAGTTTATCACTGCAGGTTATGAGCTCAAGCTGTGTGAATCAACATATTTTGTCAACTAAGGCAGTTCTAAATGGGTAGGATTTTAGGTTGGATCCAACCAAAGTAGGATTTTCGGCAGTTACTGGTAGGAACATCCGCACAAAATGGTAAGATCCTGGATTAAAGGAGAACAGTAGAACCAAGGTAGGATGGCTCCTCTTAATTGGTGCAAGATAACAATCGATGGCGATGATCTCAAAGAAATCCAAGAAATTGAACAGCGTGTAGTTGACTTAAGATCAAGAGAAGGAAGAATGCCACAAAGGAGGTGATTGATCAGCAGAGAATTACTATACAAGCTATCAAGGAAATTTTTTGTGAAGAGAAACAAAAAAGAGAAAGGATCCTCTGTGCCTTTACAGGTTGATGAACATCTTGTTCTCTCATGGGTTTGCCAAGTGATTTGCTCAGGTTCAAAATGTGGCAGATTGGGTTATATTAGATTTGTGAAAGGCGAGAAACAATCAACTATTCTTCGAAGATGTTCAAAAGTTGTTCACGGAGCAAGACAACAAATATGACAAAGTCCCTTTTACAGAGGACGACGTTGCTAACAATCTCAGGACATTGACCCTAGCAAAGTTGCTCCTCATGATGTATGCAATATAGAAGGGTTTGAATCCAGAGTGGCACCGTTAGTCAGTTCACACTATCAGGTACTCAATCGTCCAACTTACATTATTTATATTTGGATGACAAAATACTCACTACTTTAAACATCATTTAGAGTCCTAGCCAAACTTAGTTTCCTCGATAATCTCAGACCTATCGTCGTCCTGGTACAGCAATGGCAGCATAAATAAACCTACATTCATGATCACAGACAGCCTGTAAATTAATTCCAAATGCTTGATATTGTCCAGAAAAATACGCCTCTATATTGCCTGTTTCACTGCTTGACATGACTTCTTTCACCAGTAAGATGCCATCTAGGCATGCTACACATCTCTTTATTGCACACTATGAGCGCAGGGATGCAAAACCCTGCGCAGCTGCATCCAACGCCTCCTTATTACCTGAGACTTGAAATGTCAATTCATCTGAGTGCAAAAATGTATAAATCCATGTATCTATGTAACGGTAAATGCAGCTGAACTAATACCAGTACATAGCACTTGTCAAGTTAACTTCATCCCCTAACCATCGCAAAAGACAATTAAGCATTATCTCAACAGTAATAGGACTTTTTGAAGTTCTTCATCTGGACATATGTTCATCAACTTGGACATTTGGCTGTACAATATCGCAGAGTTTATGATTGAACTATATTCGATTCTATATAGGCGCAAAAGCGCTGAGTTTAGCTGTTCAAAATGACTTTACCATTCTAATCTGTCTATAACATAAAATGTAAGCCTCAGAACATAGATATTACCCCACAAGTACTTGGGTTAGGATTATTAGACTTCGTCTGAGTCTTCATCAAAATCATTCAGAAAAGCCATTTCAAATGAATTACTTGATTATGGCGAGGTTGTTTTCATGTTAAACAAGCAAGCTTATAGACTCAAGTACAAAAAAAATCCGCAAGTAAAAGTCTATGAGCCAGCAAGCTGATGATTTTTCGCACACACAAAGAAATTGTCATCCTAATTATGTGCCATTTGAAATTTTCACTTTTTAGAGGAGGAGCAAGAACGGCCCTAACTACTAGCTAATCAATCTAGATTTAACCAGAATTCAACACGAAAACTTGGGATCATATTAGATGCCATTGGAGCAGGTGAAGAAATCAAGAAAGCGCAGATCTCTGTTGAAACTTGGTGGCACATGATACAAGAGCACACTACTGACAAATTTACATTGTTTTCATTTGGAGACAATGAGGATTAACTCTCAATCACCTATAGTGTGACTATGAGTTTCATTGAAATTTTGTTGCTTCGAATTGCATGTTTGCATTTGGCGCCTACCCAATATGCCACCTCTATACAATCGTTTAGATTTCTATGAACGTAACTTTCCATGACTTTTAGGTATTTCCTGATTGCAGCCAACAATATTTGAGAATTATGTTGTTTGAGTAATAAATTTAACAAAAGTGGGATCAAGCATATTGTTTTCGCCAAGTTTTCAACTCATTTGCCTGAAACTAACTTGTTCATCCAAGCACTCCAGTCCTTAATGACCTGAGCAAATCCTGAAAAAAGATCTTTGTCAACTTTAGGTCATCAAGTGTAAATACGAATACACTAAAGTACACTGAATTGTTTAAAGTTACTGGATTATCCACCAAACTTAAACAATGAAGCACAATGTGTATGTATTGAATATATTACTCATAAGATTCTGTACATAGTTATTTGTATTATTGTCTCATTCTTCGATTTTTAAAGCTAAATACAAATTTTTTTAATAGAAGAGAGGTGCAACACAAAAACGCTAGAAGCGATTAACTTCCGTATGAGATTCAATGTGCGAGAAAACGTGTATTTCACTTGGACTTGTAATGATAGTGTGATGGTTTATACAGTATTTAAATGATTTCTGGCCATCAAATTCAATCCAACTGATTAATCATCATAAGCCAGTTCCAATGATTGAGAATGAATCATGTTCTCAAAATGTATGAGATTCCAGACAAGTGATCGGATCAGATTGTGAAATATTCTGCGTCTAAAGATCTCATAGTCAAAGTCAGCCTCCTTGCTTTTATCAATCCTTATTTTATCTGCGTGATATTTTGAAATTGCCAATTTCTATTTCTTAATTCTTCAGATTTTTATATTCTAGCACAATATTGAATGATTTCCTCTAATTTGAATATTCGAGATGAAATTTGAATGATAAGATACATTTGCGAGCGATTTGATTATGTTCACCTTGATAATTTTATGATTTTGGGATGTATTTGAAATCTTCATTTAGTTCATTTAGAAGTAACGAATAAAAATCAACAAATCTAAAAATTCAGAAATACTCAAGAGCGTTCGAAAAACTAAATGCTTAAAAAAATTCATATAAAACTCTGTAAATTTAAGATAACCACGCAGCTAATCGAATTAGTAATTATTTTGTACCGTGAGGTGTATTTAGAAAACCAGTGCTGAACATATTTTTAGCAATTCAAAACGGCCTCGCAGTTTTCTATTAAATACAGTGTGACGGTGCACAGCAAAGTTATAAGAAACTAACGTCGATCGAACTGTAATCAAGATCGATTATTATTCAAATTTTTACTATAATGATTATGACATTGTGGAAGTGGAAGCAGGATCGAGGAATAAATTTAGATACACCAATTTCATTTATTAGTAAACGCCAAACCAATGCTGTAACTTAATAAAAATTGATGTGGTCGCTTGTACTACAAATTTGGATAATACAACAGTGAGACATGATCGATTCCACGAATTTGCCAACGCCTGGGCGCCTAGGATCCTATACAATCACACTCGTTTGCTGATGCCTGATGCTTCAGCTTCGTACTATTTATGTATACAAAAACAAGCAATCCGGACATGTCATTCGGACAGCTCCGGATCTTGATTTCTAAGCCGAGAAGTCTCGACATGTCCACAGACATCATTTGATCTTAATTTCTATTGTTTTAACGACATGTCCTTCGCTCAAAATCTTTCAATGACAGTTCCTGAGGGTTCTTCCATAAGAATGCCATTTTTTATTAAGTTAAAGTACTTCTCGTAATACCTTATCAATATATCATGTGTAATAAATCTGCAGATCCAGTTGCAACATTGGTGGGATATCTTTAGTTCTTGGACGACATGTCTCTACATGTCCTTAGACATAATTTGATCTTATTTTCCATTGTTCCGAACGACATGTACTTCGTTCTAAATTTTTGAGTTGACAGTTTTCGCACACGCTTCCATAAGGATGTCCTTCTTCATAGCCTTCTTTTATTAAATTAAATTTTTAGTACTAAAAGTGAACGCAAGGTCAAAGGAAAAAATATTGAAAGGAGCTCATACATCAAAGCAAAAATGTTAATGATTTCCTCATGGCATAAGTTATCTGTCGTTATAATCATAAATGGATTCCATTGATCATAGAGCAGTTACAATAAACTTACGCGATCGTGGATTATACCACTCGAAAAACTGTTGCGTCACAAGTTTTGATTGATCTTAGAATTCAATTTAACTCTCTGCCCTTGATCAAAATCACGATGGATCATAGTCTTGCTCAGGCAAAGCATTCAAATGGTTCGGTCATATCAGAGTTTCATTCAAAGACAGATTTTTGTCACACGTCACACAACAGGACTATTTCGCGACATCTCCCGACGTATTTAGACAGTTCTTTTTGTCTCACGAATTTATCCTTTATTTACAAAACAAGACAAATTTTCAAACGTATTTCCGGAGTGGATCTTACAAATTTTGGGCCTTAGAAAAAATATCTTGGCAGAAATCTAGGTAGAACTTTTAGGCAAATAGACGATGCACATGAATGAAGTATCAACTAAATTGTCTTTGATAAATTGATATTACTATTTTCATGAAGCAAGACACTTGACACAAATAACAAAAAATAATCCCATCTCGTAACTTAAATGTATGTATGAAAGAATTGTCCTACGACAGTTTGTTCGGCATTTCGATTTGATGGGTGAAGGCGAAATGACGCGAACAACTAAATGTACAAATCTGGCGCCCAGCATGCAGATATTGCAGTTCATCTCTCAATCTCAAACTTAATCTCAAACTTGTTGCTAAACACTCTACTAAATATTCACAATATATACTCAAAACTGACTACTCTGTATTCAATAAACTATAATCAATACTAAAAATACAATACTCAACTATCTATATCAACTGTATTCAATACTCAATTTTAAATACTCAATTACTCAATACTCAATTCTAAATACTCAATCCTCAAAACTTAATACTCAATACTCAATTACTCAATACGTAATACTCAATACTCAATTACTCAATACTCAGTAATCTGTTATAATCAACACTCAACACTCAATAATCAATACTCAATTCTCAGTACTCAGTACTAAATCACCGAATAATATCACTTTGGAAGACACAACTGAGGGTTCACTTTTTCTCCCAAAGGAAAAAAACACCTCATTTCTATTGAGAGAAAAGTTCGACTGAAAATGAAGATATTTTACCAATCCAAGATACTCATTACAATGGCATTCCTGCTATTGATCAGTTGGAGTACAACTGTTTCGGCAATAGGAAGAGGTTGTCGTCTCACGCCAAAATCAAACCTAATCAGAAGAAAAACTGTTTCAAGCAGGGGTCGTACTATGGTCGAGATGGATTCTGAGCATTTCAACATGACTCAGTGTTTTGAAGACATATCAGATATGTCAGATAGAGCGGACACGCGCAACCAAGCTGATCTTGAGATACAATGTCTGCCTGATAATGAATCATTTGTGTTTACAGTCAAAGAACAGATTGAGAATCATACTCTGACAGAAGGTCGTAGACGCAAAGGAATTCGACGTGGTTTTCATGGAAAACAGAAGATTGAAAATATCACAGAAACAGAATTCGAGGGGGAGATTAATATAGTGTCATTCACCGATGAAGATTACAATGGGGGTTCTCGCATAGTAGGGTAAGTACTCTAATCAGTGAATACTTGTTCATTACATTATATTTTGCTGATGTAGATGTGATCCTGCATCGCCCAGATCTGCTCATGTAAATGGGACATTTTTCCACTTTGGAACGCAGGAGAACGGTGAAGTGTATTGCACAGAAATGAAATGGGAGGATTTCCCACCTGAATCCCACGAACAGGGAGATCTAGAGCCACCTGAGCCTGATGTTGATGATGATGACCATGGTCAAGTTTATGGTGATGACTTTATTGAGTATTACAACTA
>Ga0075154_10003135_pt1 | contig 10559 bp, 12 predicted proteins | sample JI71714BDNA_FD_70965 | JGI IMG/M metagenome (GOLD analysis project Ga0075154, IMG submission 70965) | Wastewater effluent complex algal communities from Wisconsin, to seasonally profile nutrient transformation and Carbon sequestration -... | ecosystem: Engineered > WWTP > Effluent > Algae...
TTGTACACCTGTTCTCCAGTTTGCATTTTATCATCAGTTCTAATGGCCCCAACAAAGTGATGGCCACGGGTGGTCTGCGCTACTGGAAAGATGGCCGCGAAGTACCCGATGTATTGTTGGGTATGTTTGATTATCCGGAGACAAAGGCCCATTCGGCCTTTAACCTTTCCCTGCGCGTGAATTTTGTAGACGGCACTTCGGGCAGCACTTACCTGCGCATGGTCGGTACCGAGGGCGCAATGGACGTTACCTGGGATGATGTAACGCTTCGTAAAAACCTCACTACCGACCCGATGGACACTTTCCTAAGCGCTAAAGCCGACGAAATGGATAAAGCATTGGGTGCCCGCAAACGGATGCTCCCGCCCGCCGAGGCAAAATACCGCGTGGAAGATGGTTACAAAGGTGCGCACTACGACCACTTTTCCAATTTCTTTACGGGTGTACGCAATAGTACTTCGGTGATGGAAGATGCGACCTTTGGCTTCCGGGCAGCCGCACCGGCGCTGTTGTGTAACGACAGTTATTTTGGCGAAAAAACTGTGCGTTGGGACCCGGAAAAATTAAAACTCTTGTAATCAAAACGGCTTGTTATTTTCAATCAATGCACTATTAACAATGAAATATACACTTTTATTTATCCCTTTATTAATGATCGTCGCCGCCTGCTCTTCCAGCAACAAACTGAGCAAAACGGAAGAAAAAGCGGGCTGGAAATTACTTTTTGACGGAAAAACGCTCAACGGATGGCATAATTACAACGCTAAAGGTATTAAAGGCTGGGAAGTGAAAGACGGCCAGATGATTGCCCTTAGCCAAGGTTCTAACGATATTGTGAGCGATGAGGAGTACGAAAACTTTGAACTAACGCTGGAATGGAAAGTATCTCCGGGTGGTAACAGCGGTATCTTTTTTAACGTCGTAGAATCGCCCAAATACGAAGCAGTGTACGTAACCGGTCCCGAATATCAGTTAATTGACGACGTGGGTTTTCCCGAAAAATTGGAAGATTGGCAAAAATCAGGGGCCAACTACGCCATGCACCCGCCTAAAGTAGCGGCCTATAAACCCGTGGGCGAATTTAATTTCACTCGGTTGGTTGTAAACAAAGGCCACGTAGAACACTGGCTCAACGGGCAAAAAACCGCCGAATACCAACTTTGGACTCCGGAATGGGAAACCCTCGCCAAAACGGGCAAGTGGAAAGATTTTCCGGCCTACGGACGCGCCAAACGCGGCCGCATTGGTCTTCAGGACCACGGCAAAGTGACCTGGTTTAAAAACATCAAAATCCGCCCACTATGAACATAAAAACCTTTATTTTTTGCAGTATTGTCGCTTTTTTATCGGGCTGCGCGGGTTCCCGCAAGGCCAACGACGGCTCGGTTAGCCTTTTTAACGGTAAAAACTTAGACGGATGGGTGATTCACGGCACCGAAAAATGGTACGTTGAAAACGGCAACCTGATTTCGGAAAGTGGCCCCGATAAACAATACGGTTACTTGGCCACCACCGGTCAGTACAAAAACTTTGATCTTACGTTGGAATTTAAACAGGAGGCCAACGGTAATAGCGGGGTATTTTTCCGCTCTTCGCTGGAAGGCACCAAAATCACCGGCTGGCAGGCAGAGGTAGCGCCTTTGGGACAGCACTCCGGTGGCATATATGAATCTTACGGACGTGGCTGGCTGATTCAACCAGTAGCGGATTTGGAAAAAATGCTCAAACCAAGCGAGTGGAACACCATGCGCGTAAAGGTTATGGGCGACGAAGTGCGCACCTACCTCAACGGTACGGAGATGATTTATTTAAAAGATGCCAAAATCGGGGCGGCTAATGGCCAAATCGCCTTACAAATCCACGATGGCGGCGGCATTAAAGTACGCTGGCGGAATATTCGGGTAAAACCCCTGTAAAAACAAAGTCCCATTTCTGCAACAGATGCGGAAATGGGACATTTTTATTGCTTTGAAAAAGCCTCGTGGGACTACGGAGCCAATCGGCTGGTATGCCACGTACTTTCGGCCAATTGATAAGCAATTCGGTCGTGCAAACGGCTTTCCCGCCCTTGCCAAAACTCAAAATAGTCGGGACGTAGTACATATCCTCCCCAATTGGGCGGCAAAGGCAATACCGGCGCGTCTTTGTATTCTTCTTCGAGGTCGGCCTGCTTTTTTTCTAATACTGAACGATCGCTGATGACCTGACTTTGTGGACTTGCCCAAGCCCCAATTTGGCTGCCTTTAGGGCGACTGACAAAATAGGCTTCCGAGTCTTCGCGGCTAATTTTTTCAATTTTCCCTTCAATACGAATTTGGCGTTCCAGTTCCAGCCAGCAAAACAACAACGCCGCATTGGGATACTGGGCCATTTCAGCCCCTTTCCGGCTCTCGTAATTGGTAAAAAACACAAATCCTCGCTCATCGAATCCTTTTAACAACACAATGCGAGCGGAGGGACGACCATTCGATCCCACCGTGGCCAAAGTCATGGCGTTAGGCTCCAGTATTTGACTCGAAATGGCTTCATCAAACCAATGTTTAAATTGCTCGAAGGGAGAAACCGAAACATCGGACTCATTGAGTGATTGCAGGGCATACGTGCGCCGAAGCGCGGCTATATCTATCATTTATTATGTAAACTTCGTATTATTTGCTTAATTTCGCTCTAATTTCGGCTACTATTTGAATGGGCCATTCAAACAACTGGGCAATGGTAGCATCATCGAATTCCGGTATTTCTTCCATGTAACGCGCTATTACCTTTTCAATACCCATTTTGATACCTTTCTCGATACCCACTTCCATACCCTGTTTAAATCCAATGCGGTGTGCTTCTTCCCAATGGCGTACGAGGAAGTTAAGTTCTGATTCTGGGGTCTCTTCTGATGTGGGTCTATTATCCATTGTTTCTATTATTCGCTCAGTTTTGCTCTGATCTGGGCTACCATTTGAATCGGTAATTCAAAGAATTGGGCAACAGTAGCATCATCGGCTTCCGGCATTTGCTTCATATAACGCGCCACCGTCTTTTCGATGCCTTTTTCCATACCCATTTCAAACCCGGTTCGCTGCGCCTCTTCCCAGCCGCGAACGAGGTGGTTCAGTTCTACTACTGAGGTTTCTTCTGTCGTGAGTAAGTTATCCATATTATTAATTTTTTCATTGAAACCGGGAGAAACCCGGGAAAGATACGCTACGGTGACGTGATTCATCCTTAAAAGTGTCGAATCTCCTTTAAAATCCTTTGCAAAAATAAGGATTTCTTTCCAATATTGCTCCATGTAAACAACATCTTTGCTGGCCTTTAATGCCATAAAGAACTTGAGCAATAACAAACTGTCAATCTGGCGAATTTGTTCAGCGCTCATACCGGCAATATCTACCAATATATATTCAAAATTGGGCAAAAACGGGTAAAGCGCCGGATCTGCGCCCGCAAATAAGGTCTGTATATTTTCGGTGAACCAAGGCGTTTCACCGTGGTACAAAACCACGGGAATGACAGGAGACAAAGGCTTATTTTGTTTTAAATTTCGCTCCCAAATACCATTGACATATCGAAGCAATTGGGTATAAATAGCCCCTCGCGCCGGTTTGTAACTTTTGTGTTCCACCAAAATGGTAATATTCATCTTCCGCCCATCTTTAGTCGTAACGGAGTAACAAATATCGCTAAAATACGGAGCCATTTCCTCATCGAGAAAGGAAGTATCCGTTGTCTCCAGTGTGTTCAAATCCAACATCTGGACAATTGCGGCCGGGAGAGCGTGCCGAATGAACTGTACACCCATTTCGTGTACCTGAAGGGCAAACCGAAAATACCGATCGTGTTTGTGCGGGCCAAAATCTAACGGCAGGTCGGTGGAGATTGATGGTTGTTTTCTTTTTTTACGCGCCATAGAGCGCAAAAGTAAAAAGATTATTTTTTTGACACAAAAAATTTGACACAAAAAAATAAACAAAAAAACTATCTCCCCAAAAATCGGATATTACGCATCAGTCCGGCGTATTTAGTGCGCTTCACTGCTGACTTTCGAAATACTTCCGCAAATACCTCCTCGGTTAACTCCTGCCATTCCCGTTTATTTTTGGTCAAAAGTTCGGGTTTGGGGTCAAAAGCCGGTTCTTGGTGTTTTTTGGAAAAACGATTCCAGGGACATACGTCCTGGCACACATCACAACCAAACATCCAATTGTCCATTTGACTGGAAAATGCCGCCGGAATATCTTCTTTTAATTCGATGGTCAAGTACGAAATACATTTGCTCGCATCCAAAAAATAGCCTTCGGGCGCAATGGCCTGAGTAGGGCACGCGTCAATACAGCGGCGGCAGGTACCGCAATGATCCCGAATCGGGTCATCGGTTACCAAGGTCAGGTCACAAATAATTTCGGCTAAAAAAAAGTAAGACCCGCGTTTGGGGTTAATGGTCAGGGTATGGCGGCCATTCCAGCCAATGCCGGCGCGGCGCGCCCATTCGCGCTCCAAAACCGGCGCGCTATCCACAAAACAACGGCCCTCTACCGCACCAATTTCGGTGGCAATAAAGGCCATTAGTTCTTTTAGTTTGTCTTTTATAACATGGTGATAATCAGCACCGTACGCGTACTGACTAATTTTGGGCGCTTCCGAATCTTCCTGTTTTTCGGGATTGTGGTAATTGTACGCGAGGCAAATAACGGTTTTTGCCCCCGGAACCAGCAAGGTAGGATCAATGCGCAGGTCGAAATGGTTTTCCATGTACGACATGGTCCCGTGCGCCCCCTGCTGCAACCAGGCTTCCAGTTTGCGCGCTTCCGCGTCGAGGCGTTCGGCCCGCGCAAAGCCCACGAACTCAAAACCCAACCGAAAGGCTTCGGTGCGAATGAGATCCGTATGGCGTTGCGCAGACATATTGAAGGAAGGAATTAACCCTCTTTAATTTCGTAGCGGTATGTTTCTACGATCAGGTTGGCCAATAGTTTTTGGCAAGCCGTTTCTACTTTTTCTTTTGCTTCTTCGGCATTGGCCGCCTCAAACTGCATACTAACGTGGCGACCAATCCGCACGTCCGACACATCGGAAAGGTGCAAGTGTTTTAAGTTGTTCAAAACCGTTTTACCCTGAGGATCAAGCAAGCCCTCGTGCGGCATAATGTCTATTTCTGCTGAATATTTCATGAATGTATAAGTTACCCTGTTACTTTATCTCTAAACAGGACGGAAATGGCGATATAACACAGCACTGTAACGGGCAGTGCCAACATTTTTAAAAAACAAACGGAGGCCAACAAAATGGCCAGCAACGCTAACATGGGGGCATTCGATTGAAAATCAAAACTTTTCAATTTCAGGCCAAACATGGGAATTTCACTCAGCAACAACAGCGACAATACCGGAATCAGAACGTACATCAACCACGCATTACCCTGAATAAAATCGCCAATCCCGAAGGTGTTGTTCCACGCAGCCAGCGTTATACCCAACATAAATACCGTACAAGCCGGGGTGGTTAAACCCATAAAATACGTGGTTTGGCGGGTATCTAAGTTGAATTTGGCCAAACGCAAACCCGAAAACGCTGATAAAATAAACGCCGGGAGCGCATTCAGGTGAATCTGCTGCGTATCAAAACCCGACAACAACAAATAAATCATGGTACCAGGCACCACTCCAAAACTCACTACATCCGCCAAAGAATCAAGTTCTTTGCCCAACAGTGATGTAATCTTCATGGCACGGGCTATCATGCCGTCCAAGTAGTCACAGACAAAGGAGGTCAGCGTGAACCAAGCCGCTGTTTCGGGCTGCGCATTGAGGAGAAATAGCACCGCGCAACAACCGCAAAACAGGTTGGTTAATGTAAGCAGGTTGGGTATATTAATGACTGCACCGTTCATTCAGGGACAAAGGTAGTAAAATCTTGTAAAGTTCCACATTAAAAGGGCAATGTTACAACCAAATCAGGATATGCTTCCATTGTCCGGCGAATGGTGGACAATGCGTGCGGGTTGCGCGCCCAAGCCCGGCGAGCAATCCCGTTGTTGACATCCCAAAATAACATGGCGTGCAAGCGGCGGTCAGCATCGGCGGAACCATCGAGCACCATCCCGAAACCACCGTTCATCACCTCGCCCCAACCTACGCCACCACCGTTATGAATACTCACCCAGGTCGCACCCCGGAAGGAGTCTCCAATCACGTTGTGCACGGCCATATCGGCGGTATACCGGGAACCGTCGTAAATATTTGAGGTTTCGCGGTACGGCGAATCGGTACCGGATACATCGTGGTGATCGCGGCCAAGCACCACCGGACCATCCAATTCACCGGCGGCAATGGCATCGTTGAAGGCTTTTGAAATTTTCATCCTGCCCTCGGCATCGGCGTACAAAATGCGGGATAAAGACCCCACAATGGGCAAATTAGCGCGGGCACTTTCAATCCAAAGCAAATTATCGCTAATTTGCCCTTTAATTTCTTCCGGCGCTTCGGTCAGCATCTCGCGCAGTACCCGGGCGGCAATGGCGTCGGTTTTGGCCAAATCGGATGCTTTGCCGGAGCAACACACCCACCGGAAAGGCCCAAAACCATAGTCAAAACACAAAGGCCCCATAATATCTTCCACGTAAGAAGCATAGCGGTACGGCGATGCCGATACACTGATTTCGCCCAGGGCCAATGGCTGGCTACCCGGCTTAAACACGTCGGCTCCGGCATCACCGGCTTCTTTGAGAAATGCATTGCCGTAGTCCCAAAAATACATTCCCCGCTCACTCATAACATTAATAGCGGTGGCGTGGCGGCGCAGTGTATTGGCAATTTCGGCCATAAATTTGGGTTTATCGCGCACCAATAATTCTTTTGCTTCTTCAAAAGTATAACCCACGGGCGTATAGCCACAATCGTGAATATTGTGGCAACTGGTTTGGTCCGATCCCAAATCAATGTGAACATTATCGCGCACAAATTGCTCCCACAATTCCACAATATTACCGTTGTACACCAACGCTACCCCTTCGCCATTGTCGCGGGCCTGCTCCATGCGGCGAATAAGTGCCGAACGATCGGTAAATACATTTTCGCCCAAAATATAACCATCGGCAACACGCTGTTCAATGGCATCCTGGTCGGTTTCGGCCAAAATACCCACGCATCCGGTGATGACCGCCGCGCGCGCCTGCGCCCCCGACATACCGCCGAGACCACTGGTGACAAATATTTTTCCTTTCAGGTTATCGGCGCCCAAACCCATGCGCCGACCAGCGTTGAGCAGCGTAATGGTAGTACCGTGTACAATTCCCTGCGGACCGATATACATAAATGACCCGGCGGTCATCTGGCCGTATTGGGTTACGCCGAGGGCATTAAAGCGATTCCAGTCTTCTTTGCGCGAATAATTGGGAATCATCATACCGTTGGTGACTACTACGCGCGGGGCATCTTCGTGGCTGGGAAACAAGCCCAGCGGGTGCCCGGAGTACAGTACCAGCGTTTGGCGGTCGGTCATGGTAGCCAGGTATTTCATGACGAGGCGGTATTGCGCCCAGTTTTGAAACACCGCGCCGTTACCGCCGTAGGTAATCAACTCGTGCGGGTGTTTGGCAACTTTGGGATCGAGGTTATTTTGCACCATGAGCATAATGGCCGCCGCCTGCTGGCTTTGGGCCGGGTATTCGCTGATGGGTCGTGCGTGCATGGCGTACGTGGGCCGAAAACGGTACATATAAATCCGCCCGTAGGTTTGCAGTTCTTGTTCAAATTCCGGGCGCAGGGTATCGTGCCATTCCGTGGGGAAATAACGCAGGGCATTTAGTACGGCCAGCGCTTTTTCATCGTCGTTCAAAACGCCCTCAATCACGCGACGGGGCGCGTGGCTCACCGTGGGGTCAAGCGGCTGTACGGGCGGAAGCAGTGGTGGTATTCCTTCAAGTATTTGTTCCTGAAAAGTCATGGATGGTTAGATTTTGGGACAAAGGTAGGATTTTAGCAACTGTTTATATACTTCGACACGGCAGGTTTTGTGCATAAAAATGCGGGACGATACCCCAAAGTGGTGCACAAAACTTACTTTTGCCCGCATACTAATTCATCATACAATATGTTAAAAACTTCGTTCTTCATCGCCTTCGGATTGGCATTATTTGCGGCTTGCAGCGCACCCACTCCCCCACCCCCAACGCCGACACCCGCACCACCGTCTCCCAACGTCGTGGGCGGCGACCAGGATGCCCACGGTTGCCGGGGTTCGGCGGGGTACCAATGGTCCGAATTACGGCAAGAGTGCATTCGTCTTTTTGAAACGGGAATCCGCCTCGATCCGCAAGCCGGACAAGATGCCACCGTGTCGGCTTTCGCCGTGTTTAAATCGCCGGATATGGCGGGTAACGCCGAATTGTTTTTGCCCGGCCAGCCCAACGCCATTTTGCTGCAACGCGCACCCGACAACGGCGCAGGCACCTGGACTTCGACGGCATTTACCTTAAAACAATGGAAAGGAATGTTGTCGGTGGAGGATAAGGCGGGGAAATTGTTGTATCAGGGGGCGTTGGCGAAATAATTTCATCCCTAAATGCACAAAAGCCATCCCGAACGAACGGGATGGCTTTTGCTCTATAGAATCTGCTAAAACGGAAGAGGACTATGCCTTTTGCGCTTTGCTGCGTACCACATCTACAATCGCTTTGAATGTAGTGGGGTTGTTGAGGGCCAAGTCGGCGAGGGCTTTGCGGTTCAAACCAATACCTTGAGTAGCAAGGGCGTGAATGAAACGGCTGTAACTCAAACCTTCAGGGCGAACCGCAGCATTGATACGGGCAATCCAAAGACGGCGATAAACGCGTTTTTTGAATTTACGGTCACGGAAGGCATACTGCCAACCTTTTTCCACCGTGTTTTTAGCAACGGTATAAACTTTAGAACGGGCGCCAAAAAAACCGCGGGCGGCTTTCATGATTCTTTTCCGGCGGGCGCGACTGGCCGGGTTGTTTGTTGCTCTAGGCATGTTTAAATGTTTTTTAGTGCGATACAGAGGAATGAAACATTCACTTCGGATCTGTATCCTCGTTAAAAAAAAGAAAAATTACATCGCCAACAGACGCTCGATGCGAGCGTGATCGGCTACATTGACTACAAGGCTGCCACGACCGTGACGTTTAGCCTTCTTCGTCTTTTTGCGCATCAAGTGGCGCATATTCGCCTGACTACGCTTTACTTTACCCGAGCCAGTCACTTTAAAACGCTTCTTGGCACTTGAGTGGGTCTTCATTTTTGGCATAACGCAAAAATTTAGTATAGATTTGAAAAAAGAGCCGCAAAGGTAACTTATTCTGCGATAACTCCAAGCATTTATTTAAAAAAATATAAACCACCACTACCCACATCCACTTTTGCAACACCCATTATCTGCAAAATAAAAACCGTGAACTTCACTTTTCACTCTACACTATTCACTTTTCACTCTACCCTCACTTACAGTTTTCCACCAGCGATTTCCAGGTTTTTTCCATTTGTTTGGCCTTTGCGATGGAATCGACCGGGAATCGGATGGAATTGACAAAACTCTGCTTGCCGTCGCGGTAGTATTTAAACACCTTTTCTTTGTATTTGGCGGGTAGTTCAACGTTGATATTTTTGCCACTCACCACAAATTCCACGGCGTTGGCGTCAATGCGATTGAGGTCAAATTCCCACGTTTCTTCCTGCGTTTTTTTGTCGGTGGTGGTGACCAAAACAAGGGTCCAGGAGCAGCCATTGTCGTTTTTTTTGAACGTTACGGCTTGTTTTCCTTTGAATGATGGCATATCGGCGGCGGCGGAAATGACCCAATCGGCCGTTTCGGGTTTGATGTCTGTTTTGGGTACCAGCGCGATAATTTGAGGCAGGGCGGCGTTGGCGAGGCGGGCCGCTTCGATATTGGCAAACTCCAGCGTAACCTCGTTGTCGTAATTGGCTGGTTCACCGTTTTTTTGACAGGCTACCAATTTATCTTTTTTCAACGTTTGCGCGCTGATGCTAATTTTCCCGGAACTAATATTGAGCGATACGCCGTTGGGATCGAGGTCACCCATAAACCATTCGCAGGCACTATCTTCGTTGTTTTCCTTATCTTCTTCGTCTATTTCTTTACGCACCAATTTGGCATCGGTGCTACCCGAAAGCGCCTGTTCGATGCGTACACCTTTGTTATTCACCGGCGCGAGTTGGGCATTGAGCAATTGAATACCGTCGGCGAGGGAATTCACTTTGGGCACCCGCGCTTCGAGGGCTTTTTCACCCAAAGGAATAATTTTTTCCAACGCTTTGATGATAATTTTGGCTTCGTCGGGCGAATTAGCACCAAAAACCAGGTCTTTGCGGTAGCTTTTAAAATTGCCGTTTTGGCTATGGGTAATAAACCGGATATCGCGACGGGTTTCCACTTCCACGGCCACGTCTTCTCCTTTGGCTTTTAACTCGATGCTGTTGGCATCCAGGTCGCCCCAGCACCATTCGTACACATCGGTGCGCGCTTCACCCGATCCCGATTCCTCCATGGTGAGGATGGCGCGGTCGGCGGTTTTGTCGTCAAAGCGGAGG
>Ga0075154_10003138_pt1 | contig 10553 bp, 7 predicted proteins | sample JI71714BDNA_FD_70965 | JGI IMG/M metagenome (GOLD analysis project Ga0075154, IMG submission 70965) | Wastewater effluent complex algal communities from Wisconsin, to seasonally profile nutrient transformation and Carbon sequestration -... | ecosystem: Engineered > WWTP > Effluent > Algae...
CCGAAAGTTTTGCAATCTAAAACTCTAAAAACTTATAAAAATAAGAAGCTGAATACCGCTAATTTTGGGGATTTTACCCATGGTGACTATCAGGTTTTCTTACATTTAGTCAGTAAGATAGGTGGTGTTGATGAATTTGGAAAATATCTACAGCCAGAGAATTTGCAGAGAGAACACGTACTTACCGCAAATGAATTTAAAGAGGTATTTGATACAGATCTTAGTAACTGTTATAGATTTCTTAATAAGGCTTGTAAAAAACTTATGAAAACCAGCATAACGCTTGAAAAAATTGAATTAAATGAAGTTTGGGAGATTAATATTTGTTCAACAGCTAAATATAATAAAAAAGAAGGGCGTATTACTGTTAAGTTTACAGACGATATTATGCCTTATTTAGCTCAAGTTAGAAAAAGATTTATATTATATAACCTCAAGGAAATAGCTAACTTTGGCAGTCTCTATACAACAAGGTTATATGAATTAATACAAGAATTTCAGGAAACTGGATGGATGCTTAAATCAATAGATCAATTAAGAAAAATTTTTGCTATTGGTGATGATAAATTTAAGCTATATGGAAATTTTAAGGCAAAAATTCTTTCTCACGCATGTCAAGAAATCAACAATAATTACGATATGGGTTTAAGGTTTGAAGAACTAAAAGAGGGGCGTAAGGTAGTCGCCGTCAAATTCTTTTTTAAACAAACTGTTGTTACTCAAGTTACTAATCAAAAAACAGGTAAAACTACCAATATTTACAGCAAGCCTAAAGCTCAAAGAAATACTAGAAAGAAAGTAAAACAAGCTAGTTTATCAAGTTCTCCAGATATCTTAGATGGGCAACTTGCTTTTATGGAATTAACACCAGAAGTAAAGCCTATGAAAAGTATATTATCTTCTATTCTTTCAAAATTTACATCATCTAAAAAATAATCTTTCTTTAAGAATACTTTTCTTATCTTTTGAATCGTGTGTTTCTATCTGCCTTTAAGGTTTAACCTTTCATTGTATAAAAATGAATTTCAAAGAGCAAGCAAATTTAGTTTGCATATTGCGTATAACAAAATTTTACGAATGTTTGTCATAACTTAAATTTCCAAACTCAAGAAATAAGAAAATTCCCCAAAGCCGACCAAACCGAAAATCATTATTTAGACAAGCTAACTGGATTTTCTTTTTCTGAATTAGGACATTGGTTATAACATCTGATTTCGAAGAAATAGTGTTATACGCAAGATGCACTGAAAACAGTGCTTGCTTTTCATTAGCTCTATATCAGTTGTTTTCTAAGGTTTACAAAGGATTTTGTTTGGATTTTAATGAAGCAACAAATATCGACAGATTTTTACACAGTTTTAACTACGATTAGTATCTCAAAATTTACATTAAATTTATGTCGTGGTATGTTTAAACTCATAACACAGCCTAAAGAAAACTACTTTTTCTTTTTAACTTTCCTTATACTGATTTTGAATTCCTGTATTTCTAATTTTACTATCTAGATTACATTTCTCATTTTCTGAGCCTGCTCATAAAGTTATAGCAAACATTCATGAGAATTTTGTTATACGCAATAGGCAAACTAAAGTTTGCTAATTTTAAATAGCTTGTTAGACCTTTCGTTATAATACTTACGTTGATTTTGTTGAAACTTTGATTGCCAACTCAGAAAAAAGGTTTTTTTTATTAAATTTGGCATTATTTTTTAAAATTTGAATAATTTTCTTACTCTATCTATTGAACCAACAAAAAATCTTTAAATAGAATCCTTTGTAGATCATAAAAATTAAGCGTTGCAAAGAGAGTAAGATCGAGTGTTGCTTACAACACATGTTGCGTATAACACTATTTCTTTGAAATGAGATGTTATAACCAATATCCTAATTCAGAAAAAAGAAAATCCAGTTAGCTTATCTACAAGATAATTTTCGGTTTGGTCGGCTTTGGGGATTTGGTTAGATATATTATTGGTATAACTTTTGCTTCATATAATTTTGGTATAGCATTGGTATTATCAGTATTGGTTGTAAAGACTCTCTTGTTGAAAATTTATCTTGACTAGAACTACAACCGCTAATTAAATAACGAGATGCAATTTTTATTTATTAAAAGAGGTGATTTATGTTTAACGGTTTAGATAATTTTGTTCAACAGTCTTTACAAAGAGATATGCAAAACAAAATAATACAAGCTCAGCTACAGGCTCAAGAAGCTGAGAAGCATTTAGTTAGCAAGAAATATGATAGCGGTTATCCTGGTGTATTTGGTGCTATGACTAATGCATTAGATGATGCATCTATTGCTTACGGCAATAGATTTAATGAGACTATCAGGAGTAAGCAAGGTTTCACCCACGAATTACTGACAAAAGTTTGGGATGACGGTATGTCGTCCGATCATACCAAATTTCTAAATGATATTAATTCTTATCGTGATATGGTGAGAATTAATAAAATGAAAGTTACTGCTTGTAATACATTAGCCGAGGCGGATTTAGAGTTTTCTAAAACAGAAGACCAATACAACAAGTTTTTTAGTGACTGGAAAATTAAAACCGCAGAATCTGCTAATCGATGGTCTGCTCACTTTGATAAACTGGTTATTGAGGAGAATAATCCAGTTGCCAATGTCGCTCAAAATTTACCAAATCAAAATCTCGTTCCTCAAGGCGGCGATGATTTGTTACAACAATTAAATGCTCTTCAGCAACAATTAGCTCAAAGAGATGGTGTTATTAACTCTATGAATCAAATGTTTCAAATATATCAAGGAGCTTTGGATCAAGCTAATATAACCATCGATGGTCAAAAAGTAACTATTGATGATCTAAGACAAGATAAGATTGAGTTAAGAGAAAAGGTTAGCGAACAAAAAATTAGCATCGATTCTTTAACAGAGACTAATTTAGAGCAAGCAGAGAAAATTCATCAAGTTAGCGATAAATATCTTGGTTTAAAGACAAATTTTATCGACTTAGTAACTTTACATCAAGAAATTGATCCTGATTATGTCCCAGTTATAGATTTAGCTGGATTAAATTTGGATCAATAATTTAAAGAAATTTTAAACAATAGATAAAACGGTTTTTTATGGCTGCAAATATTAATTCTAACTTTCCATCTATACACTTGATTCCTTCTTCAATCCAAGGATCTGCTAAACAGCAACAAATTCAAGCATTGACTACTCAAGTCAATGAAAATGAGAATAAAATTGCTAAAATAGACAAAGAAATAGTTGCTCGTGAAAAAATACTAGAAGCAGCTGAAATCAAAAAAAATGTTAGCATTGCCGCTATGCAAAACTGTCAAAATATAATAAAAGTATGCGAAGAAAGTAAAGAAATTATAAAAGAGATGATAGGTATTTACGAAACTTTAATAGCTCGTAATGAAGCAAGTAAAGCCTATTCTAAAGCGTCTGATTGTTCTATACCTGGCAAGGCGTACACCACTCCTTATGACGAAAAATATGAAAAAGCTTTTCAAAATGCTATGGACACAAGTAGGACTACAGAGAGTTTAGGATTTAAGAAGCCAGAAAATATAGATTTTTTTGATCGTATTAGTCATAATCCTGTAAAAAGGAATTATTTATTTTCTATGTTTACGGAATGGTTTAGTGGATTTAGATCGTCTACTTCGTCTTTTTTTAGATGGTTTTAACTAAATTAACATCAAATTTTACCTCTAATATCCATGTCTGCAATGCGGAGTTTGCAGACATAGCTAACTTGAGTCTTAACAAAAATGTGGTGATTTTTATCTATAATGTAGATTTGTATAAAATATTTGTTATTAATTTTTTAGTTACTTTGCAATGAGTTATTTAAATCCTTGTTATTATTCGAATAGATTAATAGCAAAATTAGAATTATTAGATGTTAAAAACCAATTAGATTTTATCCTCATTAATAAAGCTATTTATTGGGCTAAAAAATATCATGGCAACCAGTTACGCAAGTCAGGTGAACCATATTATTCTCATCCATTAGAAGTTGCTTATTTATTTTCTGAATACGTTGAAAAAGAAGAATTGCAATATTATACAACCGACTTAATAGTTACTGCAATATTGCATGATACAATTGAAGATACTGTACTAACTAAAGAAATGATTGCAAAGAATTTTAATGCGTCGATCGCAAATAAAGTTGATGATTTAACTAGAATTAAAGTAGATCGCAAAATTAGCGCTGGTGACACTTTAGAATTGCTTTATCCTCAGAATAAAAAAGATATATTATATATTAAAATATTTGATAGATTGCATAATATGCAAACTATCAGTTTCATGCCCGAAGCAAAAAGAAATAAGATAGTTGATGAAACTATAGAGTATTTTGTATCTCTTTGCTCTATTTTAGGCCTTTACGAAGTAAAAAAAGAATTAATAATGTTAAGTTATCAAACTAAATCACCTAATAAACTTTCCGTTTTTGCCATTGATTGGGATGTCTTATTAGTTGATCCTTTTGCTTTCTCATCTTCAGTTCTAACAAAATAAAATAATCCTAATCCATATCCTATAACTATTGGAAAAAGAAGAAACAATAACCCTAAATTACCGAAATATTTTATTAAGTAAATAACCCCAAAAGAGCTAATGATATACATCAAAGCACGAGATGTAGCGTATGAAAAACAAGTAGTAGTAAATCTCTGAAATACTGGAAAATATTTATAAAAAATTGGCGTAGCAGGAAATTCGACAAGAAGTGACAAAGATAAAAATATTTGAATTAGCATTAATTCAGAACCAGTAGTAACGTAATTTAATAAAAAAGGAGAAGCTAAAACAAAAGGGCAAGCGAAATAAAATTTTATTTTAAGAAATTTTAAAGGATTTACGAAATATACCAAACATGTAATCAACATTGTAAATACAAGATCTATAGAGGATACAATAAAATTTTGATGTATTACTTGCTCCGCAGTATATCCAAACTTATCTTTTAAAAGATTAGAACTATGTATAAATATAAGATAAAAACACACAGGATATGATAATTGCATAAAGAAAAAAGATATCACTGCTTTTTTGTTCATTTTTTCTTTAATCCAAGGTTTGTCTAGCATTTTTTCTTTGGTAGAGCCAATATTTAGATCCTTGTGTAAATTAGTGATTTGTCGCTTAGCGTCGGCAAAATCAGGAGTTTCTCTTAAACATCTCCTAGCAAAAGAACCAATAACAGCAACTATGGCTCCAACCCAAAAGGCTATTCTCCAATTAAAAAGTTGCGATAGAGAAATATTAGCAATAAATAAAGCCATTGTGCCGCCTAAAGTAAGACAAACGCTAACAAACGCAACTGCTGGATAAACAAAAGGTGGTCGAATAAGTTCTGTTAAATAAACCTCAGCTCCAACACGTTCGCCCATCGAAGACATACCTTGTAAAATGCGACAAATTGTAACTGCCCACGAAGCAATAATTCCTACTTGTTCGTATGTTGGAAGATTGGCCATAACTATGCAAGATATAGACATTGTAGTAGTTGTTATTATTACAGTTGCTTTCCTACCTATCCTATCTCCCAATCTACCAATTAATATAGCTCCTATAGGACGAAATATAAAAGTAATACAAAAAGAAAAAGCACTTAATAACTGTAAAGAGAACTCATCCTCTTTTGAAAAAAACAAATCATTTAATAGTACCGCCATATGAACATATAACATTAGATCAAAGTACTCTAGAAATGTACCGATGGATAAAATTCCTACAGCTTGTTTTTGTTCTTTTGTAAGTTTTTGTACTGATGCTTTCAAAAAACTAATGATGTTAATTAGACTATTGTTAGTTCAACATTTATATTTTAGTTTTTCAACTAAAATTATAAAATGTGTCTAATTTTATATTAAAACCTGTACATAATATGTCATACAAGGGGTAGTTTGCGGGAAAGTGCAGGGAACTACGTTAAGGTTTAGCTTTTAATTTTTTGCATATAAGTAAACAATGTTCTTCGCGAAAAACCAAATATCTTACATATTTCAGTGGAAGATTTGTCAGAATTTTGATAAAGAATTCTTGCTTGTTCCAGTTTATCAGAATCAGTTCTAGGACGACCACCGGATTTTCCTCTAGCTTTAGCTGCAGCTCGTCCTGCTTCTGCACGTTCAGCTTTAATCTCCAGTTCCATCTGCGATACTGCTCCCATAATTGAAAGAAAAGCTCGGCCTGTAGCTGATGATGTATCAATATTTTCGCGTAATGATCTTAAATCTACACGGCGATTTTTCAATTCCTCTACAATTTCTAGGAGATGCGATAGTGATCTTGACATCCGACTAAGTTCTGTAATTACTAATATATCATTATCTCGAATATAGGCCATTAATTCATTCCAGCCACTTCTATCTTTCTGTGTTCCGCTAACTTTGTCTGTAAAAATTTTCTGACAACCGACTTGTTTTAAGCTATCAATTTGTGCATCTAAATTTTGTGAGGGAGAGCTGACTCTAGCATATCCGATTAATTGTGTCATAAGCGGTGCAAGAAGTTACAATGGTTAAAATTTGTGCACTTTGTTATTTGCTAAGATTATTGCACTAATTTTATGTATAATGCAAATAATTTTAACATGATTTAAGTATGAGTGCAGAAAGTATACTTTCTGCACTCAAGATAACTATGTGGAGATATCTTATGGCACATCGTCCGATTCTAAATGATAAACAACGAAATACATTATTTAGTATTCCAACAAGAGAACATGAATTGCTTCAATATTATGTCCTTAGTAATGAAGACATCTTTCATATCAATACAAAACGAAAAGTATCTAACCGCCTCGGTTTTGCCTTGCAGTTATGCGCTTTTAGATATCCTGGGCGTCTATTGCAAAAGAACGAGATCATCCCGTTGCCAACATTAATGTTTCTAGCAGCACAACTTGGCATTTCAGAAGATGAATTTGGCACTTATGGTATACGATCTGAAACCAAGTATGAACATTCGTCAGAGTTACAACGCATTTATGGGTTTAGAATTTTCCAAGAAGCGGATGAAAAGAATTTTTTAAATTGGCTAATGAAGCAGGCAATAGAGACACAAAACAATGCAGAGTTAGCAGGCCTATTTGTGCTGGAATGCCGTAGAAGAAAAACTATACTGCCAGCTATAAAGGTAATTGAGCGTCTATGTGCCGAAGCACGGCTTGCTGCTGAACGTAATGTTGTTGGGCGTATTGCAGAACGTTTAGATGATGATATGAAGAAAAAGCTGAATGTTATGCTTACTGAAACGATTGATGGCCGATTGACCATTCATGGCTGGTTAAAACGTTTTGAGGCTGGACATAATTCAGCAGATGTGAATCGGTTATTGGAGAAGCTGGAATATCTTCAAAAACTTGGTATACCTGAATATGTATTAGAAGGGATCCCTTCACACAGAATTATCTGGCTACGACAGCAGGGTGAAGCATATTATGCTGATGGGTTACGCGATATCAATGAAACACGGCGTTTAGCAATTCTAGCCGTCTGCTCTATTGAATGGAAAGCAATGATTAATGATGCCGTATTAGAGACTCATGATCGTGTTGTTGGAAAACTCTACAATACCTGCAAACGCATGCGTGATGACCAACTGGTCGATCAGAAAAAATTGGCTCACGAAACGCTTACATCATTTGCTAAATTAAGTAAGAAACTACTTAAAGCCCATGCGGATAATACGTTAGTTGCTGATGTGGTTAAGGATACCGACGCTCTAGAAAATCTGATGGTGACCGCTCTAACACTCACCAAGAAATTAGATAGTGACCCATTGGAGTATGTGTTATTTGGATATGGCAAATTCCGACGTTATACGAAACGTATGCTGGAAAATATTACATTTAAAGGTAATGCGGCCACACAGCCATTGATTGAAGCAATTGTATTGTTGAAACATTTAAATCAATCAGAAAGTCATCAGGAAATCGAACTTCCTGTCTGTTTTGCAAATCCTAAGTGGAGTAAACGATTGTGCCATAAACCAGAACGTAAACTCTGGGAAATTGCCGTGTTATTCGCTATCCGTGACGGCTTGCGTTCTCGAGATATATGGGCTGTTGATTCCAGAACTTATCAAGATACTAGACAACAACTCTTACCTGAACAACAAGCTAAGAAAGTTATATCACTACCCATACCATTAAAAGCCAATGAATGGATAACAGAGCGTAAGGGATTGCTAGAGCAACGCATTAAACAAGTGGCTCAGATGATCCGACAAAACACACTCCCAAATAGTTGTATTGAGAAAGGAAAAATATATGTGAACAGAATTGACCCTCAAATGCCAGAAGGCCTCGATATACTAACATTAGATATTTACAAGCAGATGCCACAAATATCAATCACGGATATCCTGCGAGAAGTGGATGCAGATACAGGTTTCACAGATAGTTTCTCCCATATCCATACCGGCTCTACCTGCACCGATAAGCTCGGACTGCTTAATATACTTTTAGCCGGAGGTATCAATATGGGGCTGAAGAAAATGGCTTTGTGTAGTAGTTCGCATACATCATTTTGGTCGTTGATGCGGATCTCCAGCTGGTATGTAAAGAGTGAAGCTATGACCGATGCCCTGGCTGTTGTGATAGAAAAACATAGAGATTTACCCCTTAGCGCTGCTTTGGGGGATGGGTCAACTGCATCATCAGACGGCCAATTCTTTCCCTCTGGCGGTAGCGGTGAAGCAATGAATCTAATTAATGCAAAATATGGAAATACCCCTGGTGTAAAAGCTTATACACATCTATCAGATCAATACGGTCCGTTTGCTATTAAAACGATTCCTGCTACAGCGCATGAAGCCCCCTATATTCTAGATGGGCTAACCATGAATGATACTGGTAAACGCATCAAAGAACATTATGCGGATACCGGCGGTTTTACAGATCACGTGTTCGCCATGTGCGCCTTGTTAGGTTATCAATTTGCGCCAAGATTGCGCAACTTATCATCCCTGAATCTTTATGGCATGCAAGGCATAAACCTACCAAAGGTAATGCAAGAGCTGATCAGAGCAAAAATCAATATTGCCCGTATAGAGAACCAATGGCCAGATATTATCCGCTTGATTGCCAGCGTCATAACACACCGTGTTGTACCAAGTGATATACTTCGTCAACTGGCCTCCTTTCCACGTCAAAATGAGTTGGCGATCGCACTTCGCGAAATAGGACGTATGGAGCGCACTATTTTTATCCTTAGTTGGATCAGTTCAGTTTCCATGCAGCGTCGCACACAGATGGGACTTAATAAAGGAGAATCACATCATGCTCTTAAACGAGCCCTAAACTTCAACCGCAGAGGTGAGATCACTGATCGCACATCAGAAAACCAGCATTTACGTATGATGCATCTAAACTTGCTTGCTGCCATCATCATCTATTGGAATACTAAGCATCTAGGTCGTATCATTCATAATATGAGGCTGAATGGAATAATCATACCTCCAGAGAAATTGGCGCATCTCTCGCCTCTTGGATGGGAGCATATCATTCTTACAGGATACTACAGATGGTGATCATTTACCCTTAACGTAGTTCCCTGCACTTTCCCGCAAACTACCCCTACAACCCTTGTACGAACAGGCTTTTTATGCTATTATATGCCATGATAATTTTAAGAAAAAAAACTATAATATGAAGGAATACGTACCGACTCCTCAAGACATAACTGAACTAAACTTAGCGGCGGAAAAAATAACAGATGAAGCTCTGAAATCTAAGCCTTTATGTAAAATTGCTAAGTCTACTAATTTTTATAAAACACTTAATAAAAGCAATTCTCCTGATTGTGTAGACATGGCACTGGAAGGAATTAGTCAAAAAGGTAAAACATTAGTTGATCGAATTGTTGTTTCCTCTGAATATAGCTACAAAAAACCAGCAAAATTTTAAATTACTCATTAAAACCTACAAAATCGATTTAAATACCTCTTACAAGAGTAATAAATGTTTTTATGTACGATTACTTATATTGACACCATATCACCGTTAAAAACCATCTTAAAACTTGTTTTAGCCATATTTTACCTAGCTACAATCGTTCCACTTAGTAATAATTCTAAAAACAACTAAGAATCTTCTATTGCCAACCTCTTAAAATAAATCCTAGTTTTGTGAGCGTAGCGAACTCAATATTGCTTTTTATTGTTAAAATTTTACTCAAATTTTGAGTTGTCCACAGAAGTTATCCCTTTCATAAAGTTATTTGTATTTTATTTGTAAGTATATTTGTACTAACCTTGTAGCCCTTATATTCCAAGCTGTTCTGGGAATGAACTATAACTTTTTTACCGTCTAACTATAACTTTTTTACCGTCTAACTATAACTTTTTTACCGTCTAACTATAACTTTTTTACCGTCTATTTTTTGAGTTATTGACATTTAATTATAACTAAACTAAAAAAGTTATGTTACAATTGGCAATTTAGTTCTTAACAACTAAAGAATAGTAGAAGAAAATGTATTTACCGAAAGTTTTGCAATCTAAAACTCTAAAAACTTATAAAAATAAGAAGCTGAATACCGCTAATTTTGGGG
>Ga0075154_10003143_pt1 | contig 10545 bp, 9 predicted proteins | sample JI71714BDNA_FD_70965 | JGI IMG/M metagenome (GOLD analysis project Ga0075154, IMG submission 70965) | Wastewater effluent complex algal communities from Wisconsin, to seasonally profile nutrient transformation and Carbon sequestration -... | ecosystem: Engineered > WWTP > Effluent > Algae...
AAAAAGCGTATGCCGGTTCTCCCTCCGATTTCAGCTTGTTGCGTTCATTGAAGACGGTTAAACCTAAACCTGGTATTTCTGACGAAGCTTATTCAGAGGTCTTTATCCGGTTTGAAGGCCAAAAACAGGTTTGTCGTCTATACACCGACCGTAAACTGCAGCTTATACTCACTACACAACCTGATGAGAAAGCCATACGTCAGCGTTACATGGATTCAGGTCTTACCATGGTTCAGGCCATTGAGCGAATGTATGAGGATGAGATCGCAGCACAGAAAGGTCGAAGAGCGTCTTAGTCAAAAAACCCGGGATTCCCGGGTTTTTTAATACCATAACGCATCTGTTCCCTCGCCTGCCGCTTTAAAGCTCATATAAGACACATCGGGTAAATAATCGCCGTCTATCTGACCCACATTTTCAAAGCTTAATCCGTTTTGGATATTCAGTTTGCTTTTATATTTGTTTGCCACGTACATCTCCCAGCTTTTCCTGGTGACCATGTAACGATTACCATTCTTCTCAACTAAAACACCCTTTACATCTCTCAGAATCAATCCTTGCGCAGCTGAAGGCCGTACTTTAATGCCACTAACTATCGGCAAATTAAGCTTGTTATCATTATCGTATGCATGGATAAGTTTATGCCGCTCTTCACGCCCAATGTCCGTCAGCCATTTATCATGCAAGTACCAGACGTCGATTACGCTTAATCTGGCTCCACTCATTACGATCTCAATAACAGCACCCCTTGCCTCATCAATCTTTACCACTGAGCCCAGTTTATTTCTAATTGCACTGCTGCCAACTTCCCATACTCCGTTACCTGATAGGCTAAACGCTTTCACCCAGACAGTACAAAACGGATCGATAGCCACAAACAGCCTCAGACCACCAGTAATTTTCTGGCCATACACCACGTTTTCACCTAGAACATCCCATGCATTAATACCATCTACATTACGGATATAGCTGCATTTGGCAAGCATCGCGTCAGCCTCTGCCATTACGTTGTAAAGAGGCTGCTCTTTTTCATCCAGCCAATCCCAGCCATCCTGCTCCATGCATGTCACGCTTTGTTCTATCGCCTGTTTTGCATCGTGGCGTTGAGCAACCCTGCAAACCCTCTCTTCAAACACCTTTTGGTTGATATCTTTAAACATAATGGTACGCTTAAAGACGTCGAACCCCCCTTCTTTATTTTCATAAATTCCGTGCCGGCACAGCCATCCACCATTTAACTCTACATTAATATGGTCTACCCAGAACACACAGTTAGGCATCGCACAGGCCTTTTTTAAGGCCCGGTGCGTTTTTTCCTGCCCATGTTTGTCGATACTTACCACGATCCCCATTCCTGACAAACTTCCTCATTTTCTGCATCTGTTACCGCGGTCATACCATCTGTCCCTCTGTTATCCACAACGACACTTAAATGTTTTACTGTATGTGGCGTTTCAGTTTGAGCTCGCTTGATATCTGTGATGTCATATTTTTTAAATGCCACCCCAATCCGCTCACCCCAGGAGGAAAACACAAACGTGTTTTGCTCGACCTGTTCAACCGCTTCCGTCCCAACACTGACCATTTTCTTGGTCATTTCATACAGTGCTTCATCTTGCTGAGACAACATGAATCCGATATCCGAATCAATCAGCCGGTAAAATAAAGCCCGTAGAACAATGTTTTCTTGCAAAGCCTGTTCTTCTAATTGGACACCGTTTAGCAGCTTCGTACCTACATCATCAAATAACCGGTTAATTTCATCTTTGGTATAACTGACCGAGAATTTTTCACCCGACTCATTTACCGTACCGTTTAAATACATACCCAGGTACTCATGCCCTCCTTCATTTTTTACCACTTTGATATGCTCACCGGCGTCAGAGATAGTTACTTCATCTTTATCTGACCAGTACCCATATTCAACGCTACAGAAGCTTGAAAGCTTCGATTCAATCAGTGATGGCAAATACACGATTCGAAGGAAAATATCACATTTATTCGCTGCTAGTGCCGGCAGCAAAGCCAGCCCTTCAATGTCATTAAAAGACAGCTTATACGTGTCTATTGCATGCTCCAGCGTCCTGATTACGGCCATTTCGTTAATATCTTTGAGCGAAACCTGCATGTCAAACAGGTTGTATCTTGCTGAATACCAGCGGCTCACTAGCACATTTACTTCACGGTTATTATGCACACCGAACTTGCTTAAAAGACAATCAATCACTTTACGCATACTTTAACCCTCGTTCCTTAATCCAACCGGCCAACTGTTTCTGCTCTGGCAAACACGTCTGATTCAAAATCATCAGTGAGATCCAAAATATCTGCGCAATGTCTGAATAGAGCTTTGATAGCCTCTATTTCAAACATCCTCTTTCTCCACTCACTAAGATATATTGATTGGTTTGCATCGCCATAAAACTGAATCGCCCGCTCGATATCCCGCTTTTCGATGGCTAATAAATCGGACTGCGTTAACAATACACTGTCTACATCGCCATTTTTGTGCTCTAACCAACCAAATGCACTGACGATTTCAGAATCACGGCCGTCTGATGAAATAAATGGTTTCTCACTCGAACCGCGCCACTCAAATTTGTCATTTGCACCTACCACAGATGAGGACAGCCTTTTCACTTCCGGATGACTAAGCATGATCCGTCGCAGGCCTCGATAAGCATACCCAAGCCGATATTCCAGGCCCAATCCATTGTCCATAAACCCGATATAGCATTCCTTTTCTGCAGGGTTCAGTGATAAGCCTGATTCTGCTGATTTAAGGACAACCTTTTTTAATGAGACCGTATCCACACCAACACGCCTGTATTGAGATTCACTCTCAACATTTTTCATTGCACGCACAGCACCATCCCATGCATCCAGCGCTTGATTAGGTGTCACCTTTTTACGGTTTTCCATCAGAAGACTTAGAAAGTCAGCTTTAAACTCTTTGTTATTGATCAGTTCTGCAATCATCAAAACACCCTCCGTTTTTTCAGCATGATTCCACACACTTAGAACCACGCAACAAATCAGAAAGACGGTGCCTTTTTTTAAATCCCTTTTGGAAATATCCATGAGCCATGTAAAAACAATAGCTTAAGCAATTTTCTCGTTTTGTTGCGAGAGTTCTTGCCCATGTTTTAATAGCTTCATCTGATTAGCAGGAGCGAGAATTACCATGACAGCATTAGCTCATAACATCACAACTGAATTTAGCAATTGGATTGATAGCGCCCTACCCGCTTATGACAAATCTGGCAAAGCTAATTTTTTAGATGTAAATGGTGAATTGGTTGAAGGCATTTATCTGGATATGCCAAATGATGTGTACCATTCACTAAACGCCTTATCATCAACCGGTTTAAAAACATTTGTTGATTGCCCGGCGCGTTACTACCGTGAATACCTGTCTGGAATCACCCGTAAACGCACGCTGGCGCTTAAACGCACCTTTGATGCGGGTACGTATGGCCATGAGCTTTCATTGGAGCCTGCTGGCTTCTACGACCGTTATTATCGTGAAGCTGTCGCCTCAGATTATCCTGATGCGTTAACTACAGTAGAACAGATTGAATCTGCTCTTGTTGCAGCTGGTTTACCGGCTAAAGAGGGTAAAGCAGAAAAGATTGCTCGCCTGCAACGCTTAGATCCATCTATTGATGTTTCAACGCTAAAAACAATTGCCGATATTGACGAAAAATTAACGCTTTTAGGCGCCTCAAAGACTGAAAGCAAGCTCGATAAAGCAATTCGTCTTTGCGATGTAAACAAGGAAGTCGTGGTATTTGATCTTGTCGCCGAGGAGCTTCGCTTATCGCATGGTGAACGCAAGGAAGTGGTGAACTCGGAAACGGGTGAAGTGACTGTCACCTATGGTGGTAAAAAGGGGATTGATGGAATTGTCTGGGATGATGCCCATCGTGTTCAAAAATCGGTCAGAAACCATAAGGAAGCAAATGTCTACATCTCCAATGGCTTGCCAGAAGTGGCAATTATTGCTCGCTGCCCAATCACCGGCATGATGCTTAAAGTGAAATTTGACTGGTTGCGATTTGATGATGAGGCAGTTGATTTAAAGACAACAGCGCAATCTGTAAAACCAGAGGATTTCCGTAGACAGATCATTAACCTGCACTATGATATACAACAGGTCTTTTACACCTATGTAGCATCGTTGGCGCACATTAATATCCGGTCATTTACCTTTGTAGCCGTTGAGTATGGTAGCGCAGATATTTGTCAGCCATACCGTCTTTCGCACCAGCGGGTATTGAAAGCAAACAATACCCTACACGCTTCATTGATGGAGTTTAAGCGTTGTAAGGCTAACGACGTATGGTATGGCTACACCAAGGAGGATACGACCATCGAACTTATTTAAAAAGCACAGGCACCTGTTTTTACGGGTGTCTCGTTTAACACCATTACAGAATATTGTATTACATTGACTAAAAACCATTAAGGAATACCCATGAAAACAGTATCCAAACTAGCACTTATTGTTGCAACCTTATCTCTCCTTGCATCAGGCTGTAGTTCTAATCCTGATAAGGAAATGGCCAAGCGTTTAGCTGCTCTTGAAAAAGCAGAGCGTGATCGCATCGCTGAGCAAAAAGCTTTTGAGCAGGCCCAGCGTAAAGAAGAAATTAATCTGGCGCCGCGTTGGTTTTTATCTCCTCCAGAACCGGACGGTACTGGTTTCTACGGCGTTGGTTACGCTAAGTCAAAACAGATGGGGCATGCGTTAAAAGCAGCCCGTTTACAAGCTGAGTTTGAGCTGGCCAAAATGTACCGACAGGAGCTTTCTGGTTCAGAGCGTTCATTTGAACGCGGTAATACTGATGGCGATGTGGTAACCCAGACTACGTTCCTTATTGATAAGATCGTTGATGCTGTTCCTGTAATTGGCTACACCATTGTTGAGCAGAAAATGGTACCACTTAACGGAACTTTTGAAACATTCGTGTTGTTAAAACTGCCCTACGATGAGTTCAACAAGGTTCTTAAATCCCAAAGGGAGAAAGAGCTTGATAAGACAGTTCAGGCAAGCTTTGATGACTTAGAGCGCCGGCTTAACAATCGTCGTCAACAACGTGAACAAGAAGAACAGTCCCGGTTTCAGCGCGAGCAAGAAGCAATCCGTAACCGTGCTGATATTCTTCAGCAAGGTGCCGAATCTGTTCAGCCCCAACCTGTTGGCGATCAGGCTTTAAAAACTATTCCTTCCCCAGCAGGGTTAATTCGTTCTGTGGTGGGCGGCTAAACGCCCCCACCCTTTCGTTAGAACACTACAGGAAAACGAAATGTCAAATAACGAATTTGAAGCACCTGATAAAACAAATTTTTTTGAAGAGTTATCAAAGGTTATGGTATCCAGAGCCGGAAAGAAGTTATCCGATCTGATGGAATCAGAAGAACCATTAGTCGATTTGCATACCATGCTTTATGCCGTAAGCCCCCGTGAGCTTTTAGATGCAGTCAACGCAATTGTGTATTCAGGCCAATTTACTCTCCATGTAAATACCTTTACCCATTTTCTTTCTTATAACCTTCAGTATGGCACCGTTCATATTGAAACTGCGACACCTCAATTTGCATGGAATGAGAACTCTGCAACCCAGGACTTAATTATCTCTGTTGTTTTTGACAACATGGTTTTTAATGATCCCAAGCGCGTCAACAAGCTCAATTTTGATTATCCAACTATCCAGCTTTCTACAAATCAATCCGGAAAGTTGACCGCAAAGTCATTTCAGACCTTAAAAGGTGGTCGAACAACAGAAAACCTACTCTGGACCATCATTCATTTTTTCCAGGATACAGATCGCCTTCACCGTGATATTTGCTACTTCAACAAGGATTAACAGTGCATAAGTTATTATCTCTTCTCCTGCTTGTATTCCCATTGCTTGCCATCTCAAGCTCCCCATCATTTGAACAGATGAAACAGCGCCTTCGAAATGATGTTTACCACGATAGAAACATAGGGAAAGGTGGTGAGCTCTATTGTGGTTGCGATTGGCAATGGGTGGGACGTTCTGGTGGCCGTATTGATATGTCATCCTGCGACTACAAAACGCGTGCTCAACCTGTGAGAGCTGAGCGGATAGAATGGGAACATGTGGTGCCGGCACATAGTTTAGGTCATCAAAGGCAGTGTTGGCAGAATGGTGGTCGTGATAACTGTGCTGCGAACGATCCTATTTTTCAGCAGATGTACGTAGACCCCTTCAACCTTACCCCGGTGATAGGTGAGGTGAACGCAGATAGGAGTAATTATCGCTTCAGCCCCTTAAGTCAACCTGCAAATCAGTACGGTGCTTGCCGTTTCAAAGTGGATTTTAAGGGTAATGCTGCAGAGCCGCCAGATGGTGCCAAGGGCAAAATTGCACGGATCTATATGTATATGCACCATCGTTATAATTTACGCATGTCTGCCCAGCAGGAGCGCATTATGATGGCCTGGAATAACCAATTTCCTGTATCCGCGTCCGAGCGACTGATCCACGACAGGAAAGTCCAGATAGCTGGCCATACGAATCCTTTTGTGACGGGTGATTGTCAGTGGCAAGCTGGTAATAAACCGGTATGCCGTACAGCGCAACCGAATACGCAAATTACCCATCAGGCTGCGCCCTCCCCTACTCCACGCAGTTACAATCAACCAAGCAATGCTGCGCCTCAAGCTGTTATTCGAGGTAACCGAAACAGTAAAATTTATCACTTTCCACACTGCGCCAGTTACAACAGCATGTCTGAACGCAATATTGTGGAGTTTCGCACAGAGCAGGAAGCCCTAGACGCCGGTTACCGAAAGGCTGGAAATTGCAACTAACCAAATTAGAAAGGGGCCCGAAAGGCCCCTTGATTTTTAGGTGATATATTCCTTTAAAAGAGCTTCAATTTTCTCTCTCAACTCTGCTGGAGCGTTTTCAGACAGGTGTATTTTCATTGTAGGCTTACGCTTTCCTATTTCGAAACTGCCAACCTGTTTTCCATCAACACTGATTTCCACTTTTGCACTTTGCATTGGTTGCATCATCAATGCTTTTCTAAGTGCTTTGATGACTTGCTCAGGCGTATCCAGCTTTAATCTCTCAAGCTGGCTTCTCATTTCACCTGTAATGCTCTTCTCGTTGTTTTTATAAACATCATACAACTCGATAGCTTTTCTTAGCGACCACTTTCCTTTTAAAGCGCCTGTTACATCAGTTTCGTATCTCGCGCATAATGAATAAAGCCATTCAGGGATACTTGATACTTTCAAATATCGCGACATATTCATGTAAGACATATCCCAATGATGTGCGAATGCTTCAACTGCGTTAGTAATACCTGAACTTGATATGCCCATGCAAAACAGGTCGTAGCCAATTTTATAGAAGTTTGCGTCCTCAAATACATCAGGGTCCAATCGACCTTGGTTTTCTAATGCTGCAATCTTCAGTGCCTGATCTTCTGAAATCGGCTCTAAAATTATATCAGCAAGTAATGCCAATCCTTCTTCCTTTACAGCCCTGTAACGGCGAGAACCTGCAATCACCTCAATCTTACCTCCAGGCAGCTCTCTTGCAATGACCGGTATGATATTCCCTCCTGTCATCGCAATTTTTGGTCGAAGGTCTGTAATATCTGGGTTACCTTTTGCTCGTGGATTACCCGAAAATATAGTTACGTTTTCAAAATTCTCTATCAGTCTGCTTTCCGACCTCACAAAAGTCCCATTAGGTAACCTGGTTTTACCTGCACCGGTCTTTTTCGTTGCTGCATCTAATAGTGTTGATTTTTGGAGTTCAGTAGGCGTATTACCCCCATTCGCAGGGTTTGGATATTCGACGCCAACTGTCATATCCAGATCAGCTAATTCATCTAAGTTACGAACTTTCCTTTCAAGAACCTTCCTTCCTAACCCCAGAAGATCCTGTGCACTCTTTTTAGCGTGACTCATCATTTTCCTCCAGCAACTCATCCAACAATAATTGATAGCAAGCTCGTTTCGGATGTTTAATATCACACAGACCTAAGCCTCTGGTTGCACTATCAAAGTTTCTAAGTTCTTGAATATCCGGTATTGTTGTTTTACAAAATTTTAGGCTATCTTTTAGCTCGCGCGCCATTTCCAGCGCACTGCCATAAGCCTTTGTTCCCCGTTTAGCTTGATTAAACAGGATCCTCACGTCTACCCTATAATCTTCCCACCCTGGGTTTAATTGTATGTTTTCCTCTACACCGGTAATAACTTCAAGCGTTGGCCCAAGTTGACGCATTGCTTTTATATCGGTTTGCACAGGTATTAAGATGCAATCAGCAAGTTGAATTACACTTTTAAACAGCATCCCTTGCCCACCCTGAGTATCTATAAATATCAGGTCATAATCTCTTTTCAGCTCAACAACAATTGGCCGTATATTTGTTTCTGGCGCATGATATTCAGCCTTTACAAATGGGATTGTTTGCTTATCACCGTTTTCTTCACGCAACTGTATTTCATCGTTCCGGTCATTAAAGTGCGTAACAGATGTTTTCGTTGGGTCTCCATCGATGACAGCCACTCTCAAGCCGCGATACGCTGCTTCAATAGCGAGGTTAATAACTGTTGTACTCTTCCCTGTTCCACCTTTATGAATATTCACAACTATTACTTTAGCTTTTTTCATAAAAAACACCTTATTTATAATTAAAAAGAAGTTATGTCATTATTTGCCATTATTCTGAACATTTCAATCTATCATGCAGGTATTTTTAGTTTATTAACGGTTCATTTTCTGATAATCATGTTAATCCAAGAGAGCGCTGCACCCAATAACACGCGTGTTAACCAAAGAGAGCACTGCACCCACTAACACGCGTGTTAATCAAAGAGAGCGCTGCATCCACTAACACGCGTGTTAACGAAAGAGAGCACTTCATCCACTAACACGCGTGTTAATCAAAGAGAGCACTGCGCCCACTAACACGCGTGTTAACTCAATATGCCATACCATGCAAATTCAACACGTATGCTTGTACAAGCCCATTTTAAGTTCTTGAACGTTGGCATAAGAATCAGATTTATTGCTGAAGTGACAATATTTGATAAGATTATTAAGATAAGAACTGAATTAAAACGTAACCTTAATGAAAAACAGCAAGTTTTTTAACGACCAAACGGAAGCCGCACTCTACTTGCCTGCGTCTTTCAACAATTACACCACTGTCATCGGTGATTTTTCACCGATTTATATGCAGCCTGGATTGTCAGGTGTTTTCGTTGGTTTTCTTGCTGAACCACCTTCCACTACTTTTAAAAAAGGCCGCCCACAAACAAAGTTTTCTTTAACCGATGGTCGATACTATCTGCGCTTCTTTGTTTTCGGTGATGTCAGAGAACTGGTGGATAAGCTTAATGAACAAACTGCTCATACTCAGCTTTATGTGTTTGGAGAGGTGACGCTTATTAATGGCTACCCATACCTAAATAACGCTAAGTTTGTCGAACAAAAAGATTCCGGCACTATTAAGCCCGTTTACCCCGGCATTGCCGGCAAAATCAAACCTGAACCCCTTCCCGCTTATATTGCAAAGGCAGCTAAGAGCGTCATCCCGCAGGCTGCTCAACGGATTCGCGAAAAATTGATGGCACATTTTACTCAGCCGCAAATAAAACAAATGCTGAATTTGCGCCATGGCATTACCCTTGATTCGGTACTTGATGCTGTTCATTACCCAACTGATATTGAATTTTCTGTTTACTCATTAAGCCTTATGAATCGTATAGCAACCATTTTGGCGGCTATCGATATTTGCCATTTAACCCGTGACCAATCTCAAGTCAACGTACCACCATTAAAAGGACCTGCTTATGAAAAACTTCTGATTGGTACCAAATTCCCACTGACTGATGAACAGGAAGATATTGTTAAACGCACAATCAGTAGGATAGCCGATGGCATCAGAATCAACATGTTGCTTAATGGCGATGTAGGCACAGGTAAAACTGTTACCTACAGTCTTATAGCTGCTTTTACCGCCTACGGCGGTGGCAGAGTGCTGGTTATGCTTCCAAACGGCAACCTTGCCTATCAAATTCACAATGAGTTTGATGAATTATTCCCAGATCTCAACGCTTTGCTCGTCATGTCCGATGAAACAGATCCAAAGAAAATCCTGAATGCCAAGGTCCTGATTGGAACATCAGCACTTCTTTTCAGAGAAGTAGGGGAGATACATTTAGCAATTTTTGACGAAAGCCAGAAAATGAGTATGGCCCACCAAGATCAGCTCGTATCAAACATTACACACAAAATCAGTGTGTCTGCTACACCTATTCCGCGCACTATGGCTTTAGCAAACTATGGTGCCGTGACAGTAGAACGGATAACCAAGTGCCATGCTGTGAAAAATATCTACACCCGCATACTTCGCCATAATGAGTTTGATACTATGGTTAACGAAATCATGTGGGCCATACATGATGCCGGAAAACAAGTCATTGTGGTCTGCGCAAGGAAAGAAGATGCATCTCAAACGGATGAGCAACCTACTAGCGACATTTTCTCC
>Ga0075154_10003144_pt1 | contig 10540 bp, 6 predicted proteins | sample JI71714BDNA_FD_70965 | JGI IMG/M metagenome (GOLD analysis project Ga0075154, IMG submission 70965) | Wastewater effluent complex algal communities from Wisconsin, to seasonally profile nutrient transformation and Carbon sequestration -... | ecosystem: Engineered > WWTP > Effluent > Algae...
GAGGACGAGGACGAGGTCGGAGTAAGGCAGAGCCCGGAGAAGGTTCACGCGGCATAACAACTTCGAGAAACGAACAAGGTGCTTTAACCCCATTGGGAGCTGCACATGACATTGAAGGGAAGAAGTCGTCCAACAACCGGAATCGTCATCGACGGAGAGTAAAAAAACCTCGAAATCCAAATGAAGCGACAGATGAAGGAAAGCTTCTAGTGTCACCTACCATGACAGAGGAAGAACTAGATGAACTTAAGCGTATCGAGGAAGATCGTATAGCAGAAGAAACCGCCAGAGTAGCTGCGGAAACTCGAGAACGACTGTGTCAAGAAAAGATCTCGTCATTGCAAGCCTATGCTAACGAGCTTAATATACAGAAGGTATCTTTGAACACATTTCGAAGCACTTGTGAGTGGCACGAATACAACAGATCTATATTGGCTTCCCCCACCAGCCTGAACGAACGACGTCAACAACATGAAGCTTCGAAGAAAAATCTCAAATCTGACCTGAAGAAGTGTACCGCCTTTGTGAAGAAAGTTAAAGCTGCCTCATCTTTTCAATGCTCTACTCCTTTCGTCACGAATGAGGATTTTTCCAATCATCCATTAGTAAAAGATGTTGCAACTTTGAATTTGTCTCGGTATGTCGATGAGATAGCGTCGTCGCTTCTTGAAGCGAAATTCAAAGTAGTCGAGGTGCCACTAGTGGTAGCCCTTTGCTGTGCCCTGCACGAGCGATACAGCGAGTTTTTGCCTAGCTTGCTTCCCAAGCTTGTTGTAATCATTCAATCTCCGTCTTCAGCATCCGCTGGTGACAATGATGACATGCCTGTTAAGCAAAGGCGTGTTTATTTCAGATTGTTGACAGAGTTCGTACTTAATGGCATAGTCACAGATCCCAAGCCCTTGCTAAAAATTGTAGCTGAAGCTGCAGGATCTCCCAAGACGATATCTGTTGATAAGGGACAGAATCTAACACCGCTTTATCAGGTAACTGATGCTAATCTACTTTCTAGCTTCGTCAGATCAGCGGGTGTGGAATTGCTCGGTACAGTTCCTCGTTCAATTCGTCTCATAATAGAGAGTGTTAAAGCAAAAATTAAAGAAAGCTGCGATGATATGATCATAGGAGGATTACCTGACGAAAACAAAACTGGTGATAACAGAGTTATGCAAGAAGATCTAAAAGCCACCAATGAATCTATTCTTGAATCAGTTGTACCTTCTGATCTGTTCTCGCTTGATCAACGAGTCGTCGAAGCCCAACAAAATCTTGATGATGTAATGAGAGAAGCTTCTGAGTTAATTGATATATTTGAGGGATCCCTGTTGTTAAAAAGGGCGTGTGTTCCATCCGTATGTAACACCTTTAGAGATTATTGCACAGGAGCCTTTGAATCTCTTTTAATGTCCTATGCCGCTACGGCGTCAAAGCTTAGCAAGTTGGAAAAGAGATGCGAGCAAGATCGTCTGTTGTCAGGATCCCTGTCGGAAGCACGTGAGAGGGGTCTTGTAGATGCTCGCAAGCTTTTGGGAAATTTACGTAAAAGTGTTGAAACTATGGCAGAAGCTTTGGATAGAGATGTACCAACCATAGTAGAAGAGCCGGAGGAGGAAGAGGCCTCAGGTATGAGCGGGGGAGTTGAAGTATGGACCAAGGCTGACGGCGAGGCTGGAGATGCGGACTTAGGACCATTTGACGATGAGGAGACACGGTCATTTTATCGCGACATACCAGACTTCCTTTCCACCAAACCTCCCGCACTTCTAGGTCTCTCTCCGAGCCAAGTGGAAGATAAAAAAGCCAAGAATACCGTCAAATATGGGGGTCACGATATGGAAGAAGAAGAGGAAGATGAAACAAGTCCGGAGAACTTTACCGAAGACAACCTTCGTGATCTTGAAAATTCCAAGACCGAGGAGGAACCTCAAAAGCTCGAATCCGGAGATGAAGTTGCAGTTGATCAGAACGCTCCTCATTACAAGCTATCGGTTCTGCTGGACGAAGAACTAATAGAGTGTAACAGAAGGGAAATGGCAGACGAACTAGCAGAGAAATTTTGCATCAATCATGGGTCCAATAAGAATTCTAGGAAACGACTAACAAAAGCTCTGTTTTCAGTTCCACGAACAAGGCTGGATTTATTGCCTCAATATGCTAGGTTTGCATGCACCTTGGATCACGTGTACGACGATATCGTACCAAACTTGGTGGATGATTTGGAGTCACAGTTCCACGGTCAAACAAAATTCAAAAAGAATCAAAACGTTGAAAGCCGCATGAAGACGGCTAGATTTATCGGGGAGCTGACTAAATTTCAGAGCGCACCTCCTATTGTGGCTCTAAGATGCTTGAAGCGATGTACCGACGATTTCTCCGGGGCTAATATTGATGTGGCATGCTGTTTGCTTGAGTCTTGTGGGAGATTCTTATTTAGAACAAAACACACTAAGGCTCGACTATCAAAGATCATCGATACCATGATGCGTATTCGAAAAGCGAAGGTAATAAGCCATGGAATAATCTCTACTGGAGTGTTTTACTTCTCACTTAAAGCATTTTCACTGTTCAGAACTTTGACGAACGAACTGTGGCCATGCTGCAATCAGCTTTTTTCATGGTTGACCCGCCTCAGAGGAAGGCCCATAAGGTCTCCAAAGTTTTTCCGCCTCTTGAGGCATATGTTCAGTATCTATTTACTGTGAAATTGACAGCTGATCCTTCTTCTATATCGTTCGTTTCTAAGCAGCTCCTCCGTCTACCATGGAACGATCCCACTGCGCGGTGCGGTTCCTTAATAGGAAAACATTTGTTGAAGGCATTACGTCGAGGCAGGCATGGTGAAAAAGACGCTGCTTTTGACATAGCTTCTTTATTGAAAAAAAGCAGAAGGGAAGCAATCGTCCGTATGCTTGATTTTGCTCTTGAAGAATTGCAATGGTCTTTGGAAAATCCTTCTTTTAGAAATCAGCAACGAGCTCTGGGTATAGCACGAGTTTTGGGCAATCTTCATGCAGTTTCATTGGCTCCATCCCCAATCGTACTTGATCAGCTTCATGGCTTTATAAATTTTGGTCATGAAGTGACTCCTGCTATGAAGGACGCAAATCTTAAACAACAATCTCACTCTCATGATAGGGTCATTGCTTCAAACATTCAGGCACCAAGATCTCGCGCAGCTATCATTCCAGAGGATCAAGAATACGGAGAACAAGGTGGAGAGGGCAACGAGGGATTTATTTCAGTTGACGAAGAAATCCTCAAACCTGTACCAATTTCCCCTTTTGCAAGTCATGATCCACGCATCCCCTGTGTGTTGGATCCGCCAAATTCCGTACTGAGAGTTAAGCTTGTATGTTGTCTTCTAGAAGCCTGTGGTTCCTCTCTTGTGACGCATCCCAATCTCCCCAAACTTAGGTATTTTTATACTTGTTTTCAACGCTATCTCTTCACAAAGTCAGCACTTCCGGTGGAAGTAAAATTTGCGGTTCTTGATGCATTTGATGCGTTTGATTCCAACATTAGACTGCTTCTCGGCACTAAGGAACAGAAGAAAAAACGGCGTAAGCGTGGGGTTCCAAAAGACTCTGAGGATCAAGGTGTTTTTACTTTTCTGCGCTATACTTCGTGGCGAGAGGCTCATCAGGCAGTGATTGAAACAGAAGAAGCAGACGCAGAAGCAGAAATCCGAGCAAAAAATAGACTTATATTTAAATCTGGAGGTACTGGTTCAGCTCCAGAGGCTCTATCTTTGGGAGAAGGAGACGAAGCTGAAGAAGATTTTACCATGATGGACGATGAATCTTTGGACGGGAATAGTGACGACGCAAGTGAGGGAGCAGATAGCACCAGTAGTGGCTCTTCTGATGATACAGATGCCGATACAACTCATGAAGATGTGTACTCTGAAGAGACAGAAGACGAATCTGACGAGGACGAGGAGGTTTCCATTGAAGACACTGCCGCCGCTGAAGAGGCCTATGCGCGGCAGTTGGAGCAAGAAGAATTCGAAAGAGAGCTTAGAAAAATGACACAGGAAGCAGTAGAAAAAGGAAAAATTGCAGCTAGAGCTGGAACTGGTGGAAAAGTATCTGAGACAATGGTTCACGCATCGCAATTCATTTCGAAAAAGCCAATTCAGGAGAAGGCAGCGACTGCTAAACTTTCAGCAGAAAGCCCATTCGCACTGGGAGGCGAATCTGGTACGATGCTTAAATTGCTAAAGAAGGGGAACAAGGGAAAAGTTGAGGCAAAACAGTTGATCGTTCCTGACAACACAATTCTAGCCATTCAGGCTACTAAGCAAGGAGAAGAAGAAGCGAAGGAAAGGGATATTCTCAAGGCTAGAGTCTTACAATACGAACTTGAAAGCAGCGAACAGTCGTCAGGTAATGTTTATATAAACCAAGAAAAATTACAGGTAATCCGAAATCGGCCTTTATCGATGGATGATATCGAGAGGAATTTCGGTACTGCTTCGGGTACGAGAGATGTTGGTGTTGCAAGAGGTGGCGGTAGGGTACCTGGAAGAGGTAGAGGCCGGGGAGGCAGAACATTGAAACACTACTGAACGTGATTTGTAGAGCAAAAAACTCTGGTTACCTTACATGTGCTCCCTGTTTGGTAAAATGCCTGTGACCGAGATAATATAAAGTTGCCTGACTGTCGAAGGCAAACTTTTCTATCCGCAATTATTACTCGCATTATTGGTTTCTCAATCATTTGTAAGAAACGCACCTCGACACCAAATGATCAAGATCAGCTTTTGAAAATGACCAGCACAATTAACCAAGGCCTTTTAGAAGGCTTATAGAAAGAATTTTATTTACTTAATGTTAACTTGTTATCCAAGCGTCACAAGATATTTAATTACCAGAAAGCTATTATGCTAGTCTTCGACTCTGGTTTCTCGGCTCTAATACATACTAAAGACAATCAATAATTTACCATAAGCGTTGATCAAAAACATTTTACAATGGTATTTGCTTTATCGGACTTATGCTTGAATGTGTAAAATTTCAATTCTTTTATCAATCTGCAATCTTCTGGATAGAGATCTGAAAAGAAAAATCAGACAAGTAAAAAGGAACTTGATGGCGCAACGCTTCACAACGCCGATATCTTCTCTATAGATTTGTACCATGAATTCCTGTAGACGAATTTCAGTGGATGATGTGTAAATTTTATTACACATGATTACTACTACATCTAGAATGCGTGTGCTTAAGCACAGTTGAGCACTCAATCAAATTAAAATGGAGCTTCTACAAGACTCGAAGCACATCATTGCTTGAATTTTGTGTTGGATATACAGGGCACACAGCCTTCCAACAAACAAAGCCGTTCTATCCGGGGGTCGACAAACCCCGAAGCTGCTCGACAAACACCGGCTCTCGACAAAAGCCTTCCGTCGATAGCCTTAGCAACTCGATCATAAACCAACAAAATCTACCGGTAGACAAATTTGAAACAGGATTATCGATTATCCACGTTCTTATATATTTTAAGCATTCCACTTGCAGATTCATAAGTTAAGCTTGCTCTACAATACATGAGACAACAAATTTTCTTATTGTTTATTTTTAATTGGTTCAGTAACAAACTCTTGTCCAAATTAGTGGACTAGTATTGATAAAATTAAAAAGCTGTTGTTCGGGAAGTTGACCCTAGGATATTTTTTCCTGCTTGATTTTTGGACACTTAAACTTCTAATAATCTTTCTCAATGACTCACTCATACATATAAATAATTCAAACGCACTTGAGGCATGCTAGTGTGAATACTTTGATAAATTGGTGGGAAAGTTTCTTGTAGAATCTCAGATTTTCATCTCAATTCAATCTGAAATGATTTTTAGATTAACTCTGTGAAACTAAATCGATCATGATGTTTATCCTGGTTGATGATGAAAATATGGATTTCTACACGAGTTAAACAAAGTCTTCGGTCGTCGACGAGTCGAGCAATTTTGTGAAATGATGGTCGACCTACACGCACACATGTAGGAGTTTTTGTTTAGGAGAATGTATTAACAATCATAGGACATCACAAGCGCGCACTCCGAAGTTTCTTGTATGTGAGTTGTATGACGAAGCCAGGGAGGAAAGGCAAAAAATGAGACTTAAAATTCAGATAGCGAATGTACTGTAGCATACGCTCTTCGATCAGCAGTCTGTTGTGTTTTGCTCTTTTCAAAATTCCTTGAGTTATGTATATACAAGTATACTACGAACTACTCAGTCGAAGGCCAATTCCAGCGTTTCAGATCTGATTCTTTTTGTAATTTGTCTTACTATTACTATTGTTTCAAGTGCTGTGACACAGTGTAACATTAGATTACACCACAAGATCTTATCTTAGGTTTAGATATTGTTGAAAGCCTTGTCAAAATGGGTAAAGCTAAGAAAAAACGATGTGCGACTCGCTTGCTATGCGGACGACGCTGGACGGTAAACGAAGACGCTATGCTTCGAGAGGCTGTAGGAGGATTCATGATTGACGATGTTTCTTCAGCTGTCACTGAGAAAGAAACAGAAGGATCGAAGCGCAAACGATGCTCTAATTCAGGATCTCAGCGCATTGATTGGAAGCACATTTCTCGCGTTTGCATGGCCAGCAAACGCTCTGCACCTGAGTGTCAAAATCGATGGGAAAAGGTAAGGTCAAGTACAAGAGTATGCACTCCGTTAGTGACTAAAATAGGTGTCTCAATCCTAAACGTAATTTCTCCACCTTGTAGGTTCTAGGACAAGGACTGGTGAAAGGAGCATTCAGCAAAGAAGAAGACAATATGATTCGACAGTGCATTGATCAGGGTGTACCCCGCTGGTCCGAAATTGCCGAGCATATTCCAGGACGCGTAGGAAAGCAATGCCGAGAACGCTGGTATAATCATCTTGATCCCTGTTTGAAACATAACATAGCATGGCTGCCCATAGAAGATGATATTTTGAGTGAAGCCTGTGATGTTTGGGGAACGTGCTGGAGCAAAATATGCAAACTACTCCATGGAAGGTAAAGATGCTATACAGCTTTAATTTGACAAGTTATACATGTTTTTCGAATCTCTTAAATGTTTTCTCCTTTCTTCAGATCAGCAAATATGTGCAAGAATCGGTGGAATGGAAGTTGTCGACGTAAAAATCAAGGCTTTGGTAGTAGAAAGGGACGATCCCTCTATTTGCTGGACTTGCATAGCGATGCCAAGGACATTCCTTTGGAACTACTACACACTAATGCAAGTGATGAGTTTCTCGAAGTTGTGCGCTTTGCTCGTAGGGAAGCCAAGATTTTGCTCGAAGGAGAAGGTGCTGCATCCTCGCCAGCGGGTGGCTGTTCCACAGCCTCAGATAATAGTGGCGGAGACACAGATTTGGTTCAGATTAAAAGTGGATCAACCACCAAACATCGTGCACATCGTGTCACCCCAAACAGTTGTCGCAAAGGTGCTGATCATGTCCAGATAGAGGACATGCCTAGCTTGCCCGGAATCGATCCCTCTTACATCCCCGAGGATCTCATGGCCGATGAAGGTTTTATGATTGATATTCAGAACCATTATGCCTCTATTAATGCAACGACATTCTCTTCCCCAAAGAAGAAGAGCAAGATGGAAGATAGCACTGTGTATGAATACTATGATACAGAAGATGTTCGGTTTAATTTGTCGCTCTTCTCTAAATCTGACGACTTTGGCGATAATGAAAGTGCAATTCATACTTGTGATGATCTACTCTCAAACGAAGAAATTCTTGCTTTTGATTCAAAAGAGAAGCAAGAAAATTCAGTCATCTGTTCTCCGAAAAATGGCATTATTTTGCTTCCCTCAAATGTTCCCTCATGTACTGTTCGATGGGTAACAGAGGAAGGGCCAACTACTCTTCACAAATATCGGACTTATACACCTGTAGGAATCCAGAGTGTTATGAAGCTTAAAAAATGTTCCAAGAAACCGAATTTACCGAAGCTAGTCAAGAGTCCCATTTTTGTTGGGTATACTCCTATGGTTTCTGCGCCATTCATGCGATATAATTCTTATGAGACCAGTACTGAATTCCATAATAATAACGAGCCCAGTCTTGACGACGAAAGCGGTGAACTGGAAGGCATCGAGATTCGTAATACACCCATTGCCAAGGAGGTTGCAACAGGCATCGCTTCTGGCTGCACTGTTATTTCAACTCCAGTCTTTGCAAATCACGATGACAATGTAAGTTTTGTTTGAGAACAAGTTTCATCAAGCCCAACTATAATTCATTCAAGTGTTTGTCTGATTTTCATTCATTATTAGCAGATCTTGTCTATATTCCGTACACCTGAAGAAAGAAAATTAATTTTATCTTCTTCGCGATACCCCGGTTCCCATCAGAGCTCCAACAAGTTTAGCACATTTTTTGCTAGTCCTTGTCATTCTATCGCTACCCCCAACACGTCAGGAAGTACTACCATTTCTTCAAAATCCATTTTGCAAAAGACAATCAAGACACTACCAGTTCCTTTCGATAGGAAGTCGAAAGAGATCAGCGATGTGAAAAAAATGTTTCAAAAGCAGCTCCATAATGCCATTATAAACGACAACGAGAATGTGGATAATATGGTCCCTTCAAGTGATTTACTTTTTAGCATGTCTCCTCCGATGCTTAAGCGAAACAGTTTAAGTTCGATCGGAGAAAGTAAAAGACATGCCAAAATTGATAAATGTGGCTATCGTGAAACGGGGCAGAGAGTTGACACGAATGCGGCATGCGCAAGTTCTGGGCCTGGTGCTGTATCTGATCCATGCTCTGGAACCCTGGCTGCTACGACCCAACAAGATATTCAAGTTCATTCTCCTCTGAATATTGAAAAGGGTTTGAAGGAATACATGTCTGATCAGGAACCGTCATTGGACTCTGTTATCACTTTGCGAAGTCCTCTATTGTGTGCCGCTTCTCCCACTTTTTCTTTATCTTCGCCAATCTTCACATACAATGTTTAGATCGAATCTGTCTTTCTAAATTTGGATTGAGACTCCGGTTTCTGGAATCTCAGATTTTGCCGTGGAGCACAAATTGCATATGAAATACATTTCTTTTCAAAATCTTTCCTAAAATTTACAACACTTGCATAGTCATATTCAATAACATAGTCAAACGAACAAAGCAAAGGAGCAAGTTTTTACTGCTATTTATCAATTTTTTCTTGTTAACAAGTTGCTCATGTCAACTAATTTATTGCGTATCAACATACTAAGATTTAAATCATGGGGTTAAACAAATTTTACCCCAGTTTCGGTTTGGGTACATGGGATTGGAGTCCTGTCTAGCCAAAATTAAGCCACCTTGATATGCGCGAGGTGAATAAAAGAATTGATCCCTCCAAACCGAAACTAGCGCAGGAATTCGCACGTGAGATCAAAAACACTGAGATGGATCCTATCACAACCAATGCTGGACGGGTTATCTTTTATTCGGTTTGATAGTTTTGCCAAAATTCCTTTTTGATATCGTGAATACCAAATATTGCAACATCGTTAAGGACAGAAAATATCTAGCTAGTTGTCCTTTGCGTTGAAGGCTCATCATTTGGTTCTAATTCTAATGACATGAGGAGATGTTAGTTTGAGCAAATTACTATTTGACAAAATTTCATAAAGTACAAAAAGTACAGTGAGACCCATGCCAGACAAGTACATCAATAAGATTCAGGTATGAATTTTAGCTGGTTATGCCCCCTCTGTGATAATAGGTATTCCAGCTACGGAGTTTGTGCTGGAAAGAGTGCAAGGAATCATAACCAAAAAATTAGAAAACTATCTAAATCAAATGATACAGAAAATTGGGCCCAACTGAACGGTTTAGTCAAAAATCATCAAGAAGAGATAGACTCACTTAATCTAAAGAACTGGTTACCAAAGATAAAACCACACTTCTTATACTAACTATCCATGATTATTGTTGTACTATTGCACACTAAGATATTTAGAGAAAGATTGTCATTCTTTAGTTTAAGATGTTGAAAAATGCCAGAAATGGAGGAATGGAGAAGAATACTCCAAAGATCTCCGACAACAAACTCAGTGGAAGGAATTTCGCTTAACGGCCAAGACAATCTAAGGTTAAGAGGGAAATCGATGCCCTCGAAGGAGATATCTATCATTGTACTCATAGCGGACAAGTCAACCTCTATGCAAAAACCGCCAAGTAGATCACAGGTTACGCAGCACTTACCCTGAAAATGCAAAAGATATGACAAAAGCCATTGAGGACATGAAAGTCCCAGTAATGGCACTTCCAACAGACCTTCCTGCTGATGCATCAGCTGCACAAAAGAGACAATGGGAAAAGCGCATCGATAAGTTAAGCAAAGACCATTAAGACTCTCTATTTGGTTATTTGGGCACAAGTGTTTGATATATTGAGACGCAGAATTCATGCACTTTTAAAAACTTCAAGATCATGAACACTGAAGCAGATGTACTTAGTCTGCTAATTGCACGTTATATTCAGGCTTTGTATTTAGTCACAAAAAGATCAGGCGCAAGCACTACAGGAGACATTGCAAT
>Ga0075154_10003147_pt1 | contig 10532 bp, 6 predicted proteins | sample JI71714BDNA_FD_70965 | JGI IMG/M metagenome (GOLD analysis project Ga0075154, IMG submission 70965) | Wastewater effluent complex algal communities from Wisconsin, to seasonally profile nutrient transformation and Carbon sequestration -... | ecosystem: Engineered > WWTP > Effluent > Algae...
CTGCACCGACCTCAAAGGCTTTCATGATGTCTTCGTCATCCATCAGGCCGGAGGTAAAAATCACGCCGGCACTGTCCGGCAAGTATTCCTCTCTAAACCGCTGGCATAACTGATAGCCGTCAACATCTGGCAAATTAACGTCCAGAATCAGAATATCCGGCGTATCCGGCATTTGGTCCCGCACCGCACTAAAGCCAGTTGCTGGCCACTGCCCGAAATGGATCACCTGATGACCTTTTGATTGCAGGTAGTCCAAGGTCATCGCAGCCACTTGTTCATCATCTTCAAAATAGACAATTCTTAATACATTCGTGTCGGTCATCAGCATATCCTTATAATACGGCAACTTGTTTGAGCAGCTCTGTAGCCTGCGCGACAGTCAGTGGCGGGTGGAAATAATAGCCCTGGGCATAGTCACAACCGAGCGCTTGCAATGCCTGCAGCGTTTCAAGGGTTTCCACCCCTTCGGCCACAGTTTTGATGTGCATGTTGTGTGCAAGATTGATACACGCTTCAACAATAGCGCGACTTTCTGGCTCATGCAGAAAATTTGCAACAAATCGCCGGTCAATTTTTAGCTCAGTAAAGGGGATCCGTTGCAGTTGGGCTAAAGATGAATATCCGGTACCAAAATCATCAATCGACAACTCAATTCCATTCATCCGCAGACGAATCAAAATATCCAGCGCAGTGACCACTTCGTTCATTAATGCAGACTCAGTGAGTTCCAGCATTAATTGCTGTGGCTGCAATAAGTGACCTTTGATTTCATGTAACAGCTTTGCAGGAAAGCTAATATTTTGCAGATTGATCAACGACAAATTGACCGCCACCCGGGTTTTTAGCTGTTGCTCTGACCAGAGCGACAATTGCGAGATGACCTGCGCCAATACCCAATCGGTGACTTCATCAATCATGCCCGATTGCTCCGCCAACTGAATAAAAAACGCCGGTGGGACCTGCCCAAACACCGGCGATTTCCAGCGGGCTAATGCTTCGAACCCCACCAGTTTGTTGTCAGTCAGCTGATATTTGGGCTGATAACACAAACTGAGCTCATTGCGCTGCAGAGCCGCCGCCAGATCAGCGGCTGTGATATCAGGTTGATTGCCCGCCACAGCCTGTGGTTTAAGCTGTACTTGCAACAGCTGCTGAATTTTTTTGGTAAACGCCAGCATATCAAGCGGCTTGGTCAGTGCGTCCGCCACTTGCAAGCCCTGCGCTTTCGCCAGCTCACGGGCGGCATGAACAATAGAGATATCATGGCCACTGACAATCACCAGATGGCCGGAAAACGCTTGCTGGCTTAACCAGCGCAGCGTTTCGACCCCATCAATATGTGGCATGTCTAAATCTAATATCACCACTCTGGCCTGACAAACGGCATCGGCAGCATCATGCAGACAAGTAAAGCCATGAACGGCAATATCAACAGACGCTAAAAACTGCGAACACATGTGCAGATAATCAGGATCGTCGTCGATCATGCAGACAAGATGCGACATCATATTGCTCTCCACAGCCTAAGAAACCTTTGACAATAATTCCTTGACCCGTTTGATTAACAACGAAGCCCGCACCGGTTTTTCCAGACGTTGCTGGTAGCGTATCCGGTTTGCTTCATCCTCAATCAAGTTCTCATCCGCGAAAGCACTGACCAGCAGCATGGCTAAATCAGGTTGCTGCAGCTCTGCGGCCCGGCACAACTCAAACCCATTCATCTCAGGCATCAAGATATCGCTAATCAACAGGGCAAAGCGCTGTTGTGCTAATTGTTGCAACGCCGCTTTTGCGCTGTTACAGCTGCACACGTTAAAACCGGCGGCCTCTAAAATGGTCGCGTGTACATCCAGCAGCTCAGCATCATCATCAACCAGCAGGATCTGCGCCGTGGTCGCTGTTTGCGCCTTGTCTGCGACCACGGGACGAAACGTCTCAGACGGATCCACCGTCACGGGAAGACTGATCTGCGTTGCAACCGGCAGGTAGAGTTCAAAGCGGGTTCCCACCCCTTCGGTAGACTCGACCGTAATGCCGCCCTGGCTGCGCCGGATAAAACCGAACACCTGAGCCAGCCCCAACCCGGTGCCTTGTGCACCTTTGGTCGAAAAAAACGGTTCGAAAATTTTTTGCTGGACCTGTTCAGACATCCCCTGGCCGGTATCTGCAATCGTCAGGCAGGCGTATTGACCTGCAGGCACAGGTTCAACAAAATGCACGGAATCGCGCACGTCTTTCTGGCAAAAACCAACCGTAATCACCCCGGCCGGCGCTGTGGCATGGACCGCATTGATCACCATATTGAGCAGCACATCTTCAAGGCCACCTTTTTCAATATTGACCCAAAGCGGCTCTGCCGCAGGCTGCAACACCAGCTTCACGCCACTGCTGTGGCCACAGGCCTCTTTCAGCATCGGTGTTAACTCTTGCAACAGTTGGCCAAGCTCAGTGGATTGCGTTTGCCGGCTACGATTCGAAGAAAAATCCAGCAAGCTTTTGGTCAGCGCACTGCCCCGGTCCGCTGCTTTGATCAGGTTATGGGCGGTCTTCACCACTTTTTCATCGGACTGCATACTGAGCAATTCAGCATATCCGCGCACAATGCCCAGAATGTTATTGAAATCATGGGCGATGCCGCTGGTCAGGGTGCCAATCGCGCTGAGTTTACTCGCCTGTACTAACTGCTCTTGCTGCTGTTCGGCTTGAGTTAAATCGTGAAAGCTGCCGACAAAAAATCGTTGCTGGTACTCGTCCATCGGTAATTCTGCGATGGATATCCGGATCGGGAATTCGCGGCCGGACTGATGACGGGCCAGTAAGCGCCGCCCTTTCCCCATAATGTGTTGTTGTCCGGTCTGCAGATAACTACTTAGATAGTGCTGATGCTGACGGGCGTCTGCCTCCGGCATCAACATTTCAATAGGTGCCCCCATTAACTGCTCGGGCGTATAACCAAACAACTGACATGCCGCCGTATTAAAACTCAGGATCTCGCCCTGTGCATTCGTAGTCACAACACCATCAGTCATCGCCTGCAGCGTTTCGCTCAGATGTTTTTGCTGGCGCGCTAGCGCACGGGAGAGTCTGTCTTGTTCAAGCTCCGCCGATTTTCGGGCAGAAATATTGGTGATAGCACCATATAAACTATTGGCATCACCCAACTGCGTACGCCGGATATCCTTCAGCCATAAATAGCTTTGCTGCGCGTGTGACCAGAACCGGTATTCCTGATAGTCATCTGCCCATTCCTCCGTCAGTAACAGCTGGTCTTCCGGGTGCACCTGATTGAGAAAAAACATCGGTTCTGACAATATTTGTGCAACAGTGCAGCCCAAAATATCGGCCACATTCGGACTGACATACAGAAAGCCTTTTTTCAGGTCCCCCATCGACTGATAAAGCACCACCGGACTGAAATTTAATAAATTTTCCATATGCAAACGCATCTCAGCAAGCGCTTGCTGCAACTGATATTGCTCGGACACATCGAGCAGCATGCAATAAGCAACGACCCCAGGATTGTCGATGGTTTGCCGCAGCCGCCCCCGGCAATCGATGACTTTTTGCGTGCCATCCGGAAAATCCAGCCGATACCGCACCAACTGGTTTTGCGTTAATGCATGAAGAAAACCTTGCGGGTCTACCCGCACAAAAGTGTCATTTTCCACACTTTGGTAGAACGCTAAATGATGCAGGTTAAATTTGCCCGCCTGAAACTGCTGAGCAGGTAACCACAACAACTCGCGCGCGCTGCTATTGGCAAATACCAACTCTGAATGTTCATTCAGACCAATCATCCCGGCCAGATCGCAATCAAATAACCCTTGTAACAAACGGTCTTGTTGTTGCAACTGGCGGAGCTGACGTTCGGCGGTAAAATCTGCCAAGGTTAATAGCCATTGGTCCACAGACAGGCGCCAGAGCCGTAACTCGCAAATATGCGGAAAATGGCAGAGCCTGACACTGGCCAGCTCTTGCAATGGCAAGCTGGCCAATTGTTGCGTCAGCCAATGCTGAATATCACCATCATTAAAAAATTCAGCTTGGTCTTTGCTAAACACATCGGTCGTTGCTAACAACTGGATCAGACCATCACGCCATTGCAAAACAGCCTGACCACGCAAGCATTCTGTCTGATGAAATGGCCAGTGGCTTTTCAGATGTGAACTTTGCTGCAGCTGATGAACCTGCTCCACCGATACCACTTTAATCGCGGCATGTGCCAACATATCCAACGCCTGCTCTTGCAGCTCCGTCAGGGCACAGCGGGTATGCCGGACCATCAAGACCGTGAAATGACCGGCGGGATCACTGATGGCGGTGTTTTGGTAGCAACAATGGTAACCGGGTAAAAAGAAACGCAATTCTTTGAGTTGTTCATCATCAGTCAGCTCTGCCTGATAAAACACCCAGGAGACCCATTTAGGATGATTTTCATCGCTTGCCAGATAGTAGCGCCCGCCTTCAAGCCGAACGACAAACAACACATAAGCGTGTTCAAACAGACCACTCATCAAATTCGCATAATGCTCCAGCTGTCGGGTCAGGCTGAGATCGGGAAAGTGCAAACAGAGGTCGATAGGAGGTGATGCTGAATCCATGCAATGTCGCTTTTTAGAACCCGTCGCTAAACCCTAGTTCAGCGGTTTCAGCTTGGCAAATTGACCCAGCCTCGTCGTGACATTCGATGACGTGAAAAAATTTTCAGTGTAATGAATCTAAAACGGCGCTAAACAAGCATAGAAACAGCGAACACGGCTGTAAAACAGCAACAGCATGTTGCAACAGGCTATAGCTTTTAGTGTTTTCATAGAGAGAGAAGTGGTGCCCGGGGCCGGACTTGAACCGGCACGCCCTTTCGAGCGAGGGATTTTAAATCCCTTGTGTCTACCGATTTCACCACCCGGGCAGAGTTGTGTGTGCAGAGGCACTAAGCAGAACGGCGGCGATTTTACGCTGGCTTTTGCCTCAATGTCATGTGCTTTTTGCGCCTTGCGCCAAATTTTTAGCTGAACTGCTGATTTATTATCCACGCCATCACCAGCCAGCCGCTCAAACTACTGCTCCGATCACCAGTTTAGCCATCCGGAAATCTATATAAAAACCAATAGCTTAATAATTCATCAGCCCAAAGTTGTATCCATTTAGCCATCTATACTGTTGCAATCGAAATTTTGGCGTGATATTACTAGAAACGTTGCAGTTGAATTCTGATGTGTATCTGCAGCAACACGCGCCGGCAATAATGGCCCCGCGCCCGAAAAAAGACAGAGCGATGAATCACTTAAATACTATGACCAGCATTCTTCTCAGCCTCCTCGTGCTCCTCATCGGACCTCGGGGTGTTGTGCATTGGTCGTAGTGTAAATACGGATCCAGCAAACAAACCCCGAGCCACAGGCCGGGGTTTTTTGTTACCTCAAGGTCTGACAGGTGACAATTTCAGCAAGAGGAACAGGACATGAGCAGCGCCGAACACGAGAAAAACAAGATTTGGATTTTTGATACGACATTGCGCGATGGCGAACAGGCGTTGCGCGCCAGCTTAAGCCATAAACAAAAAATCCAGCTGGCCCATGCCATTGCGCGCTTAAATGTCGACGTGATGGAAGTGGGTTTCCCGGTGTCATCGCCGGGTGATTTCGCCTCGGTACAGGCCATCGCCCAAAGCGTCAAAGGCCCAATCATTTGTGGCCTGTCGCGCGCAGTATTCGCCGATATCGACGCCTGCGGTGAAGCTTTAAAAGACGCCGAGCGCCGCCGTATTCATACCTTTATTGCCACGTCCCCGCTGCACCTGCAATACAAATTACGTAAAACCTTAGAGCAAGCCACGGAGCAGGCGGTTGCTTGTATCCAGCATGCCCGTCGCTATACCGACGATGTCGAATTCTCTTGTGAAGATGCTGGCCGCACGCCGATTGATGATTTGTGCCGGATCGTGGAAGCCGCCATCAAAGCCGGTGCCCGCACTATTAATATTCCCGATACCGTCGGCTACACCATTCCGAACGAATTTGGCCAAATCATTAGCCAGCTGATGCATAAAGTGCCGAATATCGATCAGGCGCGCATTTCGGTGCATTGCCACAACGATTTAGGCTTGGCAGTGGCAAACAGTATCAGCGCCATTCAGGCCGGTGCGCGGCAAATTGAATGTACCGTCAACGGTATCGGCGAACGGGCCGGTAACTGCTCGCTGGAAGAAGTGGCGATGATCATCAAAACCCGTGGTGACTACCTGCCTTATTACACCGATATCAAGACCACCGAGATTTACCGCTCCAGCCATCTGGTCAGCCAGATTTGCCACATGCCAATTCAGCCGAACAAAGCCATTGTCGGCGAAAACGCTTTTGCCCATAGCTCCGGTATCCACCAGGACGGCGTGTTAAAAGCGCAAAACACTTATGAAATCATGTCGCCGGAACAAGTCGGCATCCGCACTAATGAGCTGAACCTGACGTCGCGCTCTGGCCGTGCCGTGATCGCGCACCGCTTAACCGAAATGGGTTACAGCAAAGAAGATTACGATTTAGACCAGATTTATCAGGCGTTTTTAACGCTGGCCGACCAGAAAGGCCGGGTATTTGATTACGACCTGGAAGCCTTAGTGTTCTTCCAGAATCTGCAAGACGACGATGAGCATTACAAGCTGGCGTTTTTAAGTTCCAGCACCCATACCGGCCATGTCGCCAGTGCCACTGTTGGCCTGACTGCCGGTGAAGAAACCTTCACGGAAGCCGCCACCGGCAATGGCCCGGTCGAAGCCGCATTCCAAGCTATTCATCGCATCGCTAAGCTGGAACTGAAAATGGTCGACTACAACCTGCAGGCCAAAGGCGAAGGCGAAAACGCGCTGGGTCAGGTTGACATCATTATTGAATATCAGGGCCGGCGTTATCACGGCGCAGGCCTGGCTACCGACATCGTGCGTTCATCCGTGCTGGCCTATGTGCATGTGCTGAACCTGATTGAACGCAGCAAACGCATTGATGCGGTGAAGCTGGCGCGTAAAAACGCCGATTGTGCGACCGAAAAATAATTCGCTTTAACTTTTTCTGAGACAGATGATGAAGACTTACAACATTGCAGTATTAGCCGGTGACGGCATAGGCCCGGAAGTGATGGCAGAGGCATTAAAAGTGCTGGACGCCGTCAGTCAGAAATTCTCATTTGCGGTCAAAACGCAAAGCGCATTAGTCGGTGGCGCCGCCATTGACGCACAAGGTGAAGCATTGCCTGCGGCGACGTTAGAGCTGTGCAAACAGAGCGATGCGATTTTATTCGGCTCGGTCGGTGGCCCAAAATGGACCAGCCTGCCGCCAGCGCAACAGCCAGAGCGTGCGTCGTTATTACCACTGCGTAAAACCTTCGACCTGTTCTGTAACCTGCGTCCGGGCAAAATTTACCCGGCCTTTGCCGACTTATCGCCTATTCACCCACGCACCAGCTCTTTAGGCATGGACATTCTGTGCGTGCGCGAACTGACCGGCGGGATTTATTTTGGTGAAAAAGGCCGTACCGACACTGCCGCTTTTGATACTCAGACTTACAGCGTGGCCGAAATTGAACGCATCGCCCGCGTCGCTTTTGAAGCGGCCGGCAAACGCAGCAACAAAGTCACTTCGATTGATAAAGCCAACGTGCTGGCGACCAGCGTGTTATGGCGCGAAGTGGTTAGCCGTATCGCCAAAGATTATCCAGCTGTGGCGCTTGATCATATGTATATCGATAACGCCGCGATGCAGCTCATTCGTTCGCCGCAGCAGTTCGACGTATTGCTGTGCGACAACCTGTTTGGCGACATTTTATCGGACGAGTTAGCGGCTATTGCCGGCTCTTTGGGTTTACTGCCATCCGCCAGCCTGAACGGTTCGAACTTTGGTTTATACGAGCCAGCCGGCGGCAGCGCCCCAGATATCGCAGGCCAAGGCATTGCCAACCCGGTGGCGCAGATTTTAAGTGCGGCGCTGTTGCTGCGCTTTAGCTGTGGCGAAGAAGCCGCCGCCCGCGCCATCGAAACTGCGGTCGAACAAAGCTTGGAACAAGGCATTGTCACCCGCGACATTAATCCGGCCGCCGGTTACAACACCCGCGACATCGGCGACGCCATCGTGCGTTTTATTCAGGCAGCTTAAGGAGTCAGCGATGGGCCAGACCTTATATCAGAAGATTTATCAGAGCCACGTGGTTGGCGCGTTAAACGGCAGCACCGATTTATTGTTTGTCGACCGCCATCTCATTCATGAAGTGACCAGCCCGCAAGCCTTTGCCGGCCTGCGTCAGGCCGGACGTCCAGTGCGCCGGCCGGATTTAACTTTTGCCACGATGGACCACAACACCTCGACCCAAGTACGCAGCTACGATGCGGCTGGTGAGACGTCGCGTAAACAGCTGGAAGCGTTAGCGGCCAACTGCGCGGAAAACGGCATTGAACTGCTGGATTTACATCACCCGGATCAAGGCATTGTGCACGTGATTGGCCCAGAGCTGGGCTTAACCCAGCCCGGTATGATCATCGTTTGCGGCGATTCGCACACCTCGACGCACGGTGCTTTTGGCGCTATCGCCTTTGGGATTGGCACCTCTGAAGTTGAGCACGTGCTGGCGACGCAAACCTTGCCACAACAAGTCGCGAAAACACTGAAAGTGGAAGTGACCGGCACGCTGTCGCCTTTTGTCACGCCAAAAGATGTGATTCTGGCGGTGATCGGTGCGCTTGGCACAGCCGGCGGCAACGGGTTTGTTGCAGAATTCTGTGGCGACGCGATCAAAGGCATGACGATGGAAGGCCGGATGACGCTGTGCAACATGAGCATCGAGATGGGCGCCAAAGCCGGTTTAATTGCGCCGGATGCCACCACTTTTGCTTATCTGCAAGGCCGCAGTCACGCGCCGAAAGCTGAACACTGGGATGCTGCCGTTGCCTATTGGCAAAGCCTTTACTCTGACGCCGATGCCCAGTTTGATAAAGTAGTCCAGATCGACGGCAGCCAAATCCGACCGCAAGTGACCTGGGGCACCAACCCAGAGCAAGTGATCGCGATTGATCAGCCGGTGCCGGCACCAGAGTCTTTCTCTGATCTGATTAAGGCCGACGCCGCCCGCCGCGCCTTAATTTATATGGGCTTAGAGGCCGGTCAGAAACTAACTGATGTCGCCGTTGACGTGGTGTTTATCGGTTCCTGCACCAACAGCCGGATTGAAGATCTACGCGCAGCCGCCGCCGTTGTGGCCGGCAAAACTGTCGCCTCTGGCGTGCGCGCCTTAGTGGTACCTGGTTCTGGCCAGGTCAAACGTCAGGCCGAAGCCGAAGGCTTAGCTGACACTTTTAAAGCTGCTGGTTTTGAATGGCGCGAGCCGGGCTGCTCAATGTGCCTCGGCATGAATGACGACCGCGTCGATGCCGGTCAGCGCTGTGCGTCTACGTCTAACCGTAACTTCGAAGGCCGTCAGGGCCGTGGCAGCCGTACGCATTTAGTCAGCCCAGCCATGGCCGCTGCTGCTGCTATTGCCGGCAAATTTGTCGATGTATCAACGATTTCTAACGGAGCATCCGCATGAGTGACATCTTCGCCAAGGGCCTGGTGTGCCCACTGGATAAAAATAACGTCGATACCGACCAAATCATCCCGAAGCAATTTCTGACCTCGGTCAGCCGCGACGGCTTTGCCGAAGCGCTGTTTTTTGACTGGCGTTATCTGGCTGACGGCAGCGCCAACCCGGAGTTCGTGCTGAATGAACCGCAGTATCAAGGCGCGTCTATTCTGCTGACGCGTGCCAACTTTGGTTGTGGTTCCAGCCGTGAACACGCGCCATGGGCGATCCAGCAGTATGGTTTTAACGTGATCATCGCCGAAAGTTTTGCCGATATTTTCTTTAATAACAGCATCAACAACGGCATGTTGCTGATTAGCTTAAGTGCGGCCAATATCGATTTCCTGTTTAACCGCAGCAAGCAAGGCCCGCAGCAATGGCAAATTGATTTGGCCAATCAGGAGATCCTGCTGGGTAATAACACAGCGATTGGCTTTTCGATTGATGCTGATGTGAAACAGCGTCTGCTGAGTGGTCTGGATTTTATCGGTGCCAGTGAAACCCTGTCCCCGCAAATCGACGCTTATGAAACCAGACGGCGTGCCGCACAGCCCTGGTTAGGTTAATCAACGCCCAGCTGCGGTCGACCGCCGAATGCGGGAGATCGCAGCCTGTTCGCAAGTTATCAGCACCTTCCATGCATTTTATTTAAGCATCATTTACAGTTCACACAGTTGTGTGACCTCGCTAGAAAATACCCGAATATTATTTGGTAAAACAAAGACTTCCTGACTATCCTCCAACGGTACTATCTGAACCGTCATTATTGTTCAAATCAGGGTCTGTGAAGCTGTCGGTACCCGGGGCCATGTGCAGGATAACCCGACAGTGCATACTGAAAATCTGACGATCCTGTTTGTTGATATCGCTGGCTTTACCGCCACCACCAATCGTCAGTCACGCCGGCAAAATGCCTCCTTGCTACAAAATTT
>Ga0075154_10003151_pt1 | contig 10513 bp, 2 predicted proteins | sample JI71714BDNA_FD_70965 | JGI IMG/M metagenome (GOLD analysis project Ga0075154, IMG submission 70965) | Wastewater effluent complex algal communities from Wisconsin, to seasonally profile nutrient transformation and Carbon sequestration -... | ecosystem: Engineered > WWTP > Effluent > Algae...
CTACTTTGTAGAAAAGCAGCTTTATTGACTGCTGGAACAAATGCGGAAACAGCAGTCGTCAAGGCTGCCAAAAGAATAACTTGGAACTTCATGGTGATTGTAAAATCTGAATTCTCAAGCAGCAAGCTTTGGGGAAAGATCAAAAGTTAAATTGCGAGTCTTAAGAGCATGTATGGCTTAGATGATTGGATGTTTCCATCACCAATCTTATATCGCATATGTACTCTTTTCAAACCATAATACAGAATAGCTCATATACTACAAAAAGATACAAGTGCTTTAAGCAGGTAGTAGATAGCATTAAAACCCCTAGGGACGGATTAACAGCACGAAAGTCAAATACGTCATCCGTAATATGACGTACGGTGACTATGTATGATCACTTCTAGTAGAATGTCAATCCTAAATCTAAATTTAGATCCAATAAGAACGCGTGAATAATCCTTGGACAAAAGCGATGCGGAGCGATGAGAATCGAACAATAGACAAACAAAAAATAGAAGAATTTGTGATGTCCAATTCGCATTATTCTCCTAAGAAAACATGATTTCCAATATTCACTAGAAAGAGTGTAGGTTTATTGATAAGTCGGGCTTTGATGTACAAACCTTTAAAAAGGTTGATGAATTTGTGATGTCCAATTCGACACGGTATTCTCCAAAGAAAGCTTAATTTCCGCTTTGATGTAAAAACCTTTAATGAGTAAGAAAATTTGCTCTTGTCCCAGAGTAGGGATAAATTCAAACGACTTATGCGCAGCTTTTATCTGTGCTTGTTCATAATATCTGCAATGGGTCGAATAGATATTTGATCAGTTCAGGGAAGATAAATTAACTTTTCAAGTGAATCCATGGCTTTACTTTTACTTTTGACCCGAGTGTCCATTTTAAGAATCTGAATATGAGTTATTTACTGTATTACCAGACTATCATTTACTATTGTTGGAGGGACAATAACAAAAGGATTTAAAATCAAGGCAAATTATAGTCCACACATTAGCAACCACATGCTATTGCATGACTATTGTAATGCAAATCACGTAGAAGGAAATAATATCAGTAGCTTGGAAACTTGAATTCCATTAAGGCAAAATATACTCTGGGGGAAACTTGATAAGGAATTCAGTAATGCACGATACAGATTAAAAATTCAAAAGTCACGGTAAGCTTTTTCTTCACGAAATTTACGATGAAAGCAATATCTAGAGTGTAGTGGAAACAAAACTTTGACTTTGGAGTATTCAAGGAATTGCAGGGTTTGTGTATACTTTGAGAAATGGTTATACTTGTCTTTACTATTGCTTTATAAGTTTTATCATAGTTGGAAGTCAATTTTAAAAATTGATACAACCACAATGACTTGCATTCAATTAGTACAACAGATCAAAGTGTCCTCAAACAGGGAATAGACTCCACATAAACTTCAAAACAATGCTCTATGGAAATTTCCTTATGAAATAGACATGTTTACTCAAGTAGTGAAAAATTTACCAAATCTTGGGACGGGCTGGAAGTGTAATCTTGTACAGTGATTTTGTAATAAGACTCGTGCATAAATGCCAACAAGTACATTTGAAACTCGCAACTTATTAGGCATCACATGCATGCAAATTTGAGCGGATAGCATACTTGGATTATCTAAACAATCATTGGTTAATCTAAATCGCAGTTGAGTTAAGATGATCTCATATGGAGCGGACGGTTTTGATGACAGTATCACCGGGTCCGCGGTTCCCAGCAATATCGATACAGCAAGCAGATCTCGCTCTGCATCTGAAACACCACTTAAGAAGCAAAACTCAATCCATCATGGCAACAATTCAGGACAATTTCAACATTCAAAGTTTAAGGACGAATGGAGTGCCATTCCCAATAGCCCTTCGTTCAGCGATCTAGCAACAAACTCGGTGGCTGTCGTGCCTCTTTTGAGTCAATCTCAGAGAGGCGAAAGCTATCCCGACAAAAGACGACGAGATTTTTATGAGCAAGGTATTGAAAATCCCTACACTGGAAAGAGTTTCAAATCACTTATGGCAGCTCTATTGCGATACAATTCCGCATCTGAGGAAGAGCAGCATGATATACTTGTGCACGCATCTCGACAAAGAAGAGAAACACCAGGGTTAATAGCGAAGCTTTCTAATGCTTCAGAGAATGCGGGAAGTATCGCACCATCTTCAGCTGTTCTCATCGTTCCTAACAGTCAGTTAACTCGACCAGGAGACTGGCGCTATGACAATACTCCTCTAGTGAATTTCGATTGGAATTCTGGATGTCAGCGCATACGAGTGTTTGATGCTCGCCCGCATGCAAGTTCTCATGCTTATGACCGTATCGAAAACCCGACAATTGCTGCCCCTTGGAGCGATCTAATCCCGTCTCGCACTACAATAGCTGTCGTCGGAGTAGTGAACTTAAAGGATTGTCAAGATACGCAAGACCTTTTAAGGGCCGAACGCGAGCTGGAGGAATGGGCTGTGCGATATTCAACTTTGAGAGGCTATGCTGCCGTCGATGATTTCGTAGAGTTGAAAGATGGCTCCACCGCATCTGCACGTCAAGTGAATGGTGACGAGATTAGCATTGTAAATTGCCACAAAATCATAACTCGGATGTTTGTGTTTGACAGCTTTGATGAAGCGTGCCAAACCCGCATCGACCTGAGCCAAAGCTCGCTAGGAATGGACCTCATCGCATTTCCTCCCAGTGATGAGCAGCATTCACACATGTTGGACTTACATCTTAAGATTGTAGTGAACGATTTGGCGGTAGCTTTTTTTCGGGCGCTTGAGGGAAGAATAAAGCACTCTGATTTTCTTGCCAAGTCAGCAGGAAAACCAGTGGCATCAGGCTTTGCTAGCGAAGCAGGAACTCAGAGTAATCATTCTCGCGCAGGAGGAAGAGCAGCTGCGGCGGCAGTCAGCGCTCTAGCTAACCTGGCGGTTAGTGTGCAAGCCACAGGAGGAGATGGTAGTAGTCATGGAATTGAAGACGATGACTCTGACGTTTCACCTTTGCCAAGTGTTTCCGCTACAACTTCTTCTACCATATCCGCTACAGGAGGAGGCGGCTTGGTGCGAGGCATGATCCGCAACGCCATGAATGCTGCTGCGACCAGCGCTGCAAATGCCTTAAATAATGCACAGAGTCAAGCATTTGGTCCTTCTCATCGCCTCTTGACTCCACTAGACGGTGTTGTTGATATGAATGGCATAACTTTAAAAGACTTAGAGGCTTTACAAAAGCGTGAAGTGGGGCGACGAGAAAAGCACTCCGCAGACCTAAGTCTCTTGGCAGGATCGCCACTTGATGCTTATGAACGCTACAACAGAGCAGCGGAGCTGACTAAAACTGCCCATGATCCTTTATGGTATGCTGCTGCGTTAGAAGGTTGTGCTGCCAGCTTCATCGCCATGGCTGATCAAGGAGGTCACGGCGTTGACAACTACCTGGAAAATAACTTTCGGATGCCAGATGAAATTTTAAGTATTGTCAACGCTGAGCTGCTTAAATCAAGCGATGGAACGAAACGCCAAATCGCAACTCTTGCTGCAATTGACAAGACGAAGACAACCCTGCCTGGCGCAGTATTTTTTTTAGCTGAAGAAGCTCTTGTAATTTTTTCCAAACATCCAAAATTGGCATCTCTACATGCTGAGCTTGCACTAAAATTAGCGACCTATATTGCCGAATGGGAAGATTCTCATCGCATGTGCAGGTGGGGTTACGGCCCATATTGCTACACGGGAGAAATGGGCAATCAAAAACGCTACGAATTGCCTAGCATGCTTAAGTTGCTGCAAAATATGGATACATCCTTGTTGAAGGATCAAATCGCAAAGGACACTTGGACCAAATGCCGAAGGGTGACTGAACTGCTTCACAAAGCTGTCAGTAGCGGTGCTTTAGATCCAAGAACTCGAAGTGACGTAGCAAGAAAATGTGCTGAGATATGTTTGAAAGGGATTCCTTCCTGTTTTATTCCTACAGGCAATTTGTCTCTAGCATATTCAGGGTCAGCTTCTAGTGCCCGCATCAAGAGGCTCAGACTACCTCGGAAGGCTGCTTTTTTTGCCACTATCTCCGCTCAGGCTATGTCACACTGTACATCAAGCGATGCTAGACATCGTTCCGCAAATTTGTGGATCGCATTATCTCAACTTCTTAGTCATTACGGTAACAAGTATGGCGAAGATAGTAACTATGCTTGGGTAGCACTTCGTTTGGCAGCTTTGCACGGATTAGCTCAACAAGTAGATGGGCTAGCTTCTGAGCAGGCATACGAGTTGCTACTGGTTTTACTTAGTGAAATAAGTCCTGATGTGCTTTCCAGGGACGCTGATGCTAGACGAAACAGCTACTTTGCTGATCCAGAAATAAGTTCCAATAGTCGACATTCAGAAGCAGGAGTTGCTTCCAATAAGAGTGCCACATCCAATGATAACTCTAGCACTCAAGATGATTTGGATGATTCTAGTGCTGTCACTTCTGGAAAAGCATCCTCGACACCGTCTGGTGGCCGTAATGCTCCTTTAACTGCACAGTCGGCTCAGAGACACACCAGAACTGGTATATTTGGTGCTGGACGGATTAATAGCACGGTTTTAGCTCAAGCCAGATGGGCCGATGAAGCGCCTATTTCGCAGGCCATTCTGCCCTTAGTAGAACTCACTGATCTCGTAAAAAGAAACATATACAAAAGTGGTGATGACACAAAGTTGAATCACATCACTAACGTGTACGATTCTCTTTGTGTGTTATCTTTGAGCTGTGTAAGACACAAGGTTGGATTTGAAAACTGCGCTAGTTCACAACAAAAGTTTATTTCGAGCCTGTTAGACTTGAGGCGTAACATGCCAACTACTACTTCCGGTGTTGGTATTAATATAAGCTCCATTCCTCGACACATTCCTGAACCAGAAGGGACAAGGAATAGCATTATACCTCCACCTCTAAAAGTTCGTTCTGCCACGGTTGTTAAGGCAGATTCACAGTTATTGCTCGAGCGAACCAAAGCTTCTGGTTACGCTGGTAAAAACGTAGGAATGAGCATGGCGACTTTCTTTAATCCATATGCTGTCAAGAAATCCGCCTCATCTGGTGCTCAGTCTACCCTGGTCGCTGAAGGAGAAGAAAGGGTCGTCGAGGTCGTGTTTGAGAATCGGCTTTCAGTACAATTGGACGTTCCCAGCTGTCGATTGGAATTTGATCAAATTGGAGCAAAGCGTATTGAAGCTGCACCTTTGTCATTCGTGATTCCAGCAAAGAGCAAAGATTTCAGAGTCTATTTTCCGTTCGTTGTAGTACCTTCTAGTTTGTTGTATAAAAGTCCCGATGTTGATTCTGGTTTAGATCCGGCCACTTCGAGCCTATCAAAAACCGCTGACTCGTTTCAGCTTTTGGGATTAAAGGTTACGTGCATGAATAGATGTTTTCCAATATCGTTTGATGGATCCGCCAATGAAACAAAGCTGGTTGGAGGTAGTCAAAAATTCGTTCCCAACCCCGCCTCAATTTATCCGTTGTTAAAAGTTAACAAGAAAGGAGGGGTTGGCAGTAAAAGTCAGCCACAAGCTGCCCAAGCCGTCCGCGTCGAATCAGTACCAGCGCAACCAACTCTCAATGTCTCATTCACCACGAGCGAAACGCCTCTAGAAGACGCCGCTATTGTTCCAGTCCACCTATCAGATGGTGAAATTTACACCATTCCACCTTTTCGACTTCAAACGGATTTTGGTGCCAGTGGCCAAGGACGTATAGAGCGCCTCCAACTAATTGCTGCTGGATTGCCCGGTCTGCCTGAGGAAGTTTTGTTCGACACTGAAGGCCTCGAAGCTGCGAGAAAAGACGACGATGTTTATGACGATGAAATGGAGATGGGAGAGGAAGATGCCTTTGAGGAGCTCATGGAAGAAGATGGTTTGCCCCCACTCCGAATGAAAGTATTGACCGAGGACCTGCATCTGGGTAGTATCAACGACAAGGATAAAGCCCAAGAAGGTAGCGTGGTAAAGTTTCAAATCGCTGCCGCACATGACATGGGCAACCAACTTGCAAACGGGGGTAATGTGAGAATCCGTTTTCGCTATCGTGGTGCCTCCCCGAACGAGGCAACCGAGATATGGCGACGCACTGAAGTTAGACTCAGAATTGTGCGCGTGAAAGGGCCCAGGATCTCCAGTCTATCATTCAGGCCAGATCTGAGCTGGGGGAGTGCGTTTTCCGAGTTGAGCCATTCTTTGGCACAGCAACGTAAGAGAATCGAGGCTTTGCCGAACTCTGAATCAGAAAAACATGCACAACGTCTTGCAGCTCTGTCGTCCAAATCACCGAATGCTCTTAACACAATTGATTTTAAAGAAATCGACGGGGATCAGAAACTTTCAATACTTGAACGCGTTGGAACAGACGCCTCAACAAACGTTTCAGGAGGGGAGGCAGTAGTTCTGATGGCTGTGGCGAACGAAACAAATTCCACAATTGTGTTGTCCAATAGAGAGGGGAGAGTTGGAGGATTCCAAGGAAGTCCCATGCCAACAATTCGAGTAACTTCGGGTGTGAGTGTAAAGATTCCTGTTGTAATTCAACGAATTGAGCGATTGGACGAAAAGGGACAAGTAACCGATATAGTGTCAGAGCTAATTGCTCGTACTGCGTTGCAATGGGAATCAGTTGTTGGAGAGGGGGAAACTAATAAACGCGTGCGAAGGGGAAGAGTGAGAATTCCGTCTCGTTGTCTTAGAGAGATAATTGAAGAGCATGGATCTTTTGCCTCCCGTATTTGCAAGGCACCCATTCAGATGAACGTTGATATTGGGCACAAAGGGGAAGGAGACATGATGTTGGAGCCGGGAAAGTTTGTTATTGCTTCAGTCGAACTGAGAGTCAATGGTAAGACAACTATTTTCAAACTTCTACACGCTGCTAATCTTTTAATTAAAATACCTGCATTTTCCAAACTAGATTGGGTGCCGTTTGAAGCCATTTCTCGCTGCAAGTTGATGTTGGAATTTTGCTGTGCTCAAAAAGACTCTGTTGTAAGTCGCGACTTGACTAACGAAACGAAGAGACCTGCTTATATTTGGTGCGGCCAACTGCGACGCACATTTTATGGTTCGGAATGTTTCAAAGATAACGAGTCGGGCTACAGCACTGTCATGGTACACCGGGCTAAAATCACATTTCTGCGTAAAGGGATTTTTGCAGTATCTGCGTGTGTAAAAATTTCGCTCTCTTCGCCTGAGGTTCCTAAGAAATCATCCCACGAAGAGGTTTGGTGGGCTCCAAGAGCGGAAACCGTTATGGTGGGCATTAACAGTTAGCGATACAAATTATCTAGAACAATTATCAAGAACAATTATCGTGTCTTGAATGTCATTAAGTGTGTATATTCTACCAAAGCCCTGGGTACGGTGTAAAATATATTCAAACTGAAAGATTGTTACCTACCCCAGTGCATAGGTACGATATCTGAGTCGAAGCACATCAGCGACTTCTTCGATCTGCTTAAGAGCGTCGTCCAGTTGCTCCCTAGTGTGTCCAGCAGATATACAAAATCTGGCTCTGCTCATGAGAATAGGGACAGCAGGAAATCCAACAACCACTACAGCTAAGCCTCGTTTCAAACACTCTCTGGAAAAAGCTGCAATTTTTGTTGGATTATAAAGCATAACTGGCATTATTGGTGAGTCATAATTTCCCAATACGTGTAAGCCCAGGTCGGAAAGGCGCATTCGAAAATAGTTTGAATTGTCACGAAGTGCGGAGAGCTTGCGCTGCCCAATCGATGTGCCATCTCTGCCCATGATGACCTGTTTATACGTTCAGGCAAGTTTGAAACTACGAAAATAGTTGTTCGAGATAAATGTCCTTGCACGCACCTTGAAACTAGAAATCACCTGCTGGCAAACGACTGGGCTCAAACTATTATGATTCAAGGACCCAGAACATTTCTTTCGCAAAAAATCAATCAGGTTTTTTTTGCCGGCAATGTATCCGCCCATGCCTCCAAAACTCTTTGTAAAAGTTCCCATCATGATGTCTACCGCAGACGTGTCTACCCCTGTATACTCACAGCATCCACGACCACTCAATCCCATCGCACCTATTGAGTGAGCTTCGTCAAGATATAAAAGCAGATGATACTTTCGACAGACACTAGAGATAGCACGAAGATTGCAATATTCTCCTTCCATACTGTAGATACCTTCAACGATAACCATAATTTTGTTCCAAGGCCGCCGGGTACGCTGGTGACCTGTAACGATGGCGTCTCGCACGAGTTGTTCCAAGTGACAAGCATCATTATGTCGAAAAGTTTTAATTGTCGCCCCACTGGCACGTGCACCGTTGACGATAGATGTGTGGTTGAGTTCATCAGACAGGATCAAATCATGACTTGAGTTCACGAATGCTGGAATAGTTGTAGCATTGGTATTGAAACCCATGTTAAAGACAATTGCATCTTCTTTCTGCAAGAATTCTGCAACTATCCGTTCTGCTTTCTTGTGGAGCGAAGTTGTCCCATACTCTTGTCGTGATGAAGAACAGGATATGCTCAACTTTCTGAAGGAATCAACGACTTCCTCTTGGCAGGTAGAAAACCAATCATCAGCAAGACCTAGGTAGTTGTAAGATCCTAAGTTCAGGCACTGTCGTGTGATTCTATATTTTTTGCTGCTTTCATGATGACAATCTAACGACCCATCCGTGTTACAGGAGGCACAGACTAATGGATCGAACTCGTCTACAAAATTTACATGAGGCCCGCTAACGTATTTCATCAGAAACTTGTTATTTTCTGCTGATATATTGTTTCCTTTCATAATCGAAGCGTCCTGGCTGCCTAATACTTGCATAGTTTTGTTTCCATCCCCACTTACACGCTCCAACATTTGTATGACGGCACCAGGGCCAGAGGCGATTGGGCGATTAAAGCAGTCTTGAATTCTATGATAACATCTTCGAGTGTAGAAGTTTTCCCAGCTCTTTAAAAGGGGTGCAAAAGCTTTGGAATCGGTTGTGGGATCGTAGTGCTGAATTGCTTTAGCTTCTTGGCTTGGTCCATCTTCCTCATGTGATCCGGCCGAAGAATTCTTGCCCAATTTATGCGATGCGATATCGTGAGAATTTGGAGTCTTCGTAGCTGGATGTAGATATCTACCATTTCTGAAAACGGCAGCACAAATATCTCTAATATGTCCTACAACGATAAGAACAGCATATCCAAGGTAGGTAGTGATAGCTGCGAAGAAGGGAATTGATTCAACAAAACCGTCTTTGGTGTTACTGTACGCATCGCCGTCGTCATTCAAATGTCGTGTACGATCCAATTCTGCCAGCTTCTCCATTCTAGCTCGTACATCTTGATATGGGTCATTTTCGGCGAAGCCGAGTGCATTTCTATCCGAAGAGCTATTTGTTGACATATCAGCAAAATGGTGATACTCATTTCTCCTAGACACAGATTTCTCGGCATTTGTTATTGCGGGATCTGGAATCAACCTGTTAGTGGATCCGCATGCAGGTTTTGCCTTGGAATACCTGTGAGAGTGGACTTACCGTTTAATTCTCCCATATTCTGGGTCATATTGTTGATTTGTAAGTTTCAATTAGATAGAAAGCTTCTATCGTGGAAGGATTTTAATATTCAAGTCAAACTTGCAAGAAATAACCAAGTATCCATATGAGCAGGTATTTTCTCTAGAGGAAGATTTTGTCAATAGGCGCGGCGCAAATTCACTGTGTGATGTGTGAGGAATTTCGTACTTTTTTGTTTAACTTGCCTCTTGCCTCTTGTAAGTAATTTTTGAATCGTGGCTGTGATACAAGACTCAGGGACGTTATTCTTCGTCCTTGTAAGAAGGCTTGGTAAAATTTTTAGTAAAATCTCTACCAGGAAAGTTGAAAATTACGGCCGACAGCTTTTATATTCGTTGCGGTAAATTGCGTTAGGACGATTTAGTTGAGTTTGCTACGAAACAGAAAATCATCATTTGCTTCTTCTACTGGAATATGTAAAACTGTTGTTAGGCAAACTTTCAAATAATAATCATGTAACAGCTTAGCTGTCAGATTGTTTTGTTTTTGAATCAATTTCAAGTGAAATGTTTTAAACTTTATTTTTCAAATGTTTAATGTTTCATATTGATATCAGCCATAGCTTGTAAGTAGTCAAGCATATACATGAAATTCGAGAGACTACGTTAGTTTAGTTATGCAGCCTTGATAAATAATGTCAAGGATGTTTGTTGGCAGACAGTATAGTGGATTAGTGATAGAATTTGTGCAAGCTCGATGAAGTCGAAAGAAGGTTTTGCAGAGAGAAGAATTTGATGCAATCCATGTCAAGCTCTATTATCGCAAAACTCGTCTGCAGCTGCTCCAGTAAAGGATCACAACAGAATCAAATGGCAACGATCTTAAGGAGAGATACACATATTAAGCATATGGAAACAAATCAAGAACGACCCACCCCTAATAGAACGACCAAAGGAAAAAGACTTTGATCGATG
>Ga0075154_10003153_pt1 | contig 10504 bp, 3 predicted proteins | sample JI71714BDNA_FD_70965 | JGI IMG/M metagenome (GOLD analysis project Ga0075154, IMG submission 70965) | Wastewater effluent complex algal communities from Wisconsin, to seasonally profile nutrient transformation and Carbon sequestration -... | ecosystem: Engineered > WWTP > Effluent > Algae...
GCACGCCATTATTGGATTCACACACTAAACCACTACTGTCTACAGACATATCTACCGTTCCATTGGCAGTGACTAAATTGTCTCAGGCCGTGAAAGAGTCTGACTTGTTTTCCCTCGAAGAAGCGGATTCCATTAACAAATCATTAGAGTCTATCAAGGCTTCGCTTTTGGTTGCTAACTCCACTTTACAGGCAGACGATATCCAACAATCCCTGAGCGTTGTTTTACGAAGCGTGCTACTTTGCGAAGCAACAGAGCCATTTGATGAAAAACTTGTAAAGAATTGCACGAGTATATTGAGTTATACATTTATGCTACTTCGATTGGTTGTTTTGCGGAGACTCGAGCTAGGGCAGGTGAACAATAATTCTGTACATGAGTGCGCTGAACTGGTCATGAATCACTTCTTCAAAGCATCTCCTTTCATTGAGAAAATCAAATCTGCAAGTTCAATGGCCGTTTCCATGGCTTGGTGTGTGCTTTCTAATGGGGTGGGAGCATCAACAGATGAATCGGCAGTATGGAAATCCGCATGTCAATCCGAAGAGATGCTTTTAAATTGTGGAATGACAGATTGTCTTGGTCACCCAAAGAAGGAAGTCCGACAAGCCGCATCTGCTTTTTTATACAATTGTGCTCTGTACCAGTCTTTACACTCTGTAGAGGATGTTTTGAATGATACATTGGTGAGCGTTTTATGCTGTGCTTTGGAAAATTTGCAAGAGGAACAGGATGAGGTGGTGTTGTTTAGAAGGTTGCTTCTTATTGCCACACTGGCCAAGACACAAAGCATGGCTCTATGCTTGTGTGTGGATCTTGGTTTGACTCAGGTTTGTCAAGAAATTGCGGCCCGTCAATGTCAGCAAGCGCAAGCACAAAGTTTGACGCTAGCCAGTGAGTTGTGTTCATTGTTATCAGCGGCCTCATCGTAATAAATCATTTTAGCTTGATATCTAATTAGTACTGTAGCTTGAAATTTAATTTTGGTCTCGGAGTGAATTCAACATTAGCATTAGCTCAATTGATGCATAATGATGAAGCGTGACTGGAATCTGTGCCATCACTTGTGATTACTCCAAGACTCGAATAGCTTGAGTTTCAACAATCCCATTAGTCTGCATTTTGAATCTTGGTTAAAGTTCTGCAATACTTTACACCTACTGTAAACGTATACAATTTACAATTCTCTTCCAAGCTCGACACAATGGCTCTTGTAGTAGTTGATAATTCAGGTGGAAATTATTCGCTAGAAGAAAGCTATGCTCCACCTTTGCCTAGTAAACAACCTAAAATTTTAGTCCCCCAGCGTTCAATAAATGGTGGCCTGGACCTCAAATTCGAATCGGACGCTCAAGTTGTGAAACTGTATGACTTGATGGCACCATTTGATTACACGGACGCCATTACCAAATTAAATGAAGTCATTAAACCAGCACGATCTAATGCGCTAGATACTGCTTTATTGGCAACAGGTCCGTTATTGGTTCCTCTGGCAATTTGGGGGGTCCGGCATTCTCGACAAGTCCGCAAACGCAAAAAGTACCTAAACAGGGCAATCGAGGCCTTCAATTATCAATATCCGTATTTATACATGAGATGGAACAGACAGCCGACTAGTTCATTAACAATTGAACCTAGAGACGAAACCATTCACGGTCCACCGCCAGACGTACCTCCCAGTAAGGTTGTTGATGCTGTGGCCTTCGATGCATGATTTATGATCTACATATTATTCTATCCGAGTGAACAATATGATTTCTTAATATTTGCAGCTTTTGGCCCGCATCAGGTACAAATCCTCGATGAGATTATTTGTTTTTTAGAGCACAACATTTCCCAGAAATGAAACAGCAATACATGTAACAAAATTCATTACTTAAACAATTTTGTTCAGAATGTAACTTTTAATATTAGCGTTATCCCAGCTTGGGCTATGTTGTTTCTTCGAGCCATCTAACCATTGCTTCAACTGTTTCTTCAACCTGTTGATATAAAAGTCGTTCTGGAGCTTCGTTGCCCAGTATATCTTTAGCGCGTTCTGCAATGTCGAGAGGCGGTGCAATGGCTGGTGTTGCATGCGTAAATGGTCCCCCCAGAATAGTTTTCAATTGCACATCCATTCGAATCATGGGGCGTTTCATGCGCATAATGCGTTCACTTTCCAGCAGATACTCTTGAAGTTGTTCTGATTCATCAAGTGGATCGTTTTCATATTGTATAAGCAGAGTCCGACGAGCTCTGTATGCCCTCCGTGCTGCTGCGGCAACACTTGAAGGGGTTGGAGTAAAGTCTCGAGCTCCTTCAGCCACTTCTTGAACCAAGCATGGGACTTGATCTGCAATGTCCAACAACTGGTCCAAAAGTGGCAATATTCCCGCATTTTTTAGTGCATTGACTTGCGGCGCCATGAGCGATTCAAACGCGGACCGCAAATCAACTGAAATCGAGGGCGGCGGCAATCCTGACTCAGCTTGTTGTACGAATGCTGGAGTAGCAAATTCTAAAGTATCCCTCAAGAGTTGGTCTGAGGGTAATTGTCCCTGAGTTGCTGTACGCGCCATGGCCAACAACAAATTCAATCCATCAACACTGCTTTTTCCGCCACTAGTATTTGTCGTAGATGATGCCGACGAGGAATTTCTGTTGTTTGAAGGAATACCTTCACCATCCGCTAGACTTACAAAAACGGGCGTAAAGACCTCTTCAAAGAAAGGTACAGCCTCCTTCACAGGTTTGGAATTGTAACTCATTATAATATTTCCAGCCCTGGGTGTGTCAGGAAATAGGCTCGTTATCAGAACTTGAAGTAGTCCCCCTAGACTGTGCCCTACTCCAATTACGGGGATGGCGCCATACTCACGAGCAAGTTGAGGTGCAATTTTCTCGAATTTTTCCAAAATCTCATCACAAGTCTGCAAATGATTGAATGACAACTGACAAGGTGTTGTCACAATCAAGTAGTTTTTTGAAGCCAAGCGCTCCAAAAGATACCGATAGGTTATTTGGGGAGCTGCGCATAGCAAGGCTCCTCCAACAAAGTGAATCAATGCTCGAGGCTGCTCGTATTCGCCATCTTGATCAGCATTCAGTTTGGGTCTCAACACATAGTTGCCATTCAAAAACTCCCAGTCGCCTAATGGTCTTCGCTCTTGTTGCGGAACACGAATCTTGGCCTGTTCTTTAAAAATCGGGATTTTGCTACCTGTATTTGATGCCGAAGAAGAATTTACATTGTCGTCGTCGACTTCCTCTAGAGGTATTCGTCGGGAATAGAGTCTCTTTTCCGCCATGTACTCATTCGAATCATCGTTCACTAGCTCCTCGACAACTGTAACTGCATCAACAAACTTATTCCTACCCTCGACTTCGCTAAACAACTTTTTGTCTTTGTTGCGTTTCTGTATAATTTGGTCCCTATAACATACTTGGATTGGCGATTGTATCCAACCAGATGACACACTCACACAAAATGCCAAAACCAGAATAACTTGTCCCATGCGCAATGGTATAGGATTCTTATTCATTATGTTCAATCACTATCAATTCCTTATCATGCCATTGTTTTATGCAAATCTGGACGTGGATCAATCAAGATTACCTCTGGAATTATGCGGTGTGAGTCAGTCGGAGGCTTTTCGCTCTTTGTATAGTATAGTTAGTTACTTGGTACAATTGTACTGGTGACGAGCCTTATTTTTGTAAACTAATCTGTGTGTCTACCTTTCGAACAATCGCAATTGGCCCCTTGAGCTGTGCTGTACAAAACGCAGGCAATTTCCCATAGATACACCACTATGTGATAAACAGTAGATCATCTATATTGCAACACTTGATTTAAATGTTATGTTCAAACATTAACCAAAATTATCTATTGTTTTAGCTTTTTGCAACAATTGCAGTGCTCAACAATCTAAATATCATCATAATCCAAGGTAGAGAGCTTAGAACATGTTCTTTATCTACTTATATTGATGAGTTGCTATGCAAATGATTTATTACTTCATGACGTCGAGTATTGGTAAATTTAGTCCTTGTCAACGACAGCTTTCATCATGTTTTGTGTTTTTAAATTGGATATAAATAGCCAAGATATTTAATACAGGCACCTGACGTTTATCTCTATTGAAGGCAAAACTGTCTAGCAAAAATCTGTACTTGGCTCACACGCGTTCGCTATAGTTGCTCTCCATTCGAGAAGCAAACTCCAGAAGTTTTGCTCTCTGTCTTATTCTCATTGAGATAAAGCCTGGCACCTTTTTTCAAGGCTTAAGGGAGTTCACAAGCTACTTCGCTTGCACGAACATGTCGTAACAAGCGGATTCTGTGAACGGCGTTTTCTTTATTTTCTTGGTCAATGCTGGAATTCTCGCCGTCGCTTCCCGCACTGAAAATTTCGCCTTTTTCTTCTTCATCCTCAAAGTCGTGACTTTCATCAGCATAGGCAATGTAATTATCATCCTTATCACTTGTTCTAGAGCTCAATATTGCTTGATGTCCTTCGTTATTCAGACTAAGGATAATACAATCTTTTTCGTCCAAAAGTCTTTTAAGCCGCTCCATTTCTTCTTCATGCTGATTCTTCAGACTCTTTAACGCATTTTCATGCGAGACTCTCATTCTCTCCATTTCCTCTTCACATTCCTCAATCGTGTCTTGTAGCTCTTCCAAGTATTGTTCATGCTTATCTCTTTGTACTTTCTTGGCGCTTTGTTCAAGGAAATTATCTAAAGTGCCATCTCCTTCTTTGGCTCTGGCTTTGACTAGATTCTCTTCATAATGCTTTCGAAGTTTAGTAACATGTTCTTCGAATTCTGCGGCGACTTCCTCCCGAATTTCTTCCTCGATCATTTCGCGCAACTTAGCTTTTTCTTCTTCCGCTTGTACTAGTTTTAGTTTCAATCCGGCGTTTTCCTGTTCAAAGTCGGATCTGCTTTTTACACAATCTGGTTCGGGTACTGCTACCAGACATACCTCTTGTGCCGAAATTTGACTTGCTGGGGATGCGGAATGCGTCAACAATGGCTGAGTTTCCGGTAATTTTGTTGGCGGTACCTTCTTGGAACGAAAGGCCTTAGGAGAAAGCATCTTTTTCAATCTCGCCACTTTCTTCTCTTTTGTAGGTTTATGTAACTTGGAAATTTTCTTATCAACTTCGGACTCACTACCTGTCTTCGGTTCTACATTCTCCACTTTGATACGCTTGTGGTATTCTCTTGAGTGAACCTTTACATTTCGAGCTACAGCAGCATATGATAAGACGTGCTGAGTCTCATCAAAATCTTCGCTACTGGGATTTACATTTACAATCATCGCCGTTCTACCTGAAGACGAGCTTGTTAAATGATTCATGAATAAATGCGACAGCTTTGACGAGCGGAATGGAACAACTCCTACGTTCGTACCGCTACGATTTTGGTTGTGGCTGAGCTGCTGGATACATTGCATGAGATTCATTAAACTAACATTGATAGTCGCAGCCTCTCTTTGTAGTTTCGATCTAGACACGTTGCCTGTGCGTTTAGACCTTTCTGATCCAGCGAGATCAACGATCCACATAGCCACACTTTTAGAGTCCTTGTTTTTATTTTCTGACATGAGCTCGATTTGGAATATGCAATGCGAACGACTGGACTCTCCATTCAGACTATTCGACGCAGTTTGCCGTTTATTTGTCCCTGCAAGAATCAGCTTAACTCCTTGAGAAACACTATGTATAGGGGAAGACTTATTCTGAGAAAATTATACGAAATATGTAAATCAAGAACGTATAGTTGAATCCCATACCTCGTTATGTTGTGCTTTGTCAGCCCTTGTACAAAAATTTGCCCATCCTTCCCTTCTCTTACTTTCAGACTAGGGTTTTCAACAAAAGAGCGCTTCCTCAAAGCAGTCAGCGATTCATCTTCTATTGCCAACAAATCCAACACTTGCTCGTTATATATTTCAAAAAAACTAATTTGGAGCTGATTGTAATCACCACCTGGACGTTGCTTCATACCGTCGATGATATCTCGTAAAGCTCGCGGGATGATTCCGCATTTACGCTCGTCGCGTGACTGGGCACTGCCCAAGACAGTATAAGTTTTACCAGCGTTGGTGTTTCCGAAAGCAAAAAGTAGGGCAGATTGTCCAGCGAAAAGTCCCTTTACTAAAGGAGCAGCAATATAATGGTAGATATCTTTTTGACTTGTTTGTTGTGGAAAAATTCGATTAAATTGAAACTCTTTTACTCCCGCTACAACCACATTTTTGCTACTTCCAGTATCACTTGATTGTCGGATAGATTTGAAAGCTTGGGATGTTGGAGGAGGATATGTTCTAACCCTTGTTGGGTATTGCGCAGAAGTGATATCATCTTCCATCACCTCCATTGTCTGAGGCTCCGTTCCGGGAATAATTTTTGAAGGTAGAGGGCGAATCCTCAAGTATACTGACATGAGACGGTTCGATAATGCAGGCGCTGCGGCTTGAGATTCTTGAGTATTGTGTGTATCAATGGATGCGACAGAAGAGCATCGTTTTATGCCTCTGGGTTCAGAATGTGCGGATGCGTCAGCTATAGTTTGTTGATTGGTAGCGCCATGATTGTTGGGCATCATGGGGGGACGGCTATTCTTAGGATTGTTGCTCACTTTCTTACTTTTGGCATCTTGGTCTCCATCCTGCTTCTCAAACGATACCATGAGATTTTTTCGAAGTGCCATAACGCTGGTTAAATCATTTGTGCCTTCTACTTCGGCAGGGGCATCGTTTACGCTCTCCAGAGCGCTACCATCATCTGATGTATCTACGGGGCTACCCGTAAAAGGATTTTTCATCGTATTCAGTAGTCGATGATGATTTCGATCAGTAACTGATAACTTACGCAAATTTCTTACCAAATTCAACTTTGCGATTGATCTATTTTACAACTATCAGTTGGGGCGCTAGAGCCATGAGAAACGCGTCCTCAATCGTGCTTTCTGTGCAGACTTCTTTTGTAGCTTCTAGACCAAACTAAATAGAGGAGTTCAGGCAACCTAGCCCTCTAACAACGTGTATTGTAAAGATTTACCGTGCTCCAGGATCGGTTTCAAACCGTCGAAAGTGAATTTGAAATCTTAAAATCCGCTGCAGGCCAAGTTTTTTGACAATTTGTGTTACATGTTCTTTACACATATTTTCTGCATCATTCAGACCTTTCGAAAGAACATTAACTTAGTAAACGAACAAGCCTAAAACCCGATTGACCGGTAGTTTAACAATTAGGTTGCCTCATGTCGATATTGGGATTATTGAATGCGTTTTAATTCCACAGAAATTTCCACTAGAATGATTTAGAATTCAGCACCAGCCATTTAATTATTCTTTTTAATTTACCAATAAAGCAACTTCTAGACGTGATAAGCGATTAATATTAGGGTCATATTCCAAATGAAATAATTTTATTGCATCAATTTCTCAACTGAAGGATATATCTAAATAGTGTTAGCAAAATTTAGGATTTTTGGCGTTTGATGTCTTCAGCAAGACTTGCGCCAGCAATCAACAAAGAACAATTCATGCGAGAGAGAGCGTGTTTAGAGGATCTAATTTGGCTTAAACATGTAAATTCGGAATATTATCATGTGTATGGCGCTAACTTTAAAAGTGCTCGACAGAAATATGTGAGACTCTGAACGGCTCTGTTCACATTTCTTGCTTGAAATCTTTAGCAGTGAAGCGGCAGCAGTACAATTTCATGTCTACAACATTAACGGGCTTTACCAATTCTACGAGTATGCTGTTCTGTCTGTATCTCGCCTTCGAAAACAATTTGATCCTTTTTCAGATTTAATGCCTTTTCTATAGCGAATACTGCAGTCTCGAATGCAGTGAATAAATCAAGAGCAGTATTGCAAAACTAAAACCATGGGCGATACTCAGTCCAAACACTCAAAACAGGAAAAACCTGGACGCCACTCATGGGGCGGCAAGTCGTCAGATCGGCATGATAAAGAACAACCAAAATCGAGAGTGAGCGATATCGCATTCAGCGCGACATTGAAAGGCACATCGAATCCACGAAATAAGGAGGAATCAAGAGAGTACAGGAAAAAATGTGAAATTTTCTCTGCCCAGTTTATGAATGGCTCGAGCGATAAAGCGTGCTTCGACAATAAAACAAAAGGAACTGAAGATTCAACCACGATTCGTACAACATCAACTCAATTTATCGATCGTAATCAAGATAATGAGCGCTTGAAAAAGCCGCAGTTCAATTTGAATTTCTCACAAAATCAAGGCAATCTTTTAAATGAAACATCAATCGACGACGTTAAAAAAAGTAAAAAAAAGCAAACCAAAAAAGAGAGAAAAGAATATACTGCTAAAAAGAAAAACCCGACAAAACGAACATCATTCTTTAAACGAGCATTTCGCTTTCGCAACAAGACACGAAAGAGTCTTAATCGCGCAAAAATGGATATTGTTGAAAACCAACCGATTGGAGTAGGGAACGCACCCTGGACAGCTACAAAAAAAGTTATTCTTTCGCCTAAGAATGCGGATCTTTATAACAATGGTGAAAATACTGTTCAGATTGGAGGATTTTTCGGTGATGAATCTCCTGAAGTATTTGGTCCATACGGAAATAGAAAGTCAGCCCAAAGACGTTCCCATGGTATTGATCCATTTCCCCTTTCCGCCATTGAAAATCATCGCGATGCTGGACTGAAAATGGACCAAATAATTACAGCTACATCTACTCTATCCACGAACTTTACTCAAGAAGGTACTCATAACTCTACCGCAATTTCTTTATTGAGGTCCAAGGGTCAATTTTCTACTGTTGTTGAGGCAGATGAAAGATCACTGGCGACAAATGAAACTCCTATTCCTCCAGAGACGCCTACTGACCATGATTATTTGGCAGAGTACGATAGGGAAGAACAGAGGCAACTATTACAGGCACCCAGTGATGACACTAGTTGTGCAAGCGGGCTAGGTAGTAGACAGGGTGTCCCTTGTCGTGATTCATTCCGTTCGGGTGTATCTCGAGTTTCCTTCAAAGAATCGAAACGGGAAAACAGCTCCAGCAGCATCCTAGCGAAGTACCTACTTACAAAGCGTAACATGCAAGATCAAATGGACCGTCAAGTTTCCGACACTGTTTCCTCTGCACTATCATGGGTGTCTTCTTGCTCCTCTTTACCTGCAAGAGTTAGACGTCCTACAAAGCCTTCTAAAGAAGCCGCTTCTTTAGGTTTTAAGTCGAATCGCGTATCTTATCCTCTTGGCAACAGGTACAAAGCGGAGAAGGATCAAAACGATTTTCGCGATACGTTGCAGAAACTTGATGAAGCGCACGATCCAGAAGCCTCTATTGATCTCTCTCCTATCTCAAAGTGTGGATCTGTTAAAGTTGATATCATTCCTGATAAAGGCTATGTAAAAAATATATGGAACGACATTTCTCTACCAGCAATATCAGGCATAAACGACTCGGACACAAAAACCGTGGACGTCAATAAAACGGTACTCAAACTGGCTGATAAGGTTATCAAGAGTCAAACTTCCAAGACTGATGAGAAAATTTTCAACTTAGGGGGAGATGAATGCGATACAAACAAGGACGCCTTCTATTCGCCTCGTGCTTTCGCCCCCAAAGGCTCTGCTTTTGGTGTACGCTTGCGTCACGTTGCCGTTGCAGCTATCGATACCAAAGTACCGTTAATAGGAGATGGTGTTTTTCCAGGTGTTGATCGAGCGACAGACGCAGTTAAGACTCAAATGAGGAATGTCCTACCTCTTTCTCCCGTCCAGTCCCCGCCAACTCCTAGTAACGCGAGAAGCCCAGAAAATCAAAACATCTTTTCAGAATTCAAAACCAACCATAGTCTTTCTACCGTCAACAAAGCTAACACTGGAACATCAAATAACTCTAAGAACACGAACCTGGGTCTTTCTGCTAGCTTGAAGGCTAAAACTCTGACATCAGATAACTCTCATATCAAGAATCTCGATCGTTCTACTAGCAGTATGACCAAAACTCTTACATCGACTAACTCTGAGAACACGAACCGCGGTCGTTCTACCAGCAACAAGTCTAACACTCTGACATCATACAACACCGAGAAGAAATCCCCTACCAAGAAAAAAATTGGTGCAAAGTTTGCCCCACCAACAAAAACCAAGGGCTTAGTAGCTCAGAGAGTCAATATGTTTAATGAGATTGGCAGCAGTAATTCGCATGAGCCGACAACAGATTTAGTATCGAATACCGAAAGTCTCAGAAGCAACAGAGTTATCAAAACAAAAGATTTGCGCAGAGATACCCAAGGCGACGGAGTTCTCGCTCCCCGTAAGGCTACGTTGCGAAGTCCTCTGTTTTCTGTCCAAAATAGGTCAAACTTTTATGCGAATCGACTAATGCGCGAGACGCCTCCGGTATTGACGCTGGAGAGTCTTGACGAAGGCAATGAAGTAAATCAGGGAGATAATTTACAAGAGTCTAATGTCGGAAAGACGGATGCTTTGAAGTCGA
>Ga0075154_10003156_pt1 | contig 10502 bp, 11 predicted proteins | sample JI71714BDNA_FD_70965 | JGI IMG/M metagenome (GOLD analysis project Ga0075154, IMG submission 70965) | Wastewater effluent complex algal communities from Wisconsin, to seasonally profile nutrient transformation and Carbon sequestration -... | ecosystem: Engineered > WWTP > Effluent > Algae...
CTGCGCCAATCTGTGAATATGCGTATCCACGGGAAAAGCTGCTTCACCAAAACCCTGCGACATCACCACAGAAGCCGTTTTATGCCCAACTCCAGGCAACTCTTCCAAGTCTGCAAAATTATTAGGAACGACTCCCTTATGTTTATTGATAATAATTTGGGATAAATCCCATATCGCCTTAGATTTTTTCGGCGCAAGCCCACAAGGGCGAATTATATTCTCAATCTCCGCAGGGCTTAACTCAATCATATCGTAAGGATTATCCGCTTTGGCGAACAGCGCGGGCGTAACCTTATTGACGCGTTCATCCGTGCATTGAGCCGACAACAGCACAGCCACCAAAAGGGTATAAACGCTGCTAAATTGCAAAGGAATGGGCGTTTCTGGGTAAAAACTCTCCAATCGCTGGGCAATAATTTGGGCTTTTTGCAGATTATCCATATTTTATTTTGGTTTATTTTATCTCGCAGCTAAATAGCTTCTGGTTGGCAAAAAAGCCCTCGTAGTTGTCGCCGATATTGATTTTAGAAACGCCTTTGGGTGTGCCCGTATAGATTAAGTCGCCCGTTTGCAGGGTAAAAAATTGGGAGATATAAGCTATCAAATTATCAATGCTGTGTATCATTTGGCTGGCATCGCCTTGCTGCACAATTTGCTGATTTTTAGTCATTTGAAACCCAAAATTTGGATTTTCAGCTTTAGCTTTGGCTATATCTACCCACTCGCCCAACACGGCGGAATTATCAAAAGCCTTAGCAATTTCCCAGGGCAAGCCTTTGGTTTTGCAATTTTGTTGGAGGTCGCGGGCGGTAAAATCTATCCCCAACGTAACCGCATCGTAGTATTTGTGCGCGAATTGGGGGGCTATACTTTTGCCGTTTTTGCTGATGCGAAACACCAACTCTATCTCGTGGTGTATGTCTTGGCTAAATTCGGGGTGATAAAAAGGGCGATTATCTTTGAGCAGCGCGGTGGCTGGCTTCATAAATAAAATGGGATTTTCTGGCACAGCATTGCCCAATTCGGCGGCGTGTTCGGCATAATTGCGCCCAACGCAGATAATTTTCATAAAAATAGCTTTTAAAAGATTATTTTTTAGCTTTTTCCATCTCTTTGGAAACTTGCTCTATTTCGACCGCTATAGTGTTGAAATCTTTTTTCAACTGCTCGTTTTGGGCGGCATCGTTCAATCGTTTGGCTGCTTCCATTTTTTGCTGCAAATCTTTTTTCTTGGCTTCCAAATCGGCTATTTTGCCGCTAAAATCGGTTTTTAAGCTGCCATTTTTGCTCATTTCGTTCAATTTATTGATGCCTTCTGCTGTTTTTTCTAAGGCTTTTTGAAACGTGCCTTTGTTGGCTTCTATGATAATAGCATCTTTTGTCCCGCTCAACATTTGCACAAAACCCTCGCCCATTTTGGAAAAACCAGCCCCGATATTATTCGCTACCTGTTTTTCTTTCTCATTGCCCCAAAATTTGGCGTAGATAAACCAACCAATCGCGAACAAAATGATAACTTTTAACAAAAATTTGACCATAATAGTTGAAAAGTTTAAAGGGTAAAAAAATTGGTTTAAATTGATAACAATATAATCGCCCCAACGGCTAATAATAAACCCGCCAAGTTGATTTTGGTGAGGCTTTCTTTAAAAAATATCAACCCGATTAGAGCGGTTAAAACCACAATACTGATGTTATTAAGGGGTAAAACGACCGATTTATCCAACCAGGAGAAAGAGCGGATTAGAAAAAATATGGAAAAATAGTTGGGTATGCCCAAAATAATCCCACCGATAACGCTCCTTAAATCAAAAACTAACTTCTTGGTTATCAACGAATACGCTAAAAAAATGCTGCCCATAGTTGCCGCTAAGGCGAAAGAAATCATCGTGAAATTGGCACTTTCCAAACTATCATTTTTTATAATATCGTTTTGGGCAGATTGTAGCAAACATTCAATCGCGCCGCTACTCAACAGCAAATATACGGGCAAAAACCAAATCCAAGCTGGGCGCGTAGATTTTTTATCGTCTAAAATCGCATTTTCTGTAGGTTTTGGTTCATCTATCGCCTTTTTAGCGGGGATATTGATACAAACTACAGCCAGCAAAGCTAAAGTTATCGCGCTGACTTTCAATAAATTAGTATCTTCTTGAAAGTATAAAATGGCAAAAGGGACAGAAATCACCAGCGACATTTTCTGCACAACGGTAGAAATTGCCACCCCAATATGCTGCAAGCTCAACCCAATCACGTAAAAACCCGTTATGAACAAAAAGCCCAAAGCTACCGCGTGCGGAAACCATTCTTTTTGATGAATTGAGCCAAATTCGGGTACAAAATTAGTAGCTAACATTCCCACCACCAAAGCCACCCAATAATTGATAACTATAGCGGTGAATTTTTCCACCTTAAAATTGTTAAAAAGTTTCAAAATAACCAACAACAACACCGTACAGGCTACACTAAGGATAAAATCTAACATTTTGAGTTTATTTTTATAAAATTGATTTGGGTTTTACAAAAATAAAAATTTGCCATTTTCGTAAATTTTTTCCCCGTCCGCGTAAATTTCCCCCCCCGATTGCATAGAAGCTATCATATCCCAATGCACGGCGGATTGATTTTTGCCCCCAGCTTGCAGATAAGATTGCCCAACCGCCAAATGTACAGTTCCGCCTATTTTTTCATCAAAAAGGATATTTTTGACAGGGCGTTGTATGTTGTAATTGCAACCTATAGCCGCTTCTCCAAAATGGCGCGCACCAGCTACAGCGAAAATTTTATCCAAAACCGCCTGCCCTTTTTTAGCCTCCCAACGCTGCACCTCCCCATTTTCTACCCAAAGGCTAATCCCTTCCACCTCTTGCCCGTTGTAAATAGAGGGCAAATCAAAATGTAGAGTGCCATTGACCGAATTTTCTACAGGCGAGGTATAAACTTCCCCCGAAGGCATATTCGTTTTGCCATCCGAATTTATCCAAGTGCGCCCTTGAGTGCTGAATTGCACGTCCATATTGGCGTTTTTGTACCGAATTTGGCTTTTTTTGGATAGAAAATTAACCACTTTTTGCTGCATTTTGCTAATTTCCAACCAATGCGCTACAGGCTCATCTTGGTTCAAAAAGCAAGCGTTGGTGATGAAATCGGCGTATTCTTCCAGGGTCAAACCCGCATTTTGGGCGTTGGCTATAGTGGGAAATTCGCATAAATTCCGTCTTAAATTGAGTGTAGCTGTGCGTTCTGCATAACGTTGGCGATAAACTGAAGTCGCTTTATTCACTATTTTATTCTGTTCGGCAGAGGCAGAAACTATCTCTTGAGCGTAAAAAGGCGCGCGGATGTGAATATAAGCGTCAAAATTGCTCATCGCTTCGGCGTACAAGGGCGAAATTTGCGATAATTGCTCTTCGTTGGCTTCTTGCCAAAGGATTGATTTTTGGTCGCGGAACTCAAAATGTGCGTACATAGTTCCCCCAGCGCGCAGGGCTTCGCGGTGAATTTCTCTCACCAAAGGTTCAGCTAAAGTCGTCGTTTCAACATAAAGGCGTTCGCCTGCTTGTAAATTCACGCAATAATTGACCAATAAATGCGCGTACTTGTTTAAAAGTTGATGTTGCATAAAAAAAATTAGTATAAAAAACGGCGCAAATATAGCCTTTTATTCGTATTTGGGCTGCTTTTGATAGAAATAAGCAGAAAAAAAGCAAACTTCCGTAGAAATTTGCTTTTAGTAAAATTTTCAATCAAATGATTAAAAATCAGTAAGTTATAAATAATTAGCGATTAAATCATCTCTTCGCCTTTTTTCCAATCGCAAGGGCAAAGTCCCCCACTTTGTAAAGCGTCCAACATACGCAAAATTTCCTCAATACCGCGACCTATAGCCAAATCGCCCATAGATAACCAACGGATAACATTTTGAGGGTCAACAATATACGTTACGCGATAAGCTATACCCGCTTCGTGCAAAATCCCCAATTCTGAAGCCAAAGATTTGCTGGTGTCTTCCACCAAAGGGAAACGAACCTCTTTCAACGCGGGATTGTGTGTGCGCCAAGCCAAATGCACTTCTTCTGTGTCGGTAGAAAAGCCCAATAGGGTCGTGTCGCGGTCTTTGAACTCTTGCAAGTGTTTGTTGAAAGCGACCAATTCAGATGGACAAACTGCGCTAAAATCTTTCGGCCACCAAAATATGACCGTCCAACGCCCTTCTTCGTTCTCAAAATTGTTGCTAATGGTGGCAAACTCTTTGCCTGGTTCTAGAGAAACGACTGCTCTTTTCTCGAAAGCGGGAAATTGCTCCCCCACGCCTAATAGATAAGCCATATTGTTTTGAATTTGTTGTTTTAAATTGTGATGTAAGTTTGCGGCGCAAAGATAATCATAAAATCCATTCGCCCGCTACTTTTTATCATAAAAATAAAAAATGGTGGCCGAAATTGCCAATTTATAGCAATTTGTTTCAGCCACCATTTAAAATATAAGGATAAAATTAGCCTTTCAAGTCGTAGCGGTCAGCATTCATCACTTTGACCCAAGCGTTGACAAAATCTTTAACAAATTTTTCTTTGTTATCGTCTTGTGCGTACACTTCAGCGTAAGCGCGCAGGATAGAGTTAGAGCCGAACACTAAGTCCACTCTTGTGGCTGTCCATTTGGTTTTGCCCGTTTTGCGCTCGACGATATTGTACAAATTATTCCCAGCGGGTTTCCAAGCATAGCTCATATCGGTAAGATTAACAAAGAAATCGTTGGTCAAAGCACCCTCGTTCTCGGTGAAAACGCCGTGTTTGCTTCCACCGTAATTTGTACCCAATACGCGCATACCACCCACTAAAACGGTCATTTCTGGCGCTGTAAGCCCCAATAGTTGGGTTTTATCCAGCAACAAACTTTCGGGTTCTGGCGCATAATCTTTTTTCAACCAGTTTCTAAACCCGTCGTGTAAAGGCTCAAGTACGGCGAAAGAATCCACATCGGTCATTTCGGCGGTAGCGTCTCCCCTACCAGCAGCAAAAGGAACTTTTACACTCACTCCAGCTTTTTGGGCGGCTTGTTCTATGGCTGCGCTTCCCCCCAATACGATAAGGTCAGCTATACTTACTTTTTTGCTCAAGCTAGCTTGAATCTCGGCGTATTTGTTCAATACTTTCTCCAAGCGGGCGGGTTCGTTCCCTTCCCAATTTTTTTGCGGCGCAAGGCGTATTCTAGCCCCGTTAGCACCACCTCTAAAGTCTGAACCTCTATAAGTTCTGGCACTATCCCAAGCTGTATTTATCAACTCGGTTTGGGTTAGACCCGAATTTAGGATTTTAGATTTCAAATCTTCAATCTCAGCTTCAGAGAGCGTATAATCTACAGCTGGGATTGGGTCTTGCCAAATCAAATCTTCGGCGGGCACATCAGCACCCAAGTAGCGGCTTTTTGGACCAAGGTCGCGGTGGGTTAGTTTGAACCAAGCTTTGGCGAATACTTGCGCGAAATACTCTGGGTCTTTGTGGAAACGTTCAGAAATTTTGCGATATTCGGGGTCAACTTTCAACGCCATATCGGCATCGGTCATAATCGGATTGCGGCGAACGCCCGGTATATGCGCGTCAAAGGGTTTATCCTCTTCTTTGATATTAACAGGCTCCCATTGAGAAGCGCCTGCGGGGCTTTTGGTCAATTGCCAATCGTGGTTGAGCAATAGGTGGAAATAAGTGTTATTCCATTGGTTAGGATAAGTTGTCCAAGCACCCTCCAAACCGCTCGTTACTGTATTTTCTGCGTTGCCATTGCCTTTGGGATTAGCCCAGCCGAAGCCCTGTTGTTCGATAGGCGCGCCTTCAGGATTTGCACCCAAAACAGAAGCATCACCGTTGCCGTGCGCTTTGCCCACTGTGTGTCCGCCAGCGGTAAGTGCAGCAGTTTCTTCATCGTTCATAGCCATACGCGCGAAAGTTACCCGCATAGCTTGAGCGGTTTTGAGCGGGTCAGATTTACCATTTACGCCTTCAGGATTGACATAAATCAAACCCATTTGCACAGCAGCCAAAGGATTTTCTAGGCTATATTCATCATCTTTGTCTGTATAACGCTCTTTGGCCAACCATTCTTTTTCAGCCCCCCAATAAATATCTTTTTCAGGATGCCAAATATCTTCGCGCCCGCCCACAAAGCCGAAGGTTTTGAACCCCATAGATTCGTAAGCCATATTACCCGCGAGGATAAACAAGTCAGCCCAAGAGATTTTATTCCCGTATTTTTTCTTAATCGGCCAAAGCAAACGGCGCGCTTTATCCAAATTGCCATTATCAGGCCAGCTATTGAGCGGCGCAAAGCGCAAATTGCCCGTGCCAGCACCCCCACGCCCAACTGCCACGCGGTAAGTACCCGCAGCGTGCCAAGCCATACGAATCATCAACCCGCCGTAGTGTCCCCAGTCAGCAGGCCACCAATCTTGGCTATCTGTCATTAGATTTTTAAGGTCAGTTTTTACCCCCTCCAAGTCCAATTTTTTAAACTCTTCGCGATAGTTAAACCCTTGCCCGTAAGGATTGGTTTTTGTATCGTGTTGATGCAAAATATCCAAATTGAGCAGTTTTGGCCACCAATTCGTCACAGAATGTTGGGCTTCCACATTTGCCCCGTGATGAAAAGGACATTTTCCTGTTTTTTCCATAATTTTTTATCTAATTAGTTGTTGAACGGTTTTGCTTGATATTTGTTTTTTTGATGGGGCAAAGATAGATTAGGTTTTTGTCCCGCACAAACTCTTTTTTTTATTTGGGTATCAATTAAATTGATAAGATAATTTTTTTACTACCTTTGCCCTGTTTTTGAGCAAACAAGCCGTCTAAACCACAGTTTATATCGATGTTTGTTTTAGGCTATTTTGTATTCTTTTTTAAGCGTTTATCAATATGTTAAGTTTATTGCAATTGGAATATATCGTGGCAGTAGCCCAACACCGTCATTTTGCCAAAGCTGCAGAAACCTGTTTTGTAACCCAACCCACGTTGAGTATGCAAATCCAGAAAGCCGAAGAGGAGCTAAACGCGCTAATTTTTGACCGAAGCCGCCAACCTATCAGCCTCACCGATGTGGGTGCGGTGTTGGTAGAACAAGCTAAAATAGTGCTGCGCGAACATCAAAAGATGATAGATATGGTCAAAGAATTTCGCAATGATTTGGGCGGAGAACTGCGTTTGGGGATTATTCCCACCATCGCGCCGTATCTGCTGCCGCTTTTTGCTGGGGATTTTTTGCGGGCTTATCCTCAAGTCCAACTGCGGATAAAAGAACTCACCACGGGGCTGATTGCTAAAGCTTTGTTGAACGATGAATTGGATGTGGCTATTTTAGCGACACCTTTGGACGAAAATTACATCCTAGAAATGCCCCTTTTTTACGAGGAAATTATGGTATATTCCAACCCCCAGCACAGATTCGCACAGTTGGCGACAGTTCCGATTGAAGAACTATCCAAAGAAAAAATATGGCTGTTGAGCCAAGGGAATTGTTTCCGAAACCAAATTATCAACATTTGCAACTTGGATAAACAACCCAACGCCGCTACTGCTTTGGATTATGAAAGTGGCTCTTTGGAGAGTTTGCGCCGATTGGTGGATAAAGAAGGCGGGCTTACGCTGCTTCCAGAGTTGGCTGTAGAGGGCAAAAATGGGCAAATCCATAGTTTGAGCGCGCCTGTGCCTTTGCGGGAAATCTCGTTAGTTTATGCGCGACATTTCGCCAAACACAAACTGCTGAAAACATTAGCTAATTTTATCCAAAAAAATATCCCCTCGCACTTACTCAACAAACAGCGCGGGCAGGTGGTAGAATGGAAATAAAAAAAAGCAACCGCTCATAGTGGGCGGCTGCTTTTATAAATTTTGAAAACAGAGAGTTACAGATGTTCTGGCAAAATGCTAATTTTGCGCACAATTTCTTCGTTGGTGGCTCTATCTACGATTTTTAGGATGTAATCACCAGCTTGGAAGTCTTTCAAATTCAACGCTTTATAGTTATTGCCCTGCAATAGGGAAATTTGGTTGTTGGCTACTACGCTCAAATCTTTCTCGTCGTACATTTGCAACTCCAACACGCGAGCATTTTCGGAAGCAATAGCGAACAAGAAATAACCCCCTTCAACGGGTTCTTCTGACATAGACAAATCTACTTTCAGCAAACCCGCCTTATTTTCGGCTGCGATTAGGCTATTGAAGATAGAATTAACCAAAGCAGCGTCTTCTTTGGCTGTGGTAGCGGTTTCTTTATCCTGTTTTTTGACCAATAATGGTTCCAAATCTTTCAAGTTTTTGGGCAAACTGGCCAATTTTTTCACCAATTGTAGCTGGCTAAATTCCTCTTTTAGCGAAGAAGCCAACTCCGATTTAAACTGCTTGGCTTGTTCGCCGCGCACTTTGTTATCAATTTCTGTGGGTTGTGTATTTTGGCATTTGCTACAATCTACAGCTGCGGGATTGTTGCAAGCTGTGAGCAATAAGCCTGCGCTCATCGCGCCAACAAGTAAAAGCTTTAGTGTTCTCATTTTATTAATTGGTTGATTTTGTTTATAATTTAACAATTGCTAGCAAAAATTGTTCCAATTCTTATCATTTTGTTAAAAAATTTTATTATTATCAAAAAAATTCTATTCAAATGAAAAAAATTCATTGGCTTTTGGCTGCTTTTTCTTTTATGCTATTTTCTGCGTTTTTGTTACCGCCCAAATCAATTTTTGATTTTTCGGCTAAAGATATTGACGAAAAAGAGGTATCTTTATCCAAATACAAAGGCAAGGTTATTTTGGTGGTCAACACAGCCAGCGAGTGCGGACTTACGCCCCAATACGAAGATTTGCAAAAATTGTACGAAACTTACCAATCACAAGGTTTGGAAATTTTGGCTTTTCCGAGCAACGATTTTTTAAAACAAGAACCGGGCAATAACAAAAAAATAAAAGAATTTTGCTCTTCCAAATACAATATCACCTTCCCGCTTTTCGCCAAAATTGATGTAAAGGGTAAGAATATGCACCCCATTTATAAATTTCTAACCAAAAAAGCCGAAAATGGGCTAAAAGATGCGCCCGTAAGTTGGAATTTCCAAAAATTCTTGCTCAATCGCGAGGGTAATTTGGTGGAAGTGTTTAACCCCCGCACCAAAGTTAGCGATAAAGAGGTGATTAAAGCGGTCGAAAAATTGCTAAAAGATAAATAAGCCTAAAAAATAAAACCTATTGCACAATCAAGCGCAATAGGTTTTATTTTTTTATAGAACTTAATAAGCCCACTGAGTTAGGTATTTGTCGAATACTTTGGCTAAATTAATCGCATCGGAAATGCCCCTGTGGTGTATGCCCTCCCATTCAAACCCTTCCCGTTCTACAGCTTTGCGCAAACCAATACTTCTATAAGTACCCACAATTTTGGGGTATTGTTCTTTGAGATTGATGTGTGATTTTGTCCATTCGGCGTCCAGTTGGTGATATTTGCAGTTGCGTTCCAACGCTCTTTGGTCAAAAAAGCCCCAAGAACAGAGCAAATACTCTTCATCATCGTAAAAACCTATCCAAGTTTTAAAATCTTCTATCACATCCACAAACAAATCAGCACGGTTGACATCTACTTGAGTTATGGTGGTCAATTTGGTACAAAAAGCACTCAATTGGCTGTGTGCTACAGGGCGGATGAATTTACCGAAAGTGTCTATAACATTGCCATCTTCATCCAATTTCACCGCGCCTATTTCTATGATTTCTTGCGTTTTGCCTTGGGCTTCTCTTTCCGTTTCCCAGCAGGTGGCTTCCAAATCAAAAATTATAAAGTTCATTTTCTTCGTTTTTAAAGGGTGAATAAAACTATTCCTATCAGCCGTTGATAACAAAATAGATAGTTTAAAGTTCCATTTTATCCCAAATAAGCGAAAAAAAATCAATTAGCATCCGCATATTTTACCGGGCTGCACTGCGAAAAGCGAGCGGTGGGTTTTAGTTTAAATTTAGCTTTTTTAATAAATTTTTTCAACAAACGCTCAAACTCTACAGCTTGGGTCTCGCTAATTTCCCCCTCTTTAAAATTGTAAAGAAAATAATCCACTTTTCCGCTCTTAGAGAAATAAATTTTATTAAAACAGCGGGTCTGTTTGCCCCATTTAAACTTATTTTTGGCTAGATATTGCGAAAATTGGGCGATAAATTCCTGATAAGCCGATATGTACGCTTTTTCATCCTTAAAAACAGCCTTACTGGTGTCAGTGTCTATCCCTGGCGAATAAATTGTGTCCAAACGCTCAAAAAGCCCAGCAGCTTTCGCCTGCTCAAAAGTCATACTTTTTTGAGCTTGCGCAACCAACCAACAGGATAAAAAGGCTAAAATTAAACTTATATTTTTCATCTGGCGGGGTTATTGTTCGGTAAAAATATGAAAAGTGGGATTAAACGGTTCAAACGCTGCTATCAAGAAGTTGATAAAATTAGCCCCATATTTAGCATATAAAGGGATAAAATTATC
>Ga0075154_10003159_pt1 | contig 10500 bp, 9 predicted proteins | sample JI71714BDNA_FD_70965 | JGI IMG/M metagenome (GOLD analysis project Ga0075154, IMG submission 70965) | Wastewater effluent complex algal communities from Wisconsin, to seasonally profile nutrient transformation and Carbon sequestration -... | ecosystem: Engineered > WWTP > Effluent > Algae...
CGTGGCCATCGACGTGCGCGGCAACGTGGGCGGGCGTGTGGACGAGGCGATGGCGGTGGCCGGGCTGTTCTTGCCCGAAGGCAGCCTGGTGTTCACCTCGACCGCGCGCGGCCAGCAGCCCGAGGAATCGCGCACCGCGGTCCCTCCCGCGTTCCCCGATCTGCGCCTGGCGGTGCTGACCAACATCGAATCCGCGTCGTCGTCGGAGATCTTCGCGGCCGCCATCCAGGCCCACGCGCGCGGCGTGGTGGTCGGCGGACCGACCTACGGCAAGGGCAGCATCCAGACGGTCTACGGCATCGACCCGATGGGGGGCGCGATCAAATTCACCGTCGGGTTCTACCGCGATCCCTTGGGGCGCCGCATCGACGGGATAGGGGTGTTGCCCACCATCACGGTGCCGTCCTTGACGGGCGGCACGCGCCCGCCCGTGGGCACGCCCGATCCGGTGTGGGAAGCGGCGGAAGCCTGGATAGAAGGGGGCGAAGCGCCCCCGGTGCCGGTGCCGCCCGCCCCGATGGACAGGCCTTCGCTGGGGCCTTTGTGATCCCCATCTTGGATGGAAAGCCAAGAGGACGTACGCCACACGGGGCGCGGCATCGCCGCGCCCCGTGCTGTTGGCCTGATCGTGGGTCGTGCCGTTTCATCCAGCGGGTGTCCACAGATCGAGCGATTCGATCGTGCCGGCGCCGAGGACGCGGTGGAGGTGGAGGCCCACCGCCAGGGCTTCGTCGGCGTTTTTCCCTGGCACGAAGGCGGGGCCTGACACGCCGCCGCGCGACACCGCCCATCCGTCATGGGGCGTGATGTCCGCCATCCAGGACAACACGTCTTCCAGCCCATCGACGGCGCCTTGCTGGGGGCCGCCGATCCGGTGGTCCACCCCGAACAGGGAAAGCTGGACGCGGATCGGGTGTTTGAGGGAAGGTTTGATGTGCCACGCGTGCTGCCAAGCGCGCGCGGTGCGCGTGACGGCCGGGGCGAAGGCGTCCATCTCGGCCCAGAGTTCCGACCATGCCGCGCGGACGTCCTGTGCCCATCCGGCATGGTAGCGGGCATGGGGGCGTTCGAGCCAGCTTTCCATGGTCACGGCATCCGCGCCGTCCAGGGCTGGATGCGTGACGGCCGTCGTCCCGTCACCCCGCACGGTGACCTGCATCGAGAGATCGGGGATGCAGCGCGAGACGTCTTCGAGCCGTGCATGCGAGTCGAGGAGGGAGGCTGGCAGCCAACGCGGAGAGAGTCGGCCTATCGCGCTCGCTTCTTGGTGGCGCTCGTGGACCCAGGCCACGAGCGGCCGTGCGACGGCCGCGTAGAAGGGTTCGAGCGCGCGGAGCGCGTCGGTGCCTATCCAAGCGGAGCGGGCTTGGAAGGGGTTGGCGTCGCCCGGCCGTTCGATGGCATGGAGGCGCGGGGCGTCGGTGCAGTTGGCCGCGTGTTCGAACAACGCGATGGCCCGCGCGACGGTGATGGGGTGCGTGTCTGACCAATGGGTGGGCAGCAGGCGTGTGTGGCCTTTGGGATCGGGGAGGATCTGGCCGTCTGGCCCTGTGGCGTCGCGATGGAGGTGCTCCATCCAGACCTGGACGAAGGGCCCATGCCGGGTGGGGGCGTGGGGATGGGCGCGCTGCAGCCGCACGGTCAAGTTGCTGGCAGCCTCACCCAGCGCAGGGTGCGCGCGCAGCGCGTCGACGAACGACGCGAAGGCTTCGCGTATGCGGCGCAGCGTGTCGTGGAACGCCAGGGCTTGGTGCTGGGAGAGCCCAGGTGGGTGGCCCGTGCCGGAGCCCGTATCGGACCAGCCCGCGAGGGCGCACCCGTGTTGGTCGAGGGGGCCTACGCGTACGGGGTGGTCGCCATCGCGCGCGATCTCGAGGCCGTGCTTGTTGCTTTGCTTGGGAAGGTCCCTGCATGCCAGCAATGCATCGCGCAGGTGGAGGGCGATCGGGTGCGTGGGGTCGACGTGCGCCATGGAAGCGTGTCCTACGGAGAGAGGGTGTGGGTGACGTGGACGGCGACGGCGTCGACGTCGTCCCACCAGGCGGCCATCCAGGGCAGGAAGCGGCGGGCGGCGTCCAGGTCCTCGGCCACCATCTTATGGAGGCGCAAGGCGTCGTGCGCGCTGGTGGGCGCGTGGAGGAGGACGGCGTTGGGCGTGTACCACTGTTCCGTCCCCCAAGGCGCGCCGTTGGGCGCGCCTTCGAAGCACAGGGCCCAGCCGTGGGCGTGGAACAGGGCGCGCGGTTGATCGCGGAAAAAGTCTTTGTCGATATCTTCCAAGGCCAGCGCAGCTTTGCCGGAGTACCGTTCCCACAGATCATAATGGGCATCGGTTTTCGCTTGCGGTGGCGCTTCAAGGTCGGGTCGGCCGTCGCGTGGTGCCCGGCCTTTGCCCATCGTGTCGAAGGGGGCTTGGGCGCGTCGGGTGGGCGCGTAGACGGCCCGGATCCAGGAGGGGATATGGCTGTGCCCGTGGACGGCCAGGAAGCCCCCATGCGCCGCGGCGGCGGCGCACAGCGCCGCCGTTTTGTCCATGCTGGAGTTCGTGTCCATTTTTGGGCGTCGGAAGACCAGATCCAGGCGGTGTCCCATGGGGGCGTGTCCTGTTCAGGAGGCGGGGGTGGTGTCCAGGAACGGCGCGAGGTGGGGGGCGAGGGCCGCGTCGATGCGCGCCGCGACCTCTTCGATCGTGCCTTTGCCGTCCACGATCACGCGCCCTGGCAGGGCGGCGCGGGCGCGCAGGTTCTCGGCGACCTTGCGGTGGAAAGCGATGCCTTTGCGCTCGAAGCGTTCTTCCGCGGCGGCCGCGCCGCCGCGCGCGGTCGCGCGTTGCAGGGCTTCTTCTTCGTCCAGCATCAAGAAGACCACGAGATCGGGATCGAGGCCGATGAAACGGGTGTGGAGCGAGGCGATGGTCCCCGCGTCCACCCCGCCCGCGCATTGGAGCGCGTAGGTGGAATCGACGAAGCGATCGCACAACACCAGCGCGCCGCGTTCCAGCGCGGGGCGGATGGTGTGGCGCACGTGGTCGCGCCGCGCCGCGGTGAAGACCAGCATCTCGGTGTCGGCGTCCATGCTGCCCACCTCGCCTTCGACGACGATCTTGCGCAGGATCTCGGCGGTGGGCGAGCCGCCCGGTTCGCGGGTGGCGACGACGTCGACGCCGCGCGCGGCGAGGCGCGCGGCCAGGGCGCGCAGTTGGGTCGATTTGCCGGCACCGTCCATGCCTTCGAACACGATGAACATCGGGAAAAATCCTATGGTGAGGGAAGCGGGGGTCGGCCCATGCACGGGGACCGCGCCGCACGGCGGGGCGCGGTCACCAGGGCGCGGGCTTGATGGGGTATGCCTTTGGGGCAGGTCGGTGGGAAGGTTCAGAGGCCGCCGGAGGCGTCGGCGTGGTCTTGGGCCTCGACCAAGGGCGCCAGGGCGCGCCCGAGCGCGACCAGGGCGGCGTGGTAGGCGTCCAGATCGCTGGGCGAGGGCGTGTCGCCGGCGATACGCCGCGCCACCAGGCCGTCGCGCAGCACCACCGCTTCGAGGAGCTTCGCGTCGGGTCCCGGCATCGCGGGCGAGCCCGGGCGTGGGGAGAAGGCGACGCCTGGGATCCCTTGGAAGCCTGGAAGGGCGTGGTCGCCTTCAGTGAGATCGACGTCGATCTCGTGATCGTCCAGCTCCGGCATATGCGCGGAGGCGGCCTCCCGCAGGAAAGCCGCGATCTCGTCGCGCGCCATGGAGCTGTTGTCCAGCCACTCCGCCGCTTCCAGCGCCGCGGTGCGCAGCAGGAGGGCGCCCGGTGTGAGGCTGTCCTCGTCCACCTCCGAGAGGGCCGTGAGGGCGGCCTCGATGTCGGGGGGTGTGCTCGACAGGAACGAGATCAGGGTGGCGCGCAGGGATGCCATCAGGCGGCCTCTTCGTTGGGGGTGGTGACGGCGTTGCCCGCGTAGATCTTGGCCCAAACGCTGTCCGCGCCAAGCTCTTTGGCGACGAAGGCCTGGTGGGCGGCCACGTCGACGCTGGGCAGCACGAAGGCCGCGGGGCGTGCCACGGGGGCGTCTGGCGTCGTGGCGCGCGCGCCGGTGGCCGGGCCTGCGCCGAACAGGGTCTGTTGGCGTCCGCCGCCCATCTCGACCACGACGTCGGCCAGCAGCTCGGTGTCGACGAGGGCGCTGTGCTTGTCGCGTTTGGCCAGCGAGATCTTGAAGCGCCGGCAGAGCGCGTCGAGGTTGGCCTGCGCGCCTGGGAAGAGGCGGCGCGCGACGGCGATGGTGTCGTGGACCTTTTCCGTGGGAAAGGGGGGCAGGCCGAGGCGCGCCAGTTCGGCGTTGAGGAATTTGAGATCGAAGGGCGCGTTGTGCGCAGCCCAGGGCGAGTCGCCCACGAAGGCCAGGAAATCGGCCGCCACGGCGTCGAAGGTCGGCTTGTCGGACAGGAAGTCCGAGGACAGGCCATGGACCTCGAAGGCGCCTTGCGGCATGTCCCGCTGCGGGTTGATGTAGACGTGGAAGACCTCGTCGGTGGGCAGCCCGCCGCGCATGCGGATGGCGGCGATCTCGACCACGCGGTGCCCTTCTTGGGGATCGAAGCCGGTGGTTTCGGTGTCGAGCACGATCAGATCGTCGGGCAGCTGGGTGATGGGGTTGAGCGAGGTCATGGAGGGGATTCCCTTGGTCTTGGAGGGGAGATGGTGCATCCGGTGGCGGTTGCCACACGGAAACGGTGTTTTCAGAACCAGACGTCCACGCGTGGGCGCAAACGGGGGCGCGGCGTGGCGTTGCCGGCAGAGGCACGCCGCACCCCAGAGCGCGCGTAGACGCGCAGGGAGCAGTCTTTGGCCTCGACCGTGGCGCCCTCGTAGAGGGGGGCCACGCGCGATTCGACGTGCAGCATGGCGGAAGCCATCAGCGTCCCGATGGTCTGCTGGGCCTTGCCGAGCGCGAGGGATGCTGGGTGCGCGGCTTCCTCGATCCAGTCCTCGGCTTTCGTCCCGGGCGTGATGGGGAGGCCTTCCGGCGATCCCCAGGCCTGTCCGGGTTCGGCCATGGCCGCCACGTCGCCTTGGGCGTCGAGGAGGAGGAAGACCGGCCGTCCGTCGAGGAAGCCGCAGGCGAGATCCATCTGTTCGACGGCGATCATCGTGGTGTCTCCTGTGAAGGGATGCCCTGCCGCGAAGCGGGCCGGATCCATAGGGGGAATCCGGCCCGTTTGGGCAAGGGTGGGTCACGCGATGGCGCGGTGCTGCGCCACCTGACGGGTCTGCATGCCCTTGCGCGTTTTCTCGCCCAGCAGGACCTTGGTGAGGGTCGAGATCATCAACCCTGGGAGGTCTTGCGCTTGGGAGATCGACGCGTGGTGGGTGAACTCTTTGGCCACGCTGGCGCTTTGGATGCCGATCCCGAGCACGGTGACGCCGCACGATTCCACCGCCTTGACCGCCGCTTTGGTGTGCGTCGGGTCGTCCGATCGGCCGTCGGTGAGGACGATCAGGACGTGCCGGCGTTCCTTGCGCCGTGCAAGGCGGTCGTGCGCCAGCAGGATGGCGGCCCCTGTGGGGGTGCCCCCGACCGGCACGTCGGTCATGCCGCCCAGCGAGGTGAGCGCGTCGGCTTGCCGCGACCCGAAGGGCCGGTAGACGTACATCCCCACCGGTTGGACGGTCAGGTTGCGGCCTTTGCGCTTGTGGGCTTGTTGCGCCAGGGCGATCGAGGGATCCACGTCGCCTGGTGAGGCGGTGGTGTAGCCCAAGATCTCGTGGACGACGTCCGTCCCGCCCAGCGCGCGTTCGAGCATGACCGCCATCTGTTGGCAGATGGGGAGGCGGTGGCGCGCCATCGAGCCCGAGCAATCGACCAGGATGGAGACCGCGGTGTCCACGGCGAGGCCTTGGACCTTGCGTTTGTGGATCTCTTGCGAGCCCATGGCGGCGAAGGCCATGCGGCTCGAGTCGATCTTGCCGTCCAAACGCCCGGTTTTCACGCGGTCCTTGGCCAGGGTTTTGAGGGCCCTTTGCAGCTCGTTGGTGGTTTTGGCCACCGCGGGGCCGATATGGGCGACGCTGGCGAGCGCGATCCGGTGCCCGTAGGGCTGGCCGAGCTGATCGCCGGCCGGGCCTTTGCCCTTCGAGCTCCACACCGGCGCGGTGAGGGGCATCGAGGAGAAGGGCACCTTGGCCTCTTTGAGGTAGGCGTCGAGATCGAAGCCCACCGCCATCGGCGTGGGGGCGGGCCCTGGCGGGGCTTGGGTGGGATCACCGAAGGCCGCGCCGGGGGTGTTGGGCGCGGGGGCGCCGTTGGCTTGCCCGTTGTGCCCCGGCGTGTGCCCTTGGGCCTGCTGGCCGTTGGCGGAGGGCGGTTGCCCTTGCTGGGCGCCTTGCGGCGTGCTTTGGCCTTGGGCGCCGGCGCCGTTGGGCGATCCCGTGGCCCCTTGGCCGGGCACGGCTTGCGCGTTCCCTTGGCTGGGCGCGCCTTGCGCGTTCCCTTGGCCTTGTGGCGCGTTCGCTTTGCCTTTGCCCCGGCCTTTGCCGGTGCCGTTGGGCGCCTGTTGGCCCTGCTGTCCTTGCGAGGGAGCGCCTTGCCCGGGTTGTCCTTGGCCTTGTTGGGTGGATTGTTGGGCGATCGCCTGGCGGGCCTGGGGCGGTGTGTGACGCGAGAGCGGCTGCGCCAGGATGTCGGCATGGATGATCCGCGCCGCGTCCAGCGCCTCTTGGGTGGTGGTGACGTGGCGCACGTGCTGTGTCCACCAGCCTTTGACGCGGGCCAGGTGGTCGTCGGGGAGCATGTCGAGGCAGGCGCGGCTGCCGTTGGTGCCCAGGCCGAAGGCGAGGGCGCGCATCCAGGTGAGGGCGACGCCGCCCACCGAGCGCAGATCGTAGAGGGTATGGGGGGCTTGGCGGAAGGATTCGAGGGCCTTGTCGCAGCACCAGGCTTCGGTGGCGGCGAAGTTCTTCACGTCGCCCGGGTAGACCTCGATCCAGAACCGTTCGATCATGTAGTCTTCGATCGCGTTCCAGATGCCGTGCAGCAGGGGGTCTTTGTGCCCTTGGGCGTCGGTGATCGGCACGGTGAAATCGGTGAAGGCGAGGTGGGCCGCTTCATGGGCCGCGAACCCGCGGATCGAGCGGACTGTGGCCAGGTCGAGCATCTCGGTCTCGGGGAGGGCCGGGATGTTGACGTAGGGCGGGTCGTAGGTGCAAAACGCGCCGTCCCCACCAAAGCCCACGGTGACCGACATGCCGCCCACCACCGGCACCACGCCGGTGAGTTCGGTCATCAGATCGCGTGCCATGACCTTGGTCGTGCGGCCTTGAGTCTGCGCGCTGTGTGCCATGGGGGATCTCCTGCGGGGTGGGATTGGACAAACCGGACCAATCCCACCGCGCGGGGGACCCCGTGGCGGTGCGCCCATGGGGCGTCAAAAAAAGACCGGCCTGCCTTAGGGGCGGGCCGTGCTTTGGGAAGGGAGGTGTGGTGTGGGGGATCAGACCACCACGACCTGGGTGCCGACGACGACCATCTCGAAGAGCTCCTCGACGGCGTGGTTGTAGAGGCCAAAGCAGCCCGAGCTGACCGCTTGGCCGATCTTTTCGGGCCGGTCGATGCCGTGGATGCGGTAATAGGGCCAGCCGAGGTTGAGCGCGCGGGTGCCCAGCGGGTTGTCGGGCCCGGGGCCCACGCGTTCGGGCAGGGAGGGGTCGCGCCGGCGCATGTCGGGGGTGGGGATCCAGGTGGGCAGCATCCGTTTTTCGGTGATGGAGGTGCGCCCGCGTTTCTCGAACTCGGCCGAGCGTGGGACCGAGCAGAGGTAGGCGCGTTGGACGGCGCCGTCTTCCGAGCGGAAATGGACCACCCGATGGGAGATGGAGCACACGATCATGCCTTTGGCGGGCGAGGGGAAGAAGTTTTCCCAGCGCGGCACCTTGAGCGTCTCGATCTGCGCTTGGGTCGGCGCGTAAGGGTCCAGCGTGTCGGCCAGGTAGCCGCCTTGCGGCGCCACGACCATGACGTCTTCGTTGGGCCCGAGCAGGCGGTAGGGGTAAGGGGAGGCGCCGCTGGTGGCGGCGTCGTCGGAGAAGAAGCCTTGCGCGCCGGCGGGGCCGGCGGCGACGAGGCCTGCGAGGAAGGCGCGGCGATCCATAGGGGTGTCCTGTGGCGGTGGTGTTCCCCAGAGAGATGCGTTTTCCTGCGGCTTTGTCCAAACACGAAGCGTCCTGGCGGTGGGGGCGCCGTGGTGGGGTCGTGCGTGCAACGCCGCCCGCCGAGGGGCGGGCGGCGTTGGGGTGTTGCGCGTCAGCCGAAGACCTTGTCGACGAGGGCTTTGGCGGCTTGGCGCGAATCGTGGTCCATGCGGTTGAGCACCACGGTTTCCAGGATGGCCAGCACCGCCTCTTGCTCAGAAGGGTATTTGGTCGACATCAGGGCGTAGCGGCGCATGGCGGCTTGGGTGGAGCGCATCGAGAAGATCTGCTGGATGGTGCCTTTCTCATACCCTTCGCGCACGAGGTTGGCGAGCTTCACCAGTTTCTTGACGAAGGCTGGGGCCACGCCAGGGGTGCGGGCGAGCAGCACCTCTTCTTCCATCGACGGCGGCAGGTAGGGCATCTTGATGTACGCCGCGATCCGGTCGCGTGTGGCGGCCGATTGCTCGAAGGCGTTCACGTAGGCATGGGTGCCGACGCCCAGGCCCGTGGTGTTGCCCGTCACCGCGATGCGGAAGAAGGGGTGGGGTTTCACGACGCGCCCGTGGTCTTCCAGGATGCGCAGCGGTTCGCCTTCCAAGACCGGTTGGAGCACGGCCATGATCTCCGGATCGCCGAGGTCCATCTCGTCGATCAGCAGCAGGCCTGGGCGCGCCATGGCGCGCGGCAGGATGCCGTCGACGAAGCGCATCTCCATCTGCCGTTCCGCGTTGGGCACCATCCGGTTGACGCCGATGATGTCGCCGCGCGTGAGGTGGCCGTCCATGTTCAGGCGGGTGAAGGGCATGCCCAGGTAGGCGGCCGCCTGTTTCCAGAACTCCGACTTGCCGCAGCCCGAATCGCCGTAGAGCCAGAGGATCTCGTTGTTGACGATGGTTTGGAGGGCTTCGACCAGGACGGGGGCGAAGAACTTGTAGGTGGGATCCACCTCCGGGACGTCTTCGACGGGGGCGGAGAATGTGTAGGTGGGCACGTCGAACTCGAGCAGCGTGGCCGCCGCCCCGTAGACCTGTACCTGCGCGAAGACCTCTTTGGCCTTGCGTTCCACGATTCGCAGTTCGGGCATCCGTTCGGCCGTGTTCGCTGTGTGCATCGGCTGTTCCTGTGCGAGGGTGGGGACGACGATGGCCTTGGCCAGCGCGGCGTCGTGCGCGGCCTTGTGTTCGGCGGAGACGAGGGCCGCGCGGCGCGCGGCGACGGCCTGTTCCGCGTCGGCGATGGCGCCGATGGTGCCGGCCCAGGTGGCGCCGGGCAGGGCGGTGGCCAGCAGCGTGTCGATGGCGCCGACCATGGCGTGGTCCAGGGGCAGGGTGGCGAGGCCGCTCGGTTGGAAGCCGAAGACGGGATCGGAGGTGGCGGTGGCGCGGGCGGCTTCTTGGGCTGCGGTCTCCGCGCGCCGTTTGACGGCGAGCACGGTCGAGAAGGGGAGGGGCGCGCCGTGGAGATGGGCCACGAGGGCGTCGATGGCGTCGAAACCTTGGCCGGTGGTTGGCGTGTCCGAGGAAGCCGCGTCCGCCGCTGTGTTGGCCTGCGCCGGCGCGTCCGAGAGGGGGCGTCCGATCGCGGATTCCGCCAGGGCGCGTTCTTCCGCGGAGAGCTCCGCCACGGTGGCGCGGGTTTTGGCACCACGCGCGACGGCTTGGGCGCGTTGGGTACAGATGGCGCCGGCGTTGCCGATCATCGCATGCCCTTCCGCGCGCAGCGCGGTCTCGATCATCGAGATCGCGCCTTGGAGGGCGGTGAATCCTTGGGGGATCAGCGAGGCGTCGGATTCCAGGGCGCCGAGCACCGCGTCGAAGGCACGCTGGATGCCGAGGGTTTTGATGTTGACGAACGCGCGTGCCATGGGGGATCACCTTTGGGGAAAGAGGAATCCGGACAGACCCCCGCAGGCAGGGGCCGCCGTTACGGCGGATGGCGGCCCCTGCGGCGGGGAGTGCAACGGGAGAGGGGTGTGCAAAAGAAGAGGGCGGCCTTGGGGCCGCCCTCTCTCTGTCATGTTCCGTTCCGTCTGTGCCTTTGTTTCGAGGCATCAAGGGGTGGGTTCCGGCACGGCGATGGGCGTGATCACGGGCGACCCTGCGGACACGTTGGCGATGCGGTGGAGGTTGCCGTCCTCGTCCGTGATCACCGCGCTGGTGCTGTTCATCGTGTCCTCGGACATCGCGAGCGCGAAAGGCTCGAAGGGCACGCTGATGCGGCTCGGGTGCAACATGCCCCCTCCGCCCCAGCAATAAAGCTGGTTGCTCCCGCCCGTGCTGGTGATCATGCACCGCGAGACCTCACCCGCGGCATAAGCGATATAG
>Ga0075154_10003160_pt1 | contig 10499 bp, 11 predicted proteins | sample JI71714BDNA_FD_70965 | JGI IMG/M metagenome (GOLD analysis project Ga0075154, IMG submission 70965) | Wastewater effluent complex algal communities from Wisconsin, to seasonally profile nutrient transformation and Carbon sequestration -... | ecosystem: Engineered > WWTP > Effluent > Algae...
TGTGAGACTCCTCCGTTGAGATAGTTACGAGTCTTGGTATATTTGATCGCATCAAAGCTTTTGATCTTTTCGATCAGTTGTGCGTGAGTGAGGATTGGGAACATAACGGTCAAATTACAAATAAAATCAATTAATCATACTTTAATCCCCCTTCCATCCTAATGTCTCCATTGAGATTGATCCATTGAGTTTCCACTCCTTTTGTGCACGGAAAAACTGATCCTTGGTCAGTGCTCGACTATGGTGTCTGGTCTTGGTGGCAAAGGTACGAGTCTTGGCGTGATATCTACATGATGTGGTATCTTGTAGTTGCATGATGGATCACTGAGTATTCAAGACTGGTACACCATCCATCGTGGTGACAATAAAATATAATGATTCACTTGCTTTCATACAGATAGGAAAGATAAATAATTTTTAATTTTGGGCAATAATGAATACCTGAGAGGATATGACTTTAAACCTTTGACCTTTGACATTTAACCTTTGACATTTAACCTTTGACCTTTAACCTATTAGCTCTTGTTTTAGATCTACGCTTCTTGGCAGCAATACGAGCATCGACTGCATGTTTGGGTGCTACGGTCATCTTGCGAGGTGCTTTGGGTGGTTTAAATGCTGCGAAGATGATATCTTTGAGCTTCTTACGTACGAGTTCTTTGTTGGCTTCCTGGGTACGATGTGCTTGTGCATCGAGTCTGAGATTGCCATCGTCGGTGATATATTGTTTTTGTGCTTCAATAAGGCGATCTTTGTAGGGTTGTGGGATCGCAGCAGTCGCTAGTACTGCCCAAGTAAGCTGGACTTTGGTCTCTGTTTTGTTGACATGCTGTCATCATGGTCAGCTACTTTTGGCAGTAGAGAGGTCTACTTCCTTGTATCGGATATTGTCAACAAATCACTGGATTTTTTCTTTGCTATATCGGTAAGACATGGAATAATGGATCTACATAATAGTTCTAAAAGTACAATTGATACGAGGTCATAAGATGCGAGCCGTCTTGGGGATACAATGCTCCCGCTCAGTCTGGCTACTAGGTCACATGACGAGTACTGATCCATGTTCGAGTGTCAGGGTCACAGTCTCACGAGTTGTCTTATGTCTGAGCTTGAATGCCCTACTCTCTCACAATGTCACGGATACAATCACCGGGTCAGACCCCAGCTCATCTTCATCATCACTGTGTCGTCACATGCTATCCTGACCATCGCGGTATAGATTACACAAAACACTATTGCATGCAAGTTGATAACGGTCATTGATCTCATGACGTAACTGCAATAACTGCTCATCCCATCATGATCATATGAGAATCGTCTGACTATAGTGATAGCGTAATCACTCATCGGCGTAGAAGCTCACAAGTCTGGGTTGGATCAGCTCCTTACCAAACATACGTATTGGATACAACTTCCAACCCAGATGCTGAGAAAAGTACTGAAATAATTCATCAGCATTGGTTAGTGCTTGGGGATGGTGGGTTCGGGGATGGTGGGTCATGTGCTACACTTATGAAATAATAATATCTTCCTCCTCATAATAATATGAATAATCAATTCACTTCATAAACATCTCACGACTATGGATGTCATCAGTGAGAGCATGTTGGATCAAGTTCAAAATCACAATACTCGTACGAGGACTTTGGATCATAGCGTTCATATAGTCATTTTTACTAATCTGACTCCAGTCTACACAACGAGCAAGACGTTTTTTGAGGATGAGATCAAGCCAGATGCGAGCACTTCTCCCATTACCTTCCATAAAAGGATGAGCAATATTCATCTCGACATATTTGTTGATAATCTGCTCGAGAGTATCTTCGGGCATGCGTTCAATACGCTTGAGCGTTGTATCGAGAAACTGAGCATTAGCAAATTGGAATCATCATTTAGAGATATTTTTCTGTCTGATTGTACCTGCAAAATCATACAGTCATCCAAACAGATATGCGTGAATTTGTTGAAGTCATTTGATCGTACCCACTGGAATTTGATCTACCAATGAAGACTCATACAGAGCATATGCTTTGAGTTTACTCTGTCCATCGATGGAGTCATCACTATACGTAAACCAATCAATAAAACGATTTGCCTTGGTTCCGGGAAAGGTCTTACCAAGTAGAATAATTCAGTCATTATCAAGCATATCAGAGAGACGCTTCTTACCATCAGGCGCGAGAATTTTCAACTGGGTAGTTTTACTAACCACTTGGTTATTTTCTTTTTTCAATTTGGCTTTGAGATATTTCCAATAGTTACGAGTCTTGCGATAGTCATCCTGATCAGTGAGAATAGCCACTACATCAAGCACAGAAAACCACCACTTGGAGTGGATATCGTCCCAGATCGCACGCACCTCACGATCATCAAAGAAACGGATAGAAATTTTGTCTGTCATAGGATAATAGCATATAACTCTATAAAACATCACTATTTCTTCATACTTTCTTCATACTTTCTTCTGCTTTTACCCCATCGCCTGTTGCATCACAGCTTCCATGAGGAGTTTGCCCTGAGACTGAGTATCTGTGATTTGTGCTTCCAGCTGATCGCATAGTGTCATGAGTTGTTCTACTTTGGTGACGATGCGATGTTGTTCGGCGAGTGGTGGGAGAGGTAGTAAAAAATCTTCAATTTTTCTTAAAACTAAATTTTTGTTTCATATTCAAGCAGTACCCTTTTCTGATTGTTCTCTTATAAACGGAGAATTTATACAATTTTCTAAAAACAATCAATATATTTTATCTTTAGGGAACTTAATTAACGCAACACTAACAAATATACTAAATTCTCTTTCTATATCTATTATTTTAGCGATTCATGTAGTTCAGACTTTAGTTAATAAAATATCTCAATATTCAGGATTACATCTTTGTTTTAATTTTAGATGCTCTAATTCACCAATAAATCTAGTATTTTCAAAGTTAATGAAACCATGAGCTACGTCTTTTACTGATAAAAATGGAACTCATTCGGAAGTATAAGTTGGAGTATGATGAGTTCCATCTGTAATTAAATGCGTAATTTCTCAAAATCTCACCCACTCCCATCATTGTGGTAGTTCAAAAGGTTTCTCATCCTCGGTAATCGAAGAAAGTGGTTTAGATTTTTTGATTTTCTTATCAGCGATAAGTTGTGCTTTTTCTGCTTGGATTTTGGATAATAATACGCTTGCTGGTTCATCGATAGGATCTTGTGGGACGAGTTTACCTGCGATAGCGTCGGAGAGGATAGATTGGCGGAGAGATTTGATATTTTGCAATCATGAATTAGTGTGAAAATACAATTTATCAAATTGATTCTTAAATTTACCAATCGTTCACAAAGATTTCACTTGATTTTCCAAATTAGGTAAATCAATCTCATAGTTTAGAAATTTAGATTCATCTAAGTATTTTCTATTAGTAGCTCATGAACTAGCTCTTTCACATATATCATTAAATTTAGCTGACTGTACAAATTCATTAAATCGATTGATATCTATAAGCTCCTTATTTACATCAAAAACCCAAAAATTTCATGTAATAATTCAATCATCAACATCTTCTCAAACAATACCAAAAGCTCAATTTCTTGCATCTATTTTAGAAACTATAAATTGTCATTTTTTTACAATAAATTGTTTTTTTGTTAAAATTTTTTCTCATTTTTCAGTATCTCTCAATGAGACTCATTTGTGATATAGTCTTATTGTTATTCTTTTATAAAAAATACCATCAGCAATATCAATTGCTGTCTTGTTTCTCGTTAGAAAATTTCCTATTTTCACTTTTTGCATGCTACATATATCCGAATAAAACTTATAAACTCACTTTTATCTGCTTTAATATCTCATGCGCTTTGTTCAGATTTGCATCTATCATTGATATGATCTCTGTAGTATCCAATACTGGAGCTTCTTCGCCTTTGTGAGGATTTTTGACATCTAAGTTATAATTTCTATCTCTGATCGTATCAATACTCACTTTTCGTGATACTTCGCTCTCTTTTCTGTCTGTCCATCGTGTTTTTTCAGCATCAAATTCTGATAACTTGATAGGATTGGTTTTGTTATAAGTTTTTTGTCCTGTAGGTACTTTGTGTTCGTAATATCGGATCTCTTTGGTGGATTCTCCTTTGGTGAAGAATAAGAGATTTGTCGCCACGGTCGCATAGGGAGCAAAGACATTATTTGGTAGTCTGACGATGGTGTGGAGATTACATTCAGTGAGGAGTTTTTCTTTGATACGGCTATCGATACCTTCACTAAACAAGAATCCATCAGGCAATACGACTGCACCTTGTCCTCCATGTTTGAGCAAGGAGATAATCATCACCATAAATAAACTTGCCGTCTCTTTGGTTTGGAAATTCTTTGGGAAATTTGCAAGAATACCATCACTAATACTACCTCCAAATGGTGGATTTGCGAGGATAATTTCGACTTGATCACGAGGTCAGATATCTTTGATTGGTTTGGAAAGTGAATCATCATGTCTGAGGTTGATCGGTGTTTCGATACCATGCAGCATGAGATTGGTCGTAGCGAGCAGATGTGGCAGTGGTTTCATCTCGATACCATGAATTTGCTCTTGGAGGATGGCTTCATGCTCAGCATTATGGACATAATGGGCTCTAATATGCTCGATACAACCAGTCAAAAATCCTCCTGTACCACAAGCAGGATCGAGGATCTTTTGCCCTAACTGTGGATCGAGCGTCTGCACCATAAACTGTGTCACCGCTCTTGGTGTATAAAACTCTCCGTAGTTTCCAGCATTTTGGAGATCATTGAGGATCTTTTCGTAGATATCATTGAAAATATGGAGTTCTGACTTGCGTGTAAAGTCTATCTCGTCTATCTTGTTGATCACTTGTCTGAGAAGTGTCCCACTTTTCATATAGTTAAAGCTATCTTCAAACACACCTTTGATGATATAAGCAAGTTTATTATCTTTATTTGGAAGATCTTTGAGCGTTGGAAAGAGTTTGAGATTGATAAATTCTATGAGCGCATCTCAGGTGATTCCCTCGTCATCCTCTGCTCGGTTTTTTCGTTGCAGTTCTACTGGTATCGCAGACATATAGTTATCCTGCATCAGCTCCATCGTTTGTTCTCTCGCATCTAAGATCTTGAGAAAGAGCATCCAGCCGAGCTGACCGATACGCTGTGCGTCACCATCCACACCATTGTCTTTACGCATGATGGATTGTATGGAGGATATGATTGAGGAGATGTTGGACATGGGAATGATGAATCTGAGTAAATTTTATTGTTGAGAATATAATTTATTTTTGTTTGAAACTATTGGAGATTATTTGAAACTGTTGGATTAAGTATATAGGTATTTACTGCTTTTTGGAGGTTTTGTTGTTATCAAAACTGTTGGAAATGATGCAAAACTGTTTGAAACTGTTACACTATTCTGTTATTTAGCTATTACGATATATGTTCACACTTTTGATCTTTATATCATATTTGTATCACTCATGGTTTTTAGTGGTACTTCTAATAAACTTTTATTTTAATCAATTTCAAGTGTGTTGCTGTCATATTGAAGCAAGACTATCAAGTTTGCTAGTTTTTTCTCAGCTTCATGAGTCAAACAACGAACATAATAGTCATATTACTACAAACAAGAAAGGGATTATCCATTTTATATAATTGTTTCAATTACTTTTATCACCTTTCTTTAAATTTTTTTCTCAATTTTTCAACATAGTTGAAATTGTATCACTAAGAAGAAAATTAAATGAAATTAAGGATCATAGTAATATTAGAATTAAACCAATTGCTTTTGTAATAGAATCAATAGTTTTAAAAATTTGAAAATCTATAGATATAAATGTAAACAATGAAACAAAAATAGCTAAAGTTTCAATCATTTTAATTTGATAAGACTCCTTTTTAGAAACTTCTTCGCTAATATATGCCTTCATATTTCTTTCTACATCTTCACGAAACTTACTTAGATAACTACCTTCAAAATGTTTTTTCATTTCTCCTATTATCTCATCTTTTATTTGAGAGATGTTAGTTTGTTTTTTTAACTCATTTGCAACTTTTTCACTAACTACTGACTCTATTGCACGGTCAATCGCCGAGTCCGCCTCCGTCGAATTTACAAAAGAGTTTGATAAATTATTATCTACAGTTCAGGAAATAGTTTTTCTAGTCATCTCTTTTACCATTAAGAAGTAAAAGCAAAAGGTCATCTTTTGATATTAATGCTTGTGCAGCAACAATTATTTCATTTAAAAAATTCTTAGTGTCCGTATATCTATCATTAATATCAATAGTTGCATTGATTGTACTAGAATCAAGATTTACTCAAATATAAATATTAAAATTAAGAAGACAGTCATTGATTTCTTTTAAGTAATTAATTTGTCTATCTATGAGCTTAACATTTAGATCACATTCCTTTAAAAGAAGATCTTTATCTAATTGACTAATAGTATCAGTTACTTGTAATACAAGTCACGTTAAACTTTTAATTTTTTGCTCATCATATGTATAAAAGTTATTTCTAATAGATTCTAATTTTCATAATTTTAAAGACAAATCAATTTCTAACAGATTTATATTATTTCAGTCTATTTTATACTCAATTCTCTTACCATGAATGTAACAAGTATGCGTTCCCAATCAATCATTTTTTTGAAAGAAATTTCATGGAGCAATATTTCACAATACCTGAGAACTACTAAATCATTCATTTTTAAATTCGTCCATGAACTTATCAATTAAAGGTTGGTGTGGATTTAAATATTCTACTGCAGTAAGTATAGAAGTAATCATTTGATTAAAAATAAAGATATAAAAAAACTATTTGATCTCATATAACTCTTTTACCATTTCTTTCAGCATCATCATATATATATCTTTTCCTCAGAAGATATCATTGACGATTTCCAGCGATGTTCACATTTTATTTAGTGGACTAACCCTCAAGATCTCTACTTTTTGTATCTCAGTCACTCATTGATCTGCATACATATCAAGAAGATAGTTAATTACTTGTCTAGCTTGTTCACTGTACTGATTTCGATAAGAAGATGTTTGTACTTTTTGAGCTCTTTGTCTTCTTGTAAGCGCTGGCTGATCGTATGCAATATGACAAATCAGATCAAATGGATCAAGGTCTTTGCCGATTTGTTCTTGAAGTTCATGGAGCAAAATCCCCTTTTCTTCGAGTTGATCAATGATGAGCTGCTTTTTTTCTTCATGATTTCGATTTTGAATCCAGTCGTCGAGCGACTTAAACTCAGTCAGGATTCTTTTTTTGCTATATTCTTTGAGCGATTCAGTAATCAATTTCCCATCTGGTCAGATATATTGGACTCTTTCGTTGCTGATCTCTACATGAATTCAGGAGACATAGATTTTCTTAGGTCAATCATCATTTTCATCAATACTAATATCAATCACAGTATCTTGATCAGTGATAAGATTATCCTCAGTAAGTGATGCAAGCGTCTCTTCGTCAATTGATTCTGCAGTTACATCATCCTCAGCTTTAGGATTATAGACCACAACTGGCATACCATCAAATCCTGGATCAGCAAAATTATTGGTCGCCTTGCGGAAATCAAGAATCGTGAAGTAATATTTACCATAATCTTCATCTACTCTCGTACCACGACCGATAATCTGTTTAAACTCTGTCATAGAGTTGATGTTTTGATCAAGTGCAATAACCTTGCATGTCTTAGCATCTACTCAGGTCGTGAGAAGTTTGGATGTCGTAACTATCACTGGGTACGGTTCTTTTGGGTCAATAAAATTATCAAGTTCATTTTTACCTTCTTGATCATCTCAAGTGATTTTCATAACATATTTACGATTCTGAGCAACCATATCAGCATTTGCATTGATCAGTGCCTGTCTCATCCTCTCTGCATGTTCGATATCGACACAAAATACAATAGTCTTTGACATCCTATCAGTAGACTTGAGAAAATTGGTTATTTTTTGTGCTATCTGCTCCGTACGTTCTTTGATAATAATACCTCAAGACTTGTCATAGTCTTTAATATTATAGATCCTATCTGGAATCTCATTACCATAAAAATCAACCTGTCATTTATAAGGTCTTCGTTCATCATCCACATTGAGTCCTACTTTGATAACTTTATAAGGAGCAAGGAAACCGTCTTCTATCCCTTGCTTTAGTGAATAAGTATAGATTGGATCACCAAAATAGGTAAAGGTAGAAATATTTGTTGTCTCTTTAGGCGTTGCGGTAAGACCGACTTGCGTCGCTGATGAAAAGTATTCTAGAATATCTCTCCAAGGAGAGTCTTCATTGGCACTTCATCTGTGACATTCATCGATAATAATAAGATCAAAGAAATCTTGGGAAAATTGCTTATAGATATTACTTTCTTCTTCGTTACCTGTGACTGCTTGATACAATGAGAGATATATTTCATATGATTTATCTATATTTCTATTCGTTATTTTTGTCATTACTTCTCCAAATGGCTTGAAATCATTTGATATTGTTTGATCAACCAAGATATTTCTATCAGCCAAGAAAAGTATTCTTTTTTTAGTCTTTGATTTTCGTAGTCTCCATATGATCTGAAAAGCTGTATATGTTTTTCATGTACCAGTCGCCATGACCAGCAATATTCTTTTTTGATCATTCGCTACTGCTTCAATTGTTTTATTGATTGCTAATTCTTGATAATATCTTGGTCTTTTATTACTTCCATCATCATAATAAGGTGCATTAATTATCCTTTCTTTGATCTGATCAATGCCTTTCCAGTTACAGTATCTTTGATACAATTCTTTTGGACTAGGAAATTGATTGAGAGCTAGTTCTGTTTCTATTGTTCAACTTGTCACAGTCTTATCATGTTCGATAAATCCATCCCCGTTACTACTATATACAAACGGAATATCTAATGATTCTGCATATCATAATCACTGCTGCATTCATGCTCCGATCGCATGATTATTATCTTTTGCCTCAATAATGGCTAATGGGATTGTGTCATTATAATAGAGAATATAGTCAACTCTTTTTACTTCTCATCTTGCGATAGTTTTTCCATTTATTTTTATTCTTCCCTTAGTAAAAGAATATTGCTCTCTAATTTGACGATGTAAATCCCATCCAGCTTCTACTATTGCTGGAGTTATGAACTTAGAACAAATATCTTGCTCAGTGAAAGACTTTTTACTCATTAAAGTTGAGAAATATAAATATAATTCTTCTTCACTATAACCATTTATCCACTTAATTACAACCCTACTTCCCAGCCTTCTTACACCTCTCACTACAGTATTTGACCTCATCTCGACAGCGTGCTCGTTTTTTGCGTCGAGCAAAAAGACGCTGGCAATGCTGGCAGATTTTGGTGGGGAGGTTAGATTTGGTGGGTTGTTTGGACATGATACAATATTAGTAAATATGTTTAAGGACTGCTCTCATGAGTAATAATACAGGATAAATCGTCTTAGCAATCCATGGTCTGCGGACACGAGAGAGCAACACTCTCTGCCACCAATATGGTACGATAACTAGCGTATCCACTATCGTCAGAGCCATCGCACCATGATAAATAGTACCATCGATATCAATGATCATGCCCTGATCAATATCATAACCTAAGCTACGATAGTGTGCTACTCTATCTGGATGATCATTCATATCATACCATATGATATCGACCCTGCGACGCAGCTGTACAAATGAGCGAAAATGGCGACATAAAACACAGTCTCAATCATAGATAAGAATGATATGCTTAGAACTACCCATATTATATATCTAGTGATTCATCATTATTAATCAAATAATGATAGCATATCTGACTGACTTGACTGGACTCTAGGTTTGCGACGAGTAGGTGATTTTCTACTACCGAGCTTGTCAAATACTTGTTTGGCTGCTTGTTTGGTGGCTGGTTGCGCTTTGACTGATCGTAGAACAGCTCTGGCATGACGGTTAGCTGATTCGACATCGATGACTGGTAGTGGATAGTTGATCCCCTTGGATTGGATGATGTGATTACCTACTGGCGTCCCAAGTGCCTTGATCTCATCAGAGGTGAGAGAGACCAGCTCCGGTAGCCATGTACGGACAAAAGTCAGATCTTCATCCTTATCTACCAGTTGCTTGAGAGGGTTGTAGATACGGATAGTATTGATCCCTGTCGTACCTGACTGCATCTGAAGTTGACTGTAGTGCAGACCAGGCTCATAATCCAAAAACACACGAGCCAACATGGGACTGATCTCCTGTCGAGGCTGCATACAGGTATTGCAGATGAAACTGACCAGTGTCGCTCTCATACGAAAGTTGATCCAGCCAGTCGCCTGCAGACATCTCATCCCCGCATCAATCAGCGGAATACCTGTCATACCATAATATCGAGCATGGATCAGGTCAGGTGTTACCTCTGTCCTGATGTGATCAAATTCACGGTTTTGGTTATGATATTCGATGCTGGGCTGTGATTCTAACTTCTGTACAAAATGACAACGCCAAAATAATCTCTGA
>Ga0075154_10003162_pt1 | contig 10490 bp, 7 predicted proteins | sample JI71714BDNA_FD_70965 | JGI IMG/M metagenome (GOLD analysis project Ga0075154, IMG submission 70965) | Wastewater effluent complex algal communities from Wisconsin, to seasonally profile nutrient transformation and Carbon sequestration -... | ecosystem: Engineered > WWTP > Effluent > Algae...
AAACAGAAGCCTGAGCGTGAATTGGCGCGGATTTAGTAACTCTCAAATCCGCCCTTGCTTACGCGCAGGCTTCTGCCTAATTAATATTGGTGAGTCGTGCAGGGATTGAACCTGCGACCCGAAGATTACCTACCACACTAACTTTCATTAGCCACAAAAAACTTTTGTGTTGTAGTCTGGACTGGCTCATCATCCACAGCTTTATCTGTTTGGATGTGCGGCATACAGTCTCTGAGGGCTCTCTCTGTAAAAATCACAAAGGTTGCCTGCTGATTGCCCAATCTTCAAAATTTTCACGACCGAAGTTCGTATTTGAAGCTCTCAGGGTGTTCCAGCATACAGCCGCATTTTCAGTTTATTGTTTCCAATAAACGCTCCCGTTTTTAATGAACAAGAGTCTTCTGCTCTACCAACTGAGCTAACGACCCAATAGATTTCGGATTATAGCAAGAGTGAAAAACTTTGTAAATTGACTGGAGCGTAAGAATCCTTGCTTGCGTGTTTTAAATATTTTCTCACTCGCAAGCATGGATGCTTGCGCTCCAATCGGTATTTTTGCAAAATTACGGAATCAAAACGTTCATTTAATTTGATTGATTTAGTGAAAAAAGTGAAAATACATTTGCAATGAAAGAATGTCCGAAATGTGAAGTTTGTTACGAAGATGATGTGAGTCTCTGTCCGGTTGACCAAGTGGCGACGCGGATGGCTTTGCCCGGACCGCAGCTTCTTGCGAAAAGATACTTTTTAGAAAAGCGCATCGGACGCGGTGCGATGGGACAGGTTTATATTGCCAAAGACGAAAATCTCGGCACACGGCGCGTTGCCGTTAAAACTGTTCGGCAAGATATTCTTAACAGCGAAAATTTGCAGGAAGGCGAAGCGATCGCGCGTTTTGAACGTGAAGCGCGTTCGGCGGCATCGATCTCGCATCCGAATATTGTCGACGTTACCGATTTCGGCGAAACTGAAGAAGGCGTATTTTATTTGATTATGGAATACGTTCCGGGCGAAACTCTGCACCGACTTTTGCGCCGCGAAGGAACATTGACCGTTAATCGCGCCATTTCTTTGCTCAGACAAATCGCCAACGGTGTCGAAGCCGCGCACGATGCCGGAATTTTGCACCGCGATCTGAAGCCCGCGAACATTTTTATAATGCAAAAGGGCAAATCGACGGGCGATGGTTTTATCAAGGTCGGCGATTTCGGTTTGGCGAAAATCGTCAATTCGACGGTTACTGACGCAAGTTCGGACGCAACGCCTTCGTCACGCGGAATTATCGGAACGCCCGAATTTATGGCTCCCGAACAGATGCAGCCGGAAATCGGCGTTGATGTTCGTGCCGATATTTACGCGCTCGGAACGATCGCTTATTTAATGCTCGGCGGTCGAACGCCTTTTGTCGGCGACATTATGCAGTTGGTGATGCAGAAAATTATGCACAAATCGCCGCCGCTTTCGTCGCTTCGTTCCGACATTCCGCCGAAAGTCGAAGCCGTGATAATGAAATCTCTGGAAATCGAAGCCGATAAACGTCCGGCTTCGGTTGCCGATTGGATCGCGGAACTCGAAACGGCGGCAAAAGATGTTGACGCAGATAAAAATGTCGGCAAATCGCGGCTTGTAATTCTTGCGCCGATCGAAGCGGAAGTTTATGTTGACGACGAACGCAAAGGAATTATCGGGCGTTCGGGCAGATTGGTTTTGTCGAATGTTCCTGCCGGACAACATATTTTAAGAGTTTCAAAAGTCGGCGAAAAAGACGACGAACGCGTGATCGAAGTCCGCGAAGACGGCAACGAGCAAGTAATTCAAGCTCAACTTAAAACTGCCAAAGAAACGGCAAGTCAGCCTTCGTCATCACAAAGCGGAGCCAGCAGTGCCGGACAATCGAGCATTATGCCCGGAATTGTGGCTTGCACAAGTTGTCAATCGAGATTTGCCGAAGGCGTAAAATTTTGCGGAAAATGCGGCGGACGTTCGTTTGTTTTGATCAGTCCGGGCGATGCGCCGCAAACTTTTTCTTGTCCGCGTTGTCAATCAAATCTTCCCGTCGGAGCAAAATTCTGCGGACGTTGCGGAATGCGTTTTGAACAAGCGCAAGCCGTTGCGCCGAACCAACAACCGCAAAATAATTTTCAAAATAATCAGCCGACAAGCAATGCTCAATCGAATTTCGTTCCGCAGACAAATACGCCGCCGCCGAATGTTCAGCCGATTACTCCGCCTCAAAACATTCAGCCGACAAATACGAGTCAGATGAATTCGCCGTCGAATTTGCGGACGCTTTTTCCGCAAGGTGTTTCGCGTCCCGTTGAAAAAATTTGTCTGAAATGCGGTTCATCTTATCCGCCGAATATCAAATTTTGCGGTCGTTGCGGTGGAACTTTAAATTGAACATTTAGAAATTAAGGCAGAAACCCGCGCGTTAGCAAGGGTGGAAAAACGATGGTGAAACAGACCGACAAAAACCCACCCTTGCTAACGCGCGGGTTTCTGCCTTTTCCAAAATTTTATATTTTCACGAACAAATAAATCGAAAATTTAGTATAATAATTCAAGAATGCTTTATCTCCAATAATTTCAAAAGGAAAAATTGATGAAAATTTGCCCGAATTGCCAACAGCATTATGATGACGATAACTTGAATTTTTGTTTGAACGACGGTGGAGTTTTGGAACAAAAAGACGATGACACGCCGCCGCCGACCGTGATGATGCCGCAGGCGCGGATGACGAATCCGAACGCCGGAAACGATTTGACGCAACCTGTTTCATCTTGGCAAAGCGAACCGAAACCGCAAACACCTTGGCAAACTCCGCCGTCGCCGCAAATGCCGCAACAACCCGCGTCGCCATGGGGAAGTGCGCCGATGTCGCCGCAAGGAAATGTCGGGCAAACGCCGCAAATCAATCAGCCGAATTATATGGCTCCGCCGGCTTATGCGAGCGGAGGAATTGACCAAAATTTGCCGATCGCGGCGATAATTTGCGGTTCAGCGGCAGTTTTGTTTTCGTTTTGTTGCGGACTTTTTTCTTTACCGCTCGGAATCGTGGCGATTGTTTGCGGATTTATGGGAATGAATAACGCGAATAGCAATCCACAAAAATTTGGCGGAAAAAATCTGGCAATTGGCGGAATGGCTTTGGGCGGACTTAGCTTGTTGATTTCCTTCGGGATGTTTATACTTTCTTTTCTTATAAGATAAAAATTGATTTAGATGCGAGTAACACTGCGCGTGATTTCAGGTCCTCAAGTCGGACGGGTTTTCACGTTTGATCAACACGATACATTTATGATAGGGCGAAGCGAAGATTCACATTTTTGCTTGCCCCAAGACCGTTTTTTTTCGCGGCATCACTGCATTTTAGAAATTGCACCGCCGCGTTGTTTTTTGCGCGATCTGGGTTCGCTGAACGGAACTTACGTCAACGGTTTTCGCGTCGAAACCGCGCATTTGAAAAACGGCGACCGCATTCAAGGCGGCGAAACGATTCTCGAAGTCGAAGTTTCTGCCGATGCCACGCCGGAAGTTTCTTTTTCTTCAAATGCTTCGAATGTCTCCGATTTTACCGCGACAACGCCTTCGCTGGTAACGATTCAATGTTTAAATTGCGGCATTCCGGCAAGCGTCGAAGCATCGCGCCCGGACGCGAAAATGTCGTATGTTTGCGATAATTGCCGCGAACAATTGAAGCAAAATCCGCAACCGATTCCGAATTACGAAATGATTCGAATTTTAGGACAAGGCGGAATGGGAAGCGTGATGTTGGCGCGTTCGCAAAAAGACGGACGACCTGTGGCGATCAAAACTTTATTGCCTGAAGTTGCCGTCAGCGAGCAATCTTTGAAACGATTTTTGCGCGAGATCGAAGTTGCCGCAAGCCTTCAACATCCGCACATCGTCAGCTACATCGAACACGGAACGCATAACGGAATCGTTTATTTGGTCACGGAATTTGTCGGCGGAATGGACGCATCAAAACTTGCCAAACATCGCGGCGGAAAATTGAATTATCAAGAAGTCGTGAAAATTATCGAGCAAACTTTAGCGGCGTTGGATTTCGCGCATCAGCAAGGTTTTGTTCACCGCGACATCAAAGAACAAAATATTTTGGTCGAAGGAAATTTCCCGAATTACCGCTCGAAATTAACCGATTTCGGTTTGGCGAAAAGTTTCAAACAATCGGGAATGAGCGGCGTAACGATGGTCGGCGACGTTGCCGGAACGATCGCGTATATGCCGCCCGAACAGGTTCGAGATTTCAAAGAAGTTCGTCCGCCGTCGGACATTTACGCTTGCGGAATGACGGCTTACAGTCTTTTGACCGGAACTCACGCGCTCGATATTTCGCCACGCGCCGGAATTGCCGAAACCGTCAAAGCGATCTTTGAAAAGCCGATAATTCCGATTCTGCAAAGAGTGCCGGACATTCCGCACCGTGTCGCCGCCGTCATCGAAACCGCGATTGCCAAAGAAGTCGAACTTCGCTGGCGAACCGCAGGCGAAATGCGCGAATCGCTTTTACGCGCCATTTAAAATTCATAAAAAAGATGAAAACGCTTTATTTTGATTGCTTTGCCGGCGCAAGCGGGAATATGATTTTGGGCGCGTTGGTCGCGCTCGGCGTTGACGAAAACGAACTTATCGAACAAATCAAACTGCTCGACATTTCCGATTTTTCGATCGAATTCTCAACAAAAAATAAATCCGGCATTTCAGCAATTTACGCAGATGTAAAAGTTCCGCACGAACACGCGCACCGACATTTTTCGACGATCGAGAAAATTATCAACAATTCGCGTTTGAACGATTCGGTAAAGACTCGCGCCGTAAAAATCTTCAAAAAACTTGCCGAAGCCGAAGCGAAAATTCACGGAATAGAGTTTGAAAAAGTTCATTTTCACGAAGTCGGCGCAATGGACGCGATAATCGATGTCGTTGGCGCGTGTATCGGTTTTGAAATGCTCGGAATCGAAAAATTTTCGTGTTCAAAAATCCACGTCGGCAGCGGTTTTGTGAAAATGGCGCATGGAAAATTTCCTGTTCCGCCGCCCGCAGTTACCGAATTGCTGAAAGATTTTTCGATATATTCAACAGAGATCGAAGGCGAATTGATAACGCCGACGGGCGCGGCGATTATTGCGGCGGTTTGCGAAGAATCTGGAAATTTAAACGAAATAATTATTGAAAAAACGGCTTACGGCGCGGGAAGTCGGGATTATGTGGATTTTCCGAATGTTTTGCGGCTGATTATTGGCGAAATTTCACCGCAGCGACGCAGAGACGCAGAGAATTTAATTTTAATTGAAACGAATATTGATGATATTTCCGCAGAATTTCTAGGTTTTACAATGGAACGCGCCTTTGAAATCGGGGCTTTGGATTGTTGGTTCACACCGATTCAGATGAAAAAAAATCGTCCGGCAACGATGATTTCGATTCTTTGCGAACCTGAAAAAAAAGAGCTTTTAACCGAATTACTTTACACGGAAACTTCGACGCTCGGCGTGCGCGTTTCGCAGATCGAAAGAAATTGTCTGCCGCGTGAAACGGTAAAAATCGAAACGCAATTCGGCGAAATTGACGTAAAAATCGCGCGTTTCGGCGAAAAAATCGTTAATGCGAAACCAGAATATGACCAAATGCGCGAATTTGCGCTAAAATCAAATAAATCTCTGCGCGAAATTGAGAGAGAAATTTTAAGGAAGATATTTGCCCGCGAAACACGCGAAAGACACGAAATATAAATCTAAATCTTTTTTTCGTATGTTTCGTGTGTTTCGTGGGCAAAAAAAAGTTTTGAATAAAAAAGTAGATTTAGAAAAAATTGCGGCGGGCGTTCGTTTGATGCTCGAAGGAATGGGCGAAGATGTGAATCGCGACGGTTTGCTGAAAACGCCTGAGCGCGTGGCGGATTTTTACGCCGAACTTACCGAAGGAATTTGGGAAGATGCGGCTTCGCACATCGTTGCACTGCCGGGCGATTCGCACGATGAAATGGTGATTGTCAAAGACATTTCTATCGCTTCGGTTTGCGAACATCATCTCGCGCCGTTTGTCGGAAAAGTTCATATTGCGTATATTCCGAAAGGCGGCAGAATCGTCGGTTTGTCGAAACTTGCGCGAATTGCGGAGATTTTTGCGCGTCGTTTGCAGGTTCAAGAACGCCTGACACAACAGATCGCGCAGACGCTTTACGACAATCTGCAACCGCTCGGCGTGATGGTCGTGATCGAAGCTGAACATACTTGTATGACTTTGCGCGGCGTAAAAAAACCGGGCGCGAAAACGATAACTTCGAGTGTTTTAGGCGGTTTTCGCTCAGATGCGCGAACACGTGCGGAAGCGATGAGTTTAATTAAGGGGTAAAATTATGAATGAAGAATTAATCAACGAAGAAGAATTGGATGATGCCGAAGAATTAGTGACGATCGCAACGACAAATGATTTGGTTGAAGCCGAAATGCTCGAAAGCCAACTCGCGGCACAAGGTTTTGAAGTTTTTTTGGCAGACGATAATCTCGTCGGCGTAATGAATTTGCTGGCAAATGCCATCGGCGGAATAAAAATTAAAGTTCCCGAATCGCAAGCGGAAGAAGCAACGAAATTCGTCGAAGATTACAGAAATGCCGAAATCGTTTACGATGATGAAGAAGTTGATACGGACGATGTTTAAAGATATGAAAATAAATTTTTTAGCAGCGATTTGTTTGATCTCGCTTTTTTCTTCGCTTTCTTTTGCTCAAAAAACGGGCAAATATGCGAATCTTTTCAACGAAGCGAAACTGAAAACTACGATAAAATTTTTGTCGGACGACGGTTTTGAAGGTCGTGCGCCGGGAAGTCGCGGCGGTGAACTTGCGGCGAAGTTTTTGGCGATGGAATTGCAGAGAATCGGTATCAAACCCGGCAATAACGGTTCTTATTTCCAGCCTGTTTCACTCGTTGCCGCGAAAGCGAATCCGAACACGAAATTGAGCGTTTCGGGTAAAAATACTTCAGCGGATTACAATTTCGGCAACGAATTTGTCGCGACGACCGGAGCGCAGACGGAAAACGTCAATGTTGATGCGGAGATGGTTTTTGTCGGTTACGGAATCGATGCGCCGGAACAAAAATGGAACGATTACAAAGGAAGTGAAGCCGATTATCGCGGAAAAATTCTCGTAATGCTCGTCAGCGATCCGCCAGCGACAACGCAAGAACCGAATTTGTTTGGCGGACGTGCGCTAACTTATTACGGACGTTGGACTTATAAATACGAAGAAGCGGCACGACGCGGCGCGGTTGGCGCGATTTTGATTCACACGACCGAATCTGCGGGTTACGGTTGGAATGTCGTCGAAACCTCGAACGGAAATTGGCGTTACGAAGTTGCGCGAACGGCGACCGATAAAACGCCTTTTCTCCAAGTAAAATCGTGGATGCAGAACGATGTTGCGAATAAAATCTTTACGCAAAGCGGACAAAATCTCGACGATTTGCGCGAAAAAGCGAAGGATCGAAATTTCAAACCCGTAAATCTCGGCGTTCGCGCGAAAATGGATCTGAAAAGCGAAATTAAAAAGCTCGATTCAAATAATGTCGTCGGAATTTGGGAAGGAAGCGACGCGAATTTGAAAAACGAATATGTGCTTTACACGTCGCATTGGGATCATTTGGGCGTTGGCAAAGCAAATGCGAAAGGCGACACGATTTACAACGGCGCATTAGATAATGCTTCAGGTTTGGCGCAAGTTTTGGGCATTGCGGATGCATTTACAAAATTGCCGAAAAAGGAACAACCGAAGCGTTCGCAGGTTTTTCTGTTCACGACTGCCGAAGAACAAGGACTTTTGGGCGCGGAATGGTATGCGCGAAATCCGATCTATTCGCTCGAAAAAACTGCCGCGAACATCAATATTGATGGCGGAAATTTCTTGGGTTTGACGAAAAATTTCGGCGCACTCGGCGCGGAACGCTCGAATCTTTGGGACGTTGTGCAAAATACTTTGAAATCGCGCGAAATGACGTTTTTGGCGGACAGATTGCCCGAACAAGGTTTCTTTTTCCGTTCAGACCATTTTCCGTTCGCGAAAGGCGGCGTTCCGGCTTTGAGCATTCAAAGCGGCGACGAATATGTCGGCAAACCGAAGGATTTTGCAGAGAATTTTTTTCTCGATTTTAACCGAAATCATTATCATCAGCCGTCGGACGAATTCAGCGAAGATTGGCGTTTTGACGGAATGGTGCAATCTTTGGATGTCGTAATGGCGATCGCTTTGGACATTTCGAATATGAAAAATTTGCCGCGCTATAACGAAACGGACGAATTTGCGAAAGCACAACCGAATCGGAAATAACCGCGCACGATAAAAAAAAAGCCACGAATTACACGAATTACACGAATAAAATAAATCTTAAATTCGTGTAATTCGTGTGATTCGTGGCAAAATTATTTACTGAACTTATATGAAAACTTTTTACATCACAACGCCGATTTATTACGCCAACAGTTTGCCGCATCTTGGACATCTTTACACGACAACGGTGGCGGACGCGATTATCAAGCACAAAAAACAGCGCGGATTTGAGACGTTTTTTTTGACGGGAACGGACGAACACGGTGTAAATATTCAGCGCGTTGCCGAGTCGAAAGGACAGAAACCGCAGGAATATGTTGATTTTATTTCGTCCGAAATGAAGAAAATGTTTGCCGATTTCGGTTTGACCGATTACGACATTTTTATGCGGACGACCGAAAAATTTCATTACGAAGGCGTTCAAAATCTGTGGCGAAAAATTGCCGAAAATAAAACTCCGAAAGGCAATGAAACGATTTACAAAGGTTTTTACGAAGCGTGGTTTTGTCCGAATTGCGCGGAATTTAAGACCGAAACCGATTACGAATTGCGCGACGGCGAAGAAATTCCGAGATGTTTGGTTCACGAAAAACCGCTCGATCTGGTGAAGGAAGAAAGCTATTTTTTCCGTCTTTCGGATTACGGTGAAACGCTTTTGCAAATTATCGAAGAAAATCCCGAAAAGTTGCGTCCCGAAGGTAGAAAAAACGAAGTCGTTGCGTTTATCAAACAAGGTTTGCAAGACCTTTCGATCTCGCGTGAAAAAAAATCGGTCGCGTGGGGCGTTCCTGTTCCCGAAGACGAAAATCACGTGATGTATGTTTGGCTCGATGCGCTTTCAAACTACATTACTGCAATAGGTTACGGTAATTCGGAAAAGTCGGGTTTTGATAAATATTGGTCGAACGCTAATCATTTGGTCGGCAAAGATATTTTGCGTTTTCACACGGTTTATTGGTGGTCGTTTCTGCTTGCGGCAGGTTTGGAATTGCCGAAAACTGTTTTCGCGCACGGAATGTGGCTCGATGCCGACGGCAGAAAAATGGGCAAATCGCTCGGAAATGCGATCGAATTAAAAACGCTGAAAACGCATTTTCAAACTGATGCGATTCGCTATTTCGTTTTGCGCGAAATGGTTTTTGGGCAGGACGGAAAATTTGGCTACGAAAATTTGATCGAACGCGCAAACGCCGATTTAGCAAGCGGTTTGGGCAATTTATCTTCGCGGACGCTTTCGATGATTACGAAATATCGTGAAGGAATTGTGCCGAGTGGAAAGATTCAGGAAACGAATTATTTAAACGCCAAACGCGCCGGAATAAATGCGGATGAGCAAGAATTAGTCGGCGTTCTCGCACATGCACGCGAAGAATTTATCAGAAAATTTGATAATTACGAATTTTCGCAAGCATTAGAAACGCTTTGGGCAGTAATTGCGCGTATCGATAAATTGATTTCTGACGTAAAACCTTGGGAATTAATAAAAGACGAAAATCAGGCGGAAACGCTCAACGCGGTTTTGTATCGTGCGCTTGAAACGCTTCGATGGTTGTGCGTTTTGCTTTATCCGATAATGCCCGAAGCGACGAAAAATATTTATTTGCAAATCGGTCTAAATGACGATATTGCAACAATTAATCCTGAAAATTTAACATACGGAGAATTACAAGCCGGAACAAAAATCGGCGAAACAAGCGGAGTTTTTCCGCGAATTGACAGAAAAAAAGTTATGAGTGAAATAGAACAAGAAAAATTGGAAGAAAATAGTCAAAAGACGGCAGAAGAAACTGTTGAAACGAAAGTTGAAGAAAATTTCATCACGATCGATGATTTTTTGAAGGTCGAATTAAAAATCGGCGAAGTAAAGGTTTGCGAACGCATTCCGAAAGCGGATAAATTATTGCGTTTTGAAATTGATCTCGGCGAAGAAAAACCACGTCAGATTCTCGCAGGATTGGCGGAATATTACGAGCCTGAAACTTTGATCGGTCGCAAAGTCGTTGTCGTGGCAAATCTCAAACCGCGAATGATGCGCGGACTCGAATCGCAAGGAATGATCTGCGCCGCGAGTTTGGAAGATGGAACAGGCGAAAAACCTGCACTTGCTTCGTTTTTGGAAAATGTTGATATTGGCGCAAGAT
>Ga0075154_10003163_pt1 | contig 10487 bp, 5 predicted proteins | sample JI71714BDNA_FD_70965 | JGI IMG/M metagenome (GOLD analysis project Ga0075154, IMG submission 70965) | Wastewater effluent complex algal communities from Wisconsin, to seasonally profile nutrient transformation and Carbon sequestration -... | ecosystem: Engineered > WWTP > Effluent > Algae...
GTTGCAGGCTATTCCCTCTACAAACCATCCGTAGACGATGACAGCGTAGACTGGGGAATAGCTGCTAAAGGCGGGACAGGCCCCATCAGAGCACCCCGCTTAGAATTGCAGTTAAAATCTACATCAAGAGATATCCAAGACGATAACTCCATCCGCTACCCCCTCAAACTCAAAAACTACGATGACTTAAGAATGGATAACTTCGCCATTCCCAGAATTTTAGTTGTCGTTTTAATCCCCGAAAAACTAGAAGACTGGTTAACCCAGTCCGAAACAGAACTCTGCATCAGAAACTGCGGATATTGGAGTTCGCTACGAGGAAATCCAAAAACACAAAACACAACCGCTGTCACCGCCACCATCCCCAGAAAAAACCAATTTACAGTCACCGCCCTTCAGTCAATTATGGAGGGAATTAGCCAAGGAGTTCAACCATGAAAGTCACCGTAAAAGATAGCCAAACCCTCGAAACAATAGACTTAAATAAACTGAGAACTTACTTACAAACTCACGGCTGGCATGAAGACCAACCTTTCTTAGACAATGCCACACTTTGGCATAAGCCAATAGCCGACGGAGAAGAATTAGAAATATTGCTACCTAATCGGCAAAATCTAGGAGATTACGCAGCCCGCATCCGCGAGGCAATCCAAACCCTAGAAAATGCCGAGAATCGCCCCCAAGTTGAAATCTTAAGTGAATTACTTAGCAGCATTCCCAACACAATTATCCAGGGAATTGTTATGCAAATACATAGCCAAAATGCCCAAAATTTAAGTAGTGAGATTACTCTCTTAGGTGTTGTTGCTGACAAATTGCGAAAAATTGAAACCTCACTCGAAGACAAAGATTATATTCTGGCTATTAAAGCCTATCAAGAACGCTTACCGATTCTCTGTAGCGGCGACTTAATCAAAGACAACAACACCTTTATCCTGAAAAATCCCCACAACTTAACCATCGATGAATTGTGGTAAAACTAACAGATTTTGTCGAATATCTGTCTTAAATGCCTTCCAAACACAAAGCGAGCTCTCTAGCAAAATACACAGAGCAGTAGAGGGGAAAATCAAGACTGTTACCGTTAGCAAAACACCATCAGGAAAATACCTGGCATCTATCCTGATTGAAAGAGAAGGGGAAAATCCTACTACTGTTTCAGAAGGCAATATCTATGGTATTGACTTGGGAATAAAGCACTTCGCAGTTGTCGCCGATGGCAAAAAGGTCTCTAAGTATGATAATCCCAGACACCTGGCCAAGCATGAAAAGAATCTCAAACGCAAACAAAAAAAATTAGCACACAAACAAAAAGGAAGTAAGTCAAGACAAAAGTATAGAAAAGTTGTTGCTAAAGTGTACGAACGAATTAGCAATTCTCGGCAAGATTTTCTACACAAACTTAGTCATAAGTTGGTCAGCGATAGCCAAGTTGTCATAATAGAAAATCTTCATGTCAAAGGCATGGTTCGCAATCACAAGTTAGCCAAAGCAATATCTGATTGTGCATGGGGAACTTTTACTAACTTTCTCGCCTATAAGTTAGAACGAAAAGGCGCGAAATTAGTTGAGATAGATCGATGGTTTCCCAGCTCTAAACTCTGTTCTAATTGTTTTTGTCAGGCAAGTGAAATGCCTTTAGATGTGAGGGAATGGACTTGTCATCACTGTGGCACTCGTCACGACAGGGATGGAAACGCCGCCACAAATATTAGAGCAGAAGGACTCAGAATGCTAAAGACGGATGGTTCAGCCGTTTCTGCTGTAGGAGGGGAGGTAAGACCTTCATGGGGACGGAAGTCTGTCTTGAGGCACTCGCCTGTGATTACAGAAGCTCCCGCGTTGTGCGTGGTACTCCAGGTTAGCGGTGAGTAGTTCACACAACCAATTTTACCTCTGTTACTCCTTGGCGCAACTCATACTGTCCTTTCACCCAAAAGTGTTTAATTCTTTCACCCAAAAACGGAGCCAATTGCATCATCAATAAACGCACAAATCCATTATTTCGCAATTGTTCGCCTTTCCATGCTTCTTGTGCTTGCAGTTGTTGGGCGCGCCTAATTTCTGGTTCCCGTTCGGCCTGAATCTGCGATAATGCTAAATCAATATCCTCATCATTAGCCCCTGCTTTCAACAAAGGTACAAGGTGATTTGCAGCCACAATTACATCACGAAAAGCCATATTAATTCCTTGGGCGCGCACCGGAGACATGGGGTGGGCGGCATCCCCCAAAAGTATGATTCCTGGCTGATACCAGCGCGGACAACAACCAACTACTACAGATAGTCGCTGGGGAGATTCTATGGTATGTTTACAGTTACGGAAATGCTCTGCCATCCATAAAGGCGATCGTGATGCGAAAGTTTCCGCCCAATCTGTGTGTTTGCGATCGGTTTTGTCCTCGGCTGATAACACCCAAGCCAGATGCAGTTTGCCATCTTCTGCGCCGTGAAAAACACTGAATGCACTACCATCATTAAGGATAGAATAAAAGACATTATCCGCCACAAACCGAGGATGAGCAGCCAGTTTAAACCACAGCACATCAATACTCTTCTGCTGTTTCACCAACTCCAATCCAGCCCGTTGTCGTACCACTGAGTTTCTACCGTCAGTACCAATGACAAGCGCCGCAGAAATCTCTCGCCCATCTGCTAATTTGACACCAGAAATGCGATCGCTGCTGTAAATTAAATCTTTTACCGGAACACCTTGGATCAATTCAAACTCTGGATATAACTTAGCTGCGGCAATTAATGCTTCCAGTAATGGCGGCTGAGAAACTAGGGTACAAGGTTGATTTGAACCCATGGGCTCATCAACTCGAAACAATTGTCGATCGCCTACAATAAACTCCCAACCATCTATTTTGCGGTGTGGTACACTTTGGAGCATGGAAGATAGGCCCATTTGGGCGATCGCATCCAATCCACTCGGCATCAATCCTTCACCACGAAACACTCGGTAGCAATCTTTTGCCGCCTCAACCAACTTCACACCAATCCCTCGTTTCACCAGCAGCAAAGCAAGTGCCGCACCAGTTGGTCCCGCTCCCACAATTACAACTTGCATCACTGGCATTTCTGATTATTTGTTAATTTCTTCCCACTATACCTTAGTCATCGCAGAAACACAATTTGAACGAGAGGTACTAACATCGATCGGAATCTGCACAATAAACTCTGTCCCCTCACCAGGCGCAGAAATACAACTAATTTGACCTCGATGTTTTTCCACTACAATATTGTGACAAATAGATAACCCTAAACCTATACCACTTCCCACAGGTTTTGTCGTAAAAAACGGGTCAAATATTTTAGAACGTACTTCTTCATTCATTCCCTGACCGTTATCAGCAATCCTAATCACAATGCCATGAGAAATGGGTGAATTTGATGGCCAACTATCCATTTTTGTACTGATGGTAATTCTGCGCCGTGAGGATTTAGTTTCCAGAGCATCAATAGCATTAGCTATCAGGTTCATAAATACCTGATTTAACTGCGACGCATAACAAGTGAATTTTGGCAAGGGACTGTACTCTTTAATTATCTCAATTTCCTTACCATTATTTGAACCATTGATTAGGTGTTGCAAAATCAATAAAGTATTATCAATACCTTCATGAATATCCACTAACTTGTACTCTTTTTCATCCAGCCGGGAGAAGTTTCGTAAAGACAACACAATCTTGCTAATCCGAGATGCACCCTCTTTCATCGACTTCAACAATTTTGGATAATCATCAGCAATGAAATCGGGATCGATATGATCCAATATTTTCATAATTTCTGTCGCTGGTTGGGGATAATTTTTGCGGTACAATGTAACTATATCAAGCAAATCTCGCGCATAGTCCATCGCTACAGTAATGTTGCCGTAGATAAAGTTAACGGGATTATTGATTTCGTGAGCAACCCCAGCCACTAGCTGACCTAAAGAAGCCATTTTTGCCTTTTGTACCAACTGAGATTGAGTATTTTTGAGTTCCGTTAAGGTGTCTTCAAGTTGCTGCGCGTAGGATTGAATTTCTTCATAAATTTGGGCTTGCTTAATCGCAATTGCTACCGAGTCAGCCACTGCACACAGTAACTCTACTTCAAAAGCTTGCCAGTAGTACGATCGATTTTCTTTCACCACACAGATACTACCCCAAACTTGTGAGTCCACCTTGAGGGGTACAAATAACCATGCGCCAAGAGATAGTTGAATTAAGCGTTGTTTAATTTCCTCCGAACAAGTATTAACGTCATCAATTTTCACAATTTCTGACTGTTTAAGTCGAGCGGAGATTTCATTATTCTCATCGGAAGTTTCTAGCCCTAAACTTGTCTCTAACTCACCATAATCATAATACTCTGATATGTTGCTCCATACCTTTCTATCCGGGAAATATTTAACAATAGCAACACGGTCTACGCCTAGGCTAAGGGCAATCTCGCGGACTGCGGTAGCAAAAATAGTATTTAAATTCAGAGAACTGCGGATAGATTGAGTTAAGTGATTCAGTAATTGCTCTTTTTGAAATTGCTGTTTCAATCTTTCTTCTGCTAGCTTTCGCTGAAGTATTGAACCTAATTGAGTTGCGAGAGCTTTCATCAATTCCATGATACGGATTTGACACAAAATGGCTGTTGTATTGAAAAAGCTTAAGATCGCAATCACCCTATTTTCAACTAAAATTGGTATCCCAAAACAGGCTTTTAAACCAGCTTTCTCCGCCATTTGATTGCGGAGAAAAATTTCATCTGGCGCTAGAGAAATATCTTCTAGCCACTCTGGTTTCTTGGAAGACCAAATTCTCCCTGGTAGTCCTACGTTGGGAGCAAATTTTATTAACAAGCTTTGGTTGATATAATCGAATAAATCTGGTTTTTTGGCATAAGAGTTTGGGCTACAATTTAAATAACTTCCATCAGGACTGGGTATCCAAGCTTCTGCTAATTCCCAATTAATGAAGTCGCAACACAACCGCAGCATGACGGATATTGATTCTTCAAAATCCTGAGTTTCCGCCATGGCAAAGGTAGTGTTAAGCAAAAAATCGGTTTCTTCTTGGGCAACTTTTCTCTCCAGGATTTCTGATTCAAGGCTGTGATTTTGTTGTTGAATTTTCTGAAATAACCGACGTTGAATGAGTTGATTGGAAACCCGGACCAAAACCTCTTGATCGTGAAATGGTTTGGTAATATAATCTACTCCACCGACTTCAAAAGCTTTGACTTTATCAAAAACTTCATTTAAAGCACTAATAAAGATAACGGGAATGTCTTTAGTTTTTGGCGAAGCTTTCAAGGCTTGGCAAACTTGATAGCCGTCCATGGCAGGCATCATGATATCCAGCAAAATCAAATCAGGAGGAGTTAAATCGATGGAACGTAGAGCTAGTTGACCATTAGGGGCAGTGCGTGTTTTGTATCCTTGCTCAGATAGTATTTGAGCTAAAAGTTGCAAATTCGTGGAAATATCATCAACAATTAAAATATTTCCTTTAAAAGAATGAGGTGTCTGATGATTCATGCCTAATTATATGTCTGGCTTGATCAGATCTAGTATTTGATTGAACAGAAATTCGTTAGCTAAAGCTGTAAGAGCGTTGGCTAAGGATTCATGACGATCGCGAATTTGCTCAATTTGAGTGAGAATTAACTCTAGATCGCACTCAATTGTAGCTTGTTCTAAGGACACCAGCCAATCCGCAGGCAAACCCGCCAGAGCTTCTGGAGTTAAGGCTTCGGTTTGATTAGACTCCTGTGGATTTTGAGGTTCATCGTAAATGTAACGCACTCCTAGATGTTTGTGAAGGGCATCCAAGATTTCTGCTTCTCGAAACGGTTTGCGGATAAAGTCATCGTAATCATCAGAGAGAACCATGGTTCGCCCTTTCTCCGCAGTGCTAGCACTCACCGCCACAATGGCGGTAGCTTGACCTTTAACATTAGCTTTAATACGTTTTGTCGCCTCATACCCATCCATGATGGGCATCCGCATATCCATGAAGATTAAGTGGGGTTCAAAACTCGACCATACTTCAATGGCTTCTATGCCATTACTAGCTTCTTGAAGTTCAAACTCAAAACGGTTGAGCATTTTGACTAGGAGTTCGCGCAAATCGGCTCGATCGTCCACAATCAGAATACGATAAATGGGCTGGTTGGGTTCCAGGCCAATGACTTGACGAGATAGCTGTTTGGGTTTAACGGTACTAGCATCAACAACGGTTACTGGGATATCGAAGGTGAAAGTAGTACCGCATCCGACTTGACTGCGCACTACAATTTGACCCCCCATGAGTTTGACAAACTGTTGGCTAATCGCCAATCCTAAACCCGTTCCCTGCTGGTAAGATGCCCCTGTTTGGGTTTGTACAAAGGCTTGAAACAGTTTGTCTAGCTCATCAGGAGCCATACCACAGCCAGTGTCTTCTATTTCAAAATGTAATTGGTGATTGGGCAACCCCCCCCGGCCCCCCCCAAGGGGGGAATGGGTGATGGGGGAGGGAATGGGTGATGGAGAATTGGGCAACCCCTCCCTCGCCTCATCCAATGGGGGGAATGGGGGAGAGAATTGCTGATTTTCATTGCTGAAAACTGAACTTATTCTGAGAGAAATTCCTCCTTCTTTCGTAAACTTCATGGCGTTAGAAAGCAGATTAATTAAAACTTGGCGCAACTTGACTTCATCAGCTCGTAGGTATGGGGGAACATTACTAGAACAGTCAAAGATTAACTGCAATTGTTTTTCCTGAGCCTGAAGTTGGAACATCTCTTCAACTTCGTTCAACAAGCTCTTTAATTCAAATTCTATGGGATTCAGGGTAATGCGCCCTACTTCTATTTTTGCTAAATCTAATACTTGATTAATCAGAGTCAGGAGGTGTTCTCCGCTGCGGTTGATGATGCGGAGATTTTCTTGATCTTGGAGATTGAGATTGGTAGAGTGTTGCATCAATTGGGAGAAGCCAAGAATGGCGTTGAGGGGTGTACGCAATTCGTGACTCATATTTGCCAAGAAAGTGCTTTTTGCCCGGTTAGCGGCTTCTGCTGCGAGGGCGGCTTCTTGGAGTTGTATTGCCTGTTTTTGAGTAGCTTCGAGTAATTCAGCTTGTTGCAGGGCAACTCCAAGTTGAGTGCTAATTTGCAGCGCAATATGGATTTCTGCTTTGCGCCAAGTGCGGGGCATGGAATTTTGATAACTGGCGAGTAAACCCCAAATTTGACTGCCACAAAAGATGGGAACAATTAAATATGCTCTGGCTTGAAACCGCTCTAAAAGTTCGAGGTAACAAGGAGTAAACCCAGCTTGGTAAATATCTTCTATTGCGCGGTAAAGAATGCCTTGACTGTACAAACTGTCTTTATTTTGTTGTATGTATGTATCAAGGACTTGTTCGCCAGAGGGTTGGAAGGTTTTTGCTTGACAATTAGGGTCTTCGATGATGCTACCCGATAAATTAGCAGTTTCCGATCGCTCCAACAGAGGTATCCAATCCTTCCCCACAGACTCGGCAACAAATTCCCCACTCCAATCAGGATTAAAGCGATAGATACCAACACGATCGCATTTGAGGATTTCTCGCAGTTCAGAAGTGGTGGTATTAAAGATCGTGTCAATATCTAAGGACTGGCGCATTCGTTCGATGGAGCGAGCCAGGGCTTGTTCCCGTTCTATGCTATCTTGTAAGGCTTCTTCTGCCTGCTTGCGATCGCTAATATCCAAGACAGTACCAAACAAACGGACTAACTGCCCTTTTTCATCAAAAACAGGTTCGCCTCTGACTTCAATATAAGAGATAGACCCATCTTTTTGACGCAGCCGCAAATCTGTTTCAAAGGCTAGTCCAGTGAGAGCTTTTTTGTTAACCAGTTTGAGATAGCGATGGCGATCTTGAGGATGAATAAATTTGACTAATTCATCCGATTCTAGTGGGGGTTGACTGGGGTCAATTTTGTGAATGCGATAAAGTTCTTCACTCCAAATAGTTGTTTTTGTGGTCAAATCGTATTCCCAAGTGCCAATATGAGCAATCTTTTGAGCTTCCAGCAAGTTAGCTTCGACCCGTTTGCGATCGCTAATGTCACGAGCCACCCACACCACAGAACGATTTGGCAGTGGCGAAATACTAGCTGAAAACCAAATTTGTTGCTGATTAATACGTAGACTATAATCAAAATTAACAGTTTTTTGGGTTGCCAACGCCTCTTGAACTTTAGCAAACCAAACCTCTTCGTTTTCTTCTTCAAAAAAATTGAGCACTATTAAATAAAACTCATTCATATCGCAGGCGTACAAGCTAGTCGCCTTCGTCGGTATAATTTGTAAATTTTTTTCTTCATCCAAAATCAGTACAATATCGGCAATAGAGTCGAAGATTGTATTAATTTGCTGAGTAGAACTATCCAGTTTACCTTCTAGTAATTGACGGCCTCTCATTTCAGTTTGTAATTGTTCGTGAGTACGAGCTAATGCTGTGCTACGTTCAATGACTTCGGCTTCTAGAGTCCGATTGTAGTCACTCAATATTTTTTCACTTTGTTTGCGTTCAGTAATATCAGTAAAAGCGACGATCGCATAGCTGATATGTCCTGGTTCATCAAAAATTGGTCGGGCACGTACCTCAAAGGAAGTAATCTTTCCATCTCGATGAATTTCTATATCATCAAGACATACTGTTTCGCCCTTTAGCGCTCGTACAACTGGTAGTTGTTCCTGGGGATATAGCTGGTTTTGACGATATAGTTGATAAGCTTCAGCAAGATTTTCGGTAGTGATATCGGGGATATTTACGATACCGAGGGCATCCTGGGCTATTTGATTGAGGTATATACATTGGCCTGTGGCATCATGGATAGCTACCCCCACAGGCATACCCTCAATAAATTGTTTGAGTTGGCTCTCACTCAGCCCTAAAGCTTGATTTAAAGAGTCGATTGCTGCAAAATAATTTTGCATTTTGGATGTCATTATATCGAAGGAATTTGCTAGTTCTGTCACCGCATCATTAGGCTCCATTGGTCAAATTTTCTCCGCTTGACTTTTGGGAATATGTTGAAAATAATTATATAGGCAAAATCTAGATGGATTTTTAATCCATCTAGAGCAGTTACACGGAGAAAATCCATTGAAAGGCAGACCCTGGTAACAACTAAGCTACTGAAAATCGTTTTGATTTAAACCTGCTAATTTGGCTAAAACTGCCACGAATTGAGCGGGTTCGATGGGTTTGGTTAAGTGTTCGTCATAGCCGGCCGCGATCGCCTTGGCGCGGTCTTCATCCCTAGCATAGGCCGTTAGGGCGACAGCGGGCAAGCGCTTGGTGAGAGCAGATGGGGACGATCGAATTTTGCGGATCAGAGAATAACCATCCTCGATCGGCATACCGATGTCACTCACCAAAATATCCGGCTGGAACTTGCCTAAAATCTCGATCGCCTCCGCCACGGAACCAGCAGCGATCGCCACGGAACCTGATTCCGAAAGCATCACAGTCAAAAGTTCGCGATTGTCAGGTTCATCATCAACCACTAAAACCTTCAAACCAGCCAGAATTCCCGGAGGCAAAAACCGGGAATTCCTGTCCCCTCTCAACTGTGACTTCTGACTTTTCGGCTGTTTTAGTGGCAGTTTCACCGTAAATGTAGTACCTAGATCTAGACCGGGACTTTCTGCTGTGACACTCCCGCCGTGGAGTTCCACCAAGTGGCGGACAATGGCTAATCCGAGTCCCAAACCATTATTCGCCCTAGTAATTGAGCCGTCAGCTTGGCGGAAGCGATCGAACACATGGGGCAGAAACTCAGCAGCAATGCCCTTTCCGGTGTCGCTGACTTGAATTTGCAGGTAATTAGTCATTGGTAGCGGCGAATTCGTGGCAACTTCGCCGTACTCTGTCAAATTCGGAATCGAACCTCCCAATTCTCTGGACAAACGCAATACCACTGTGCCCCCCGACGGTGTAAACTTCACGGCATTGCTCAGCAAATTCGATATTATTTGCTGCAACCTTTGAGGATCTCCCCAGATCAATCCCAGTGCGGGGTCAAGTTGTGAGTTGAGGGTGACAGACTTGGCCTGGGCCTCGAAACTGACTAAATCGATCGCCAGCTCGATCGTCTTGACTATATCTAACCAGCCAGTTTTCAGAGACAACTTACCTTGAATGATCCGGGAAACGTCGAGCAAATCTTCCACCAAATGAGTCTGTACCCTTCCCTGACGCTCGATCGCTTCCAGGGCACGGCTTAAGGTGGCTGCATTATAGGGGCGATTGCGAAGCACCTGAGCCCAGCCCAGAATCGCGTTTAAAGGAGTCCTCAGTTCGTGGGAAAGAGTCGCTAAAAACTCGTCTTTGAGGCGGTTGATGGCTTCGGCTTCGGCCCTGGCTGCCCGTTCGCGTTGCAGTAGTTCGGTGCGTTCTGCCTCGGCTTGTTTGCGATCGCTGATATCAGCGACGATCGACATACAATTAATATTGCCCTTGGCATCA
>Ga0075154_10003164_pt1 | contig 10487 bp, 9 predicted proteins | sample JI71714BDNA_FD_70965 | JGI IMG/M metagenome (GOLD analysis project Ga0075154, IMG submission 70965) | Wastewater effluent complex algal communities from Wisconsin, to seasonally profile nutrient transformation and Carbon sequestration -... | ecosystem: Engineered > WWTP > Effluent > Algae...
CTGATATATCCATCACCATAACATCATCTTGTTTGTCTTTGGCTTTCATACCGTCAGTAATCATGGTAATGCAAAAAGGACAGTTAGCCGCTACAATAGTTGCATTAGTACTGAGTGTTTCTTCAGCTCTTTCTATGTTGATACGTTTGTCACCAGGTTCATCTTCTTTAAACATTTGAGCACCACCGGCACCACAACACAGTCCTGTGGTTTTACATCTCTTCATTTCTACTAGATCAGCTTCCAATTCTGATAGCAATTGTCTAGGTGCTTCATACGCTCCATTGACACGTCCCAGATAACAAGAGTCATGGTAGGTGATTTTTTTACCTTTGAACGTACCACCTTCCACTTTGAGTTTGCCTTCATTTAACAGTCCTTGCAAAAACTGTGTGTGGTGTACCACATCATAACTTCCTCCAAGAGCAGGGTATTCATTTTTAAGGGTATTAAAACAGTGTGGGCAAGCCGTTACTATTTTTTTAACACCGTACATATTAAGTGTATTGATGTTTTGTAAGGCTAACATTTGGAAAATAAACTCATTACCTGCGCGTCTTGCTGGATCACCGGTGCACATCTCTTCATTACCCAATATAGCATAAGAAACACCTGCTTTTTCCAACAACTGTACAAAAGCTTTGGTAACTCGCTGAGCCCTGGCATCAAAACTGCCTGCACATCCTACCCAAAAAAGAATTTCTACTTCTATGCCTGATGCAGAAACTTCGGCCATTGTTTTTACGGTCATGATTATCCTTTTTACAATCTATGGGTAAAATTAAAAATTACTTTGATAATCCTATATTAATAAATCAAATTTCTTTGCTGTTGAATATCTTTATCGTCCATATACTCATCAAAAGTCTTCAGTTTATCCATAAAACCTTTGGGTCCGAGTTCTATAACGCGTGTCGCAATCGTTTGGGTAAACGTATGGTCGCGTGATGTAAAAAGCACTGTTCCAGGAAAATTCATCAATGAATTATTTAAAGTAGTGATGGTTTCCAAATCCAAGTGGTTGGTTGGTTCATCCAGCATCAAAACATTGGCTTCGGTTAGCATCATTCTAGAAAGCATACATCTTACTTTTTCGCCTCCTGAAAGTACATTAGACATTTTGAAAGTTTCTTCCCCTGAAAACAACATTTTTCCTAAAAAACCACGGATATAAGACTCGTCTTTTTCTGTGGAATATTGTCTTAACCAATCAATAAGATTCATGGGTTCAGTAGCGAAAAAGGTTTCATTTTCGTTGGGAAGATAGGATGACGTAATTGTTTGTCCCCATTCTATCACACCACTGTCAGGTTTGAGTTCGCCAGCCAAAATACGATATAAAGCCGTAGTGGCTAAGCTGTTTTTGGATATAAATGTGATTTTGTCATCATGATTGACGTTAAAAGATAAATCCTTAATCAGGACTTCTCCATTTTGGGAGTAATTGAGCCCAATGACATTGAGTATTTCTTTACCCGCTTCCCTAGCTTGCTTAAAGATAATGCCCGGATATTTCCTTGAAGATGGCTTGATATCTTCAATATTGATTTTTTCCAACATTTTTTTCCTAGATGTTGCCTGCTTAGACTTTGAAGCATTGGCACTAAATCTATCAATAAAAGCTTGAAGCTCTTTAACTTTTTCTTCAGCTTTCTTATTAGCGTTTTGCTTTTGTCTCAATGCGAGTTGACTGGATTCGTACCAAAAAGTATAATTACCTGTATAAAGACTTATTTTATTATAATCTATGTCTGCTATATGTGTACATACAGTGTCCAAAAAGTGTCTATCGTGAGAAACGATCAAAACCGTATTTTTAAAATCCAAAAGAAAATCTTCCAGCCAGGTGATGGTGTGCAAATCCAAGTCATTGGTAGGTTCGTCAAGAATCAAAACATCAGGATTTCCAAAAAGCGCTTGAGCCAACAACACTCTCACCTTTTGATTACCATCCATTTCTTTCAAAAGCTTGTAATGATCGCTTTCTACGATGCCGATACCACTCAGTAGATTGGCTGCTGTGGATTCTGCATTCCATCCATCCATTTCTGCAAACTCTTCTTCTAATTCTGATGCCTTGATGCCGTCTGCTTCACTAAAGTCTTCTTTCATGTAGATGGCATCTTTTTCCTGCATCACTTTCCACAGTTTCTGATGTCCCATCAATACCGTATTTAAAACAGTCACTTCATCAAATTCAAAATGATTCTGCTTTAGGACAGCCATCCTCTTTCCTGTCTCTAGATGGACACTACCTTTGTTGGCTTCCAAATCTCCAGAAAGAATCTTCAAGAATGTAGACTTTCCAGCTCCATTGGCGCCAATGATTCCATAACAATTTCCTTCTTTAAAGGTAACATTAACTTCATCAAATAAAACTCTCTTGCCGTATTGAAGGGATATATTTTGGGTTGATAACATATAACATTTAAATTTGGCTGCAAAGGTAATAAAAATATAACTCTCCACCGATTTTCAAGTGGAGTATCTAAGGCTACCATCGTAAAGCGGTGTGATTTGTAAAGCTGTAAAATATTTTGAATAATGTAACCAACTCCACCAACTAAACAACTAAACCATCTCCACCATCTAAACCTTAACCTTAATCTCAACCTTAATCTCAACTTTAATGTGATTTCGACTCCGCTCAATCACCATCTCCACCATCTAAACCAACTCCACCAAATAAACCATCTCCATCATCTCAACCAATTCAACAATTCAACGACTCAACCAATTCAACAACTCAACAACTCAACCATCTCCACCAACTCAACCATCTCCACCAACTCAACCATCTCCACCAACTCAACCATCTCCACCAACTCCACCAAATAAACCATCTCCACCAACTCCACCATCTCCACCATCTAAACCAACTCCACCAAATAAACCATCTCCACCATCTCCACCATCTCCACCATCTAAACCAACTCCACCAAATAAACCATCTCAACCATCTCCACCATCTCCACCATCTCCACCATCTAAACCATCTCCACCATCTCCACCATCTCCACCATCTAAACCATCTACACCAACTCAACCATCTCCACCATCTCCACCATCTCCACCATCTAAACCATCTCCACCATCTAAACCATCTCCACCATCTCCACCATCTCCACCATCTAAACCATCTCCACCATCTCCACCACCTCAACAACTCAACAACTCCATCCATCTCAACCTTAATCTCAACTTTAATGTGATTTCGACTCCGCTCAATCACCAACTCCACCATCTAAACCAACTCCACCAAATAAACCATCTCCACCATCTCCACCATCTCAACAACTAAGCCATCTCCACCAACTCAACAACTCCACCAACTCAACCATCTCAACCATCTCCACCATCTCACCAACTCCACCATCTCAACCATCTCCACCATCTCCACCATCTCAACAACTCCACCATCTCCACCAACTCCACCAACTCAACATTTCCACCTTAACCTTCTTCCTAACTACTTTGGGCGATAGATTTATGCTTATGGTCTATAAATTGCCATCAAATAGAAAATTGCTGTTATCTTAGCGGTCAAATTCTCAATAAGCATATTATGGCTAATCAAAAAATTATTTCCTTAGACAAAATCTCCAGAATGTACAAGATGGGAGACGAAATCATACAGGCTCTAAAATCGGTCACCTTAGATATTCATAAAAATGAATATGTGGCACTTATGGGGCCGTCAGGGTCAGGGAAGTCAACGCTTATGAATATCTTGGGCTGCTTGGATAGTCCGAGTGCGGGATCTTATATTCTGAACGGCATAGATGTCTCTATGATGTCCGATGGAGACCTTGCTGAAGTTAGAAATAAACAAATAGGGTTCGTATTCCAAACTTTCAATCTGCTTCCTAGACTTTCTGCTTTGGACAATGTAGCCTTACCTTTGGTATATGCAGGTGATTCTAAAAAAATAAGAAGTGAAAAGGCAGCCGAGGCACTCCATAAGGTGGGCCTTTCAGATAGAATGGAACATAAACCCAATGAACTCTCGGGTGGTCAACGCCAAAGAGTGGCCATAGCTCGTGCTTTGGTCAATAACCCTGCAATCATCCTTGCTGACGAGCCTACAGGTAACCTTGATACCAAAACATCAGTGGAAATCATGGGCATCTTCGAAAAAATCCACAATGCTGGTAATACCGTAATTTTGGTAACTCACGAGCCAGATATCGCTGATCATGCACATAGAATAGTAAGGCTGAGAGATGGATTGGTAGAATCTGACTATCTAAATGATAAAATTATTAAAGTAGACGACCCCAATCATCAATATAAAGTTAGGGGTATTTAAATATCTACCTAAAAAAACTAAAAATTGTAGTACCATAGTTCCGTTCTTCTAGGTATCTAACATGGTTTTTAAAATTATGGTTTGGGTTGTGTTCCAAAACAAACAGGCCATCATTTGCTAATGTGTTGTATTTGAATATTTCATCAGGTATGGCATTTAGATTGGGCAAAGGGTAGGGAGGACCTGCAAATATATAATCGTATTGTCTTACATTATGCTGTAAAAACTTAAAGACATCAGACTTCACAATTTTTATCTGATCTTGTATATCTAATTCCTGTGCAGTTTTGGTAACAAAGGCAATACAACCAGGAAATTTATCCACGTAGGTCACATCAGTACATCCTCTCGATATAAACTCATAACTATGATTTCCTGTGCCACCAAATAAATCCAACATCACCGTAGATTCAAAATCGATTCTGTTATTTAGAATATTGAACAGTCCTTCTTTTGAAAAATCAGTAGTGGGTCGAGTAGGCCAGTTTTTGGCAGGTGGTATAAATTTTCTCCCTTTAAATCTACCACCTATAATGCGCATAATCTATTTATAAAGTGAATAAAATAGTTTGCAGCCTGATAGTTTTCCTTTGTATTAATTAAAAAATCTGCGTCTTCAAGCATTGTTAATTGAGATATATAGGATTTTAGCAAAGTAAAAATGGTTGATTTGGGATCAATCCAACCTGTAACCTGTACACTATTGCTTTTGGGATCTAGGTGTGCATAATTCAATGCCGCCAATACAAAGTATAAGACATCTTTTTCTGTGGTAAATGTAAAGGTATTGTAAAACTGTACTTTCCCCTCATGTTGAATAAAAATAGTGATCAGATGATCTTCAAAATGTACGTGTACACAAGGTGAATCAATACCAATATAATAAGCAGTCAAAAGAAATGAAAAATCATGTATTGGGTAGTTGTAATTTTTAAATAGTTGATTTAACAAGTCTAATTGTGATGGCGTAATGCCAAAATAATTATAAATATATTGTCCGGGCAACTGTTCTTTATATAGTTCTTTCCAAGCCATAGTAGGCAACGAATGGATAAAGTCATCATCAGGAAGCGCCAATTGGTGTGCATTTCCACCTAAAGAAACTACATTGATTTGGTTATACTGATGATTTAAGGCTTGATCTTCTAAGATGACTTGTACACTCTCATCAGAAAAATGAATATTTTTATAAGAATGATGAGTAATCAGTGAATTTTGGTCATCAAATATACTATAAAAAAAACTGTCTGCCATTATTACGACAGACAGTTGATATGATTCGGAATGGTGTCCGATATGTTTAAAATCTTTTTGAAGCATCCCTATGATTTGTTACCAATTACCGTTAGTATTCGGAGAGTTCATATCTCCAAATTTAAGTAACTTTTCAGGATCGTAATACTTATCGTATTTTTTATAATTAGGACTCTTAAAAGGGCCCATGAATTCTTTATATCTAGTACCCACTTCTACTACATTGACCAAAGAATTTTGGTGTGTCATCGTGTCAGCGTTTATAGTAAACAAAGCACCTTCTCCATAAGGTACATATTTTAGAGAGTCTAAATTGATACTTTTTCCTAACGTAGAAAACAGGGTATCTTTAGCTGAAACATAAGTTACTGTTTTGATAAATTTGTCTTCATTAGTAGGATCAGAAGGATCTTTCTCTAATTTTACGATCGGAACTTTACCATTCATGATACCTGCGGCTAAGCTATCAAAAGTTTTTGCGTATTTACCAGTAGCTAGACGATAGACATCCTGTGCTGCCTGAATGGTTTTTAGTTTTGCAATCACAGCATCTTTTCTTTTATCTCGCTCTCCATGAAAAGCTATAGGATCCTGAATAGATGCATACAACCAATATGCTAATACCAAAGTGATTAACACAAGAACAATATTGATTATTTTACTCATAAAAAGTGGTTTAAAAAATTGACAAGGTTATTAATTCTTTGAAATAATTATAAAAAACACAATGAAAAACAAAAACCTGATTTTTATCGTTCATTCCTTTTATTGATGCTTCCAAAATCAATTTTGGCGTATCGAAGGCAAAAATATTTATTTTTTTATAATAATACATTAAATTCACACAAAACTTGTCAAAAAAAAATATCGTTATCCTAGCCATTGAGTCATCCTGCGATGATACGAGTGCCGCCATTATAGAAAATGGTATAGTTTTGTCCAATAAAACTGCAAATCAAATAGTGCATCAGCAATACGGTGGTGTTATTCCAGAATTGGCAAGTAGACAACACTTATTACATATTTTACCCGTAATAGATGTAGCCTTAAATGCCGCAGGTAAAAATCTAAACGAACTTGACGGTATCGCCTTTACTCGAGGCCCAGGACTTTTGGGAAGTTTGATTGTGGGAGTTTCTGTTGCCAAAGCACTTGCCCTTAGTCTAGATATTCCTTTGGTAGAAGTACATCATATGCAAGCTCATGTTATGGCACACTTTGCCAAAATGCCTTTTCCAGAGTTTCCTTTTCTATGTCTTACGGTATCCGGTGGTCATACCCAGATTGTCAGGGTACATGATTATAATACTATGGATATATTGGGTACCACGATAGATGATGCAGCCGGAGAAGCTTTTGATAAAACAGGAAAAATGTTAGGCTTGGATTATCCTGCAGGTCCCATTATCGATACACTGGCACAGAAAGGTAAACCCATCTTTAAATTTCCAGAACCACAGGTGGCCAACCTAGATTTTAGTTTCAGCGGCTTAAAAACATCAATACTTTATTTTCTCCAAAGGGAAATGGCACAAAATCCACAATTTATTGCAGAAAATTTAAATGATATTTGTTGCTCTGTGCAGTCAACCATCGTGGATATCTTAATCAGGAAGATCTCGTTAGCGAGTCAGCAAACAGGAATAAAACATATAGGTTTAGCCGGTGGTGTTTCTGCCAATAGCCAACTCAGGGCAACATTCCTAGAGCAAGGTGTAAAAAATCAATGGCATACTTATATTCCGGATTTTGAGTTTTGTACTGATAATGCAGGTATGATCGGTATAGCAGGCTATTACAAATTTTTAAAAGACGACTTCGCAGACCAAAGTGTATCGCCTTCACCTAGGATGGAAATGTAATTTTTATTATGCTACAAAGAGATAAACCTTCATATAATGTCAAATGGACAACTCCTCTAAAGATTTCTTGGGTGTTACTGTACATATGGTTATTCCTTTTATGGTATTTCTGCTACCAAGAATTCAATAGTCAAACAAACCTTAACGGCGATTTCTTTTTATATCTGTTTGCTGTGATACCATCTGTTTTCATTTTTATACTCCATTATGTGAGTTGTAATTTATCTAAAGTGAATTATCCAGTTTTGATTACTTCTGAAAACTATTTAGTACAATATAGTAATGCCAGAATAATTTTAACAGGTATTGGGTATTTTATACTGTTGTTTTTTACTACTCTTTTTTTCAGCAAAACAAAAAAGGAATTCATGCATCCAAAGGTAGTCATACTAGTATGGGTTTTGTTGTTCATTCTCCTAAAGATTGGCTTATGGTGGTTTGTTTTCAAATCTTTCCAAGGAAAGCAAAATGGACAAAAAGTAAATACTTAGTCAATATGTTACAGTATTAAAATAATAATATTATATAGATAATTTAAAAAGATTTAGACGCACATTAATGTATTTTCAAATATAACTTCCATATAAGTGATCCTAATAAATAATTTGGATATCAATCATAATTGGATTGCAAAATCTTGTAAACTACAATCAAGAAACGATAGGAGCACTGTTTTGAAGCAAGCCTTTTGAATGTTCATTTGCAGCTTTTGAATGTTCATTTTTGACTATCAATTAGCATTTGGTTATCTTAAATCGATGTTAAAATCTGCGTTAAGTTTATTATATCAGGATTAAGCTATACTTTTGCCGTATAATTTTTATATCATGACTAAATATATATTTATATTAGCTGTTACAATCTTGTTTTCTGATTTAAGGGCACAGGAAAGAAGCCATTTTTCCAATTTCAATTTTGGTTTAACCACAGATCCGGTAAAACTTCAATTATATAATCCCTGCGAGCTATTAACCATTGAAAGCGTAGGGGCTACGTTGCAAGTAGTGCCTGAAAATATCATGGTTAAGCCCGTAGGTAACATGGGTGATGTCAAGGCCAAATCTTGCTTTTATAAATGGGAAGATGCTGACATGGCAAATACAGGTATACTTTTGAAAATGATGACTAACCCTGTATATGATGAGAGTCCTGATTTCTTGGAAGTAACCCTAAGCTCTAAAGTCCAAAATGGAGAGTTTGTTCCAGGCCAAAAGGAAAAAATTAAATTTAAAGAAGCTTATATTGGCAAGGTGAAAATCGTGTACAGTAAAGATAATGTATATTGGAATATTGGAAGCAATTACCAATTCTTTTTAGCTTTCAATTTGCCTAAAATTACCGAAGAACAACTATTGAAATATTGTCATGAAATGATACCTACTATCAATAATCAACTGCTATTTAAGTTGTTAGAGTGAAGTAATGCATTTGTATTTTTGAAAGAGCGATCCATTCAAAATTATATTTAGCTTATAATCTCTTTCCTGAATTAGTCTAATACAATGCCAACTCCTAAGATACTCCATAGATGCTCCCATGATACTCCCATGATACTCCCACGATACTCCGTAGATGGTATAACCGCATTCCTACTGAGTTCCTACTACATTCCTACGGAGTTCCTACTGCATTCCGACTGAGTTCCGACTGAGTTCCCACTGAGTTCCCACTGAGTTTCCACTGAGTTCCCACGAGTTCCCACTGGACGCTAATATGAATTGTTGTTTAAGTCATCAATGAAGCTTCATAAAAAGCCTTTGAAAAAACAGGAACATAAATTTATAAGTGAAATCATTTCAAAGAGCTTCAAAAGTCCAACTTCATGTTACCTACAGTACATCTGTTATTCATTTTATATATCGGAAAAGTATGCATTTTTGATTTGGTTGAGTTTTTACCAATCTCAATCAGTACACAAACATTTGTAAAAAAGTTATCGATAATGCGTACATGAATATTTTTCCATTTGGTGGAAAGATCTGTTTAACGCTACTAAATCATGTAATCACATATTAAATAAATAATTAACATATTTGAAAAAAATATATTAAAAAATTTTCTGGATATAATCGTTTTATTTATCTTTGCGCTGTAAAGGGTCTAATAAGAGGCTCGTAACAAATTAATAGAACGAATAATATGTATCCAATTAATTGATTTTAAAAAAGATACATATGCTAAACAGATTTAATAACCAACCATGAGCAACTTTAGAAATGCTTTACAAATGAGTATGTCCACAGACACTTTCTGTGGTACCATGGTGGTTATTTTATGGAATCATCTACTTATTTTCTCCAAAATAACTACATTTTCATCTCGTCCAAAAAATAATTTTAACATTTTTTATAAGTTTTTTGAACCCAAATTTTTGAGTGTTTCGGTGATTTTTTCTTCATCATATACACTCATCAGGTACATCAAAAAGCTCATTTCTGATATACACCCCTTAATATTTTATAACTCCACTTGAGCGTAAACTTACACACTTTATAGCTCAATCTCTTTTAAAATTTAATAACCAAAACTTTATTTTTTATGAAAAACTTAAACGTTTTATTGCAAAAGCAAAGTCCATCGAGCACTTTTAGTGGCTGGATGTTGATTTTGTTTCTTTGCTTCTTCACGTTAGGTTCCGAAACATTGATGGGTCAGGCGTGCCCTACTGCACCGACGATATCATCAATGACTTTCAGTCCTGCGGATGTTTGTACCAACGGCAATCATGCTGTTGTAAATGCTACTATAGCACCTGTGACCCCAGGAGCAGGCTATGAGTATCGTTATTCCTTAGATGGTAGTCCGGCATTTGCCAATAGCTTACCTAGCGGTGTCCCAGCAGGGCCACACTGTATTACGGTAGCTGTTTTTGCTACTACTAATGTTACTTGTGGTGGCAACACCTATACTCCAGGTATGATGATACCAAGTACTACTACTACATATAGTATATACTTTGGTACTAACGGACCTCCTGCACTAGCTGCAGCCAGTATAGTGGGCAATCTAACTTGCGCTGCTACTATTTCTGTTATTCCAAATCCTTTGTACTCATGTTTCTC
>Ga0075154_10003165_pt1 | contig 10484 bp, 12 predicted proteins | sample JI71714BDNA_FD_70965 | JGI IMG/M metagenome (GOLD analysis project Ga0075154, IMG submission 70965) | Wastewater effluent complex algal communities from Wisconsin, to seasonally profile nutrient transformation and Carbon sequestration -... | ecosystem: Engineered > WWTP > Effluent > Algae...
CCGATCAGCTTGTATCCGGTCTTCACATCATCCCGTGCCATTTACGCTGCCCCCCGATGGTCCTGACGCATTTCCGCCGCCGCGTCCTGCACGGCGCGGATGATCTTGTCATAGCCCGTGCAGCGGCACAGGTTCCCAGCCAGCCAATACCGCACTTCGGTATCCGTGGGGTCCGGGTTCCGTTCCAGCAAAGCCTTCGCGGCCACCAGGATGCCGGGTGTGCAGAAGCCGCACTGCAGGGCCGCATGCTCGATGAACTTGCGCTGCAACGGGTGCAGCTCTTCCTTGGCCATCCCCTCGATGGTTTCGACCTTCTTCCCGTTGGCCTCGGCCGCCAGCATCAGGCAGGAGCACACCAAGGTCCCGTCGACGGTCACGGAACAGGCCCCGCAGTCGCCAGTGCCGCAGCCTTCCTTGGTGCCGGTCAGGTCCAACTGGTTGCGCAGCGCATCCAGAAGCGTCTCACGCGGGTCGGCGAGGAATTCGACCGGATCGCCGTTGACGGTCGTGCTGACGTGAATCTTGCTCATGCTTTCAATCCTTTCGCCCGGTCATAGGCGATTTTCGCCGCCCGGCGCGCGAGAACGCCCGCCACATCAATCCGGAATTCCTTCGTCCCGCGCTTGTCCGTGATCGGCTTCGCTTCACCTTCGGCCGCCTTTGCCAACGCAGCCAGCGCCGCATCGTCCAGCGTTGTGCCGATGATCGCCTTGGCGCAAGCCTCGGACAGGATCACCGTCGGAGCCACGGCCCCAAGCGCAACGCGCGCCGCCACGACCTTGTCCCCGTCCAGCCGCAGGCTGACCGCGCAGCCGACGACTGCGATGTCCATCTCGGTGCGGGGAATGAAGCGCAGATATGCATCACCCGCGTTCTTGCCCCGTGGCGGCAGGGTGATCGCCGAAATCACCTCGCCCTTCGCCAGATTGGTCTTGCCCGGCCCCGCAGGCACGGCCTCGACCGGAATGTCCCGCGCGCCATTCGGCCCGGTCACAGTCACCGTCGCACCGGCCGCGATCAGCCCCGGCACCGAATCGGCAGCGGGAGAGCCGTTGCACAGGTTCCCGGCCAGCGTCGCCCGGCCCTGCACCTGTGTCGAGCCGACAAGGTTCATCCCTTCGACCACGCCCGGCCAGTCGCGGACCAGTCCTTCATGCCCTCCCAGCACGATACCCGGCACCGCAACTCCGATCCGCCAGCCACCGTCCGCTGTCTGCGCCACGGTATCGACGCCCGGAATGTGTTTCAGGTCGATCAGATCATCCGGCTGCACCATCCCGGCGCGCATCTGCACCAGGACATCGGTCCCTCCGGCCAGAAAGCGCAGGGTTCCGGATGATGCCGCTGCAATCGCCGCCGCGTCGGAAAAACTCTTCGGGGTGTGGTATCGCATTGCGCCTCCCTACCATTTGCAGGCGTTCTCGTGCCGCCGTTCGCCGGTGACTTTGCTGCACCCTGCGCGCAGCCGCAATGGCAGTCTGCGACGCAACCGGGCCATGGCCGACGCAAAACCGCACCACAGCGAAGCCAGACCTCAGAATATTTCCACTTGCAGTTATTCAAGTCCAGCCATCCGCCGTGAAAGGAAGGTCACGATGACTGCAAGCGTCTTGGCGCGTCATGGCGAAAGGATCGCCATAGGCGCAATCGACATGGTCGGCCCGGAGCCACCCGGAACCGACGCCGACAGGGGACGCCGACAGGGGACGCCGACAGGGGACGCAGACAGGGCCTGCGACCCGCACGAAGCCGCTCTGGGGGAAGGATGCCGGGCGGTTCACCCTGGAATTGGCACCCTCCACCGTTTCCCCTGACCTGCGGCCCTAGGCGTTCAGCCCCCGCAACAGGGCAGCGACAGTCTCGTCCGAGAATGGCGACGACAGAACGACCGTCTCATCCTGCCGCCCTCCGGCGAACGTGCCCAGAAAGGCAATCGGCACACCGGTCGCGACCACAGCCCGCCCCAACGGTGTCGCGGGGAATCCGTCCGGCTCCCGGCTCAGGATCAACAGTCTCGGCCGCATGACCTCAAGTCCCGCCAAAGCGTCATTCTCGGCCCGGAAGGTCTTTACCGTAGCTTCGGGGTCAAAGGCCCGGATCGCATCGGCAAGGTCCTCCGCCACAACCGTTTCCGGCGCGACGATGAAGTAGAACTGCATGCCAATGGCCCCTTGCATGATTGACGTAACCTGCAAGTCCAATGATGCTTCGCCATGATCAGCGCATTAACCTGTGATAACCTGGTAAGGAATACCGCATGTCTGCCGTGACCGATTGCCAGGCCTGTCAACTGCGCTGCCGCCCGCTGTTCGTGCCGATGACCACGGACGAAATCGCCTTCATGAGCCGCTTCAAGTCCGGCGAAGCCTTCGCAGCGCCCGGCACCGAGATCCTGACACAGGGTCAGAAGTCGCCCGTCCTGCAAACCGTCCTGTCCGGCATGGCCGTCCGCTCCGTGCTTCTGGAGGACGGCAGGCGACAGGTGATCAGCTTCGTCTTTCCCGGCGATCTGATCGGCCTTCAGGCCGGCCTGATGGGAGAGGCTCGCCACAGCATCACCGCCGTCACGGACATGACGCTCTGCAACTTCCCGCGTGGCCGGGTTTGGGAGCTGTTTTCCACCCAGCCGTCCCGCGCCTATGACCTGACCTGGATTGCCGCCGTGGAAGAGCATTTCCTGGGCGAGACCGTCGCCACCCTGGGACAGCGCGACGCGATGGAGCGGGTGGCCTGGGCTCTGGTCCGGATCTGGCGGCGGCTGGTCGCACTTGGCATGGAAAGCAACGGGTCGGTCCCGTTTCCCTTCCGCCAGCAGGACCTTGCCGATGCGCTTGGCCTTTCGATCGTCCACACCAACCGCAGGATTGTCGCCCTTCGGCGGGCGAAGCTGGCGGAAATCTCCGGACGCCGGCTGGTCATGCATGACCATCGCGCGCTATCGCAGGTCGCGCAGCTTGATATGGACAGGGACGAAGTGCGTCCGATCCTCTGATTGCCTGAACCCTGCGAAGTGCCGCGGTGAAAGGGCTGACCAGCGCAGGCCTGCCGATTCTCGTGGCGCTCTATCCGGCCCTGACTTCTGACACTGGGCGCTCATGCAGGATGGCCCGCGCCATTCCCTTGGCGCGGGCCGGGCTTGCCGTGCGGAAACTTCCGCAGGGTCGGCCGGTCTTACATCGTGTAGTCGGGAAGCGCTTCCAGCTCTTCTTTGGTCATGTCGACCCACAGCCGGACCGCGCCGCCGTCGGCCTGAGCGACGGTCAGTCGATCCATCGGAATGGCGACGGTCTTCGCGCCGATCCCAAGGAAGCCGCCCACGTCAAGCACCACATCAGTCACCTGGCCGTCACCTGTCAGAACCAGGTCGGACACTTCGGCGATCGACGCGTCGGTGGAATCGCGCACGTCTGCGCCGGTCAGAAGTTCAGCCGTCAGACCGGTCCGATCGACCGACACGTAGCCCTCCGGCAGCGCCATCCCGCCGTCCGCCAAGGCAGCCTCGGGAGCGGCCTGCGCCGTTTCGGTTGCGTCCGGGTCCACGGCCTTGTCAGCCATGGCTTCGTTCACGACCGGGATGTTCTCCATCCCGTCCGCCGACGTGCCTTCGGCCTTGGTCACGGCGCCCGGCACCACCCACTCGGGGGCACCGTCCAGCGTCGCGCGGTCGGCGCGCAGGACGAGGAACCAGTCATCGGCATCGGTTGCATCATCCTGGACGATCTTCAGCGCCGACATGTCCACGGCGACCTGACGTTCGCCCATGCCAAGGAAGCCGCCGATATCGACCAGAACCGCATCAACCGACCCATCACGGCCGAGAATGATGTCGTTCACTTCGCCGATGTCATTCCATCCCTCCTGAACGCCAGTGTAGGCCTCGGCCTCGACCTCGGCCTCGCTCACATAGATGCGGGCGCCGATCACATCCGACGCGGATACCGAGGGACCCGTCGCTTCGGTCTGGAACGGGCTTGCAGGGGCGTCCTGCGCAAGGGCAGGCAAGGCGAAGCTGGCCGCCAGAGCGGTGGTAACAAGCAAGGTTTTCACGGGAATCTCCTGTGTTTTCATTGGGGTTGTGCGACATCGCAGCGACATCGCCTGTGCGTTGACAACACCTCTGGCCGGGTTGCGTTCCGCCCCAATCGTCGTGCAATGCGCCCTGCGCGAGAACCCGCCGTCCGGTTCAGACCAATTCGTCCGGAACCAGCGGAAAGGCGCGCCCGAACGCCTCGGCCAGGCGCAGGTTGTACGGCATCAGGAACCCGCGCCGCTGTTCCGGCGGCAATTTCGCATTGCGTGCGGCCAGCGCCCACCACGCCTGCACGGCGCGGCCAGGCTCGAAGAAATCCCGTCCAGCGCCTTCCGGCAACCAATGCGCCATCAGTCTGTGCCGGAGGCCCGCGACCGTTTCGGCATCCGTCAGCACGACCCCGGCTTCCGTATCCCAGCGCAGCGACCGTCCGTTGAGGTTGGCCGAGGAGACGATGGCCGCGCGCTCGTCGAAGATGCTCACCTTCGCGTGGATATACACCAGGGGTGCGCCCTTCAGTTGCGCCCGCCCCTTGGCCCGCGTCCGCCGAGGCTGCGCCGCCCCGCCGACGAAAAGCCGCCTGCCGAAGCCACGCCGCAGGATACGCAGGCATTTCGCCTGCAGGAACTCGCCCAACCGCGCGTCAAGGCCCGTAGCGCCTTCGAATGCCACGTCATCCGGTGCAGCGGGGAGGATCAGGATCATCTTCAACTCCGGCCGCTGTCGCGCCGCCTTCGCCAGCCGCCGCGCCATCCGGCGGTCGCGAAAGTACTGCGTCTCGATGTAGATCAGGTCCTTCGCTTCGGTGATCCAGTCCGTATGTGCGCTGTCGATCTCATGCACCGCCGGCTCGGGCGACAGAAAGCGCCAGGCCCCACGGCCCCGCCGCCGCGACAGGGTCCGGACGAAGCGCAGCCCGTGCCGTTGCGGAGCCGCCGCAGTCGGCTCGGCCTCTGCGCCGATGATCCCCAGGAACTGCTCCAGATGCGCCCGCGCATCCGCGGCGACGGGGCCCCGGATCATCAGTTGCACGTCGTGCCAGGTCTCATGTCCCGGAAGCCTGTGCTCTGGTGTGTCATAGAAGCGCTCGTCCAGGTCCAACCCGCCGATGTAGAGCGCAGCTCCGTCAAAGACCGCGAGCTTCTGATGGTGCGTCGCCGGAAACAGCGGAGGCAGGGACAAAAGCCTCGGCCTTGGCACCGCATCCTTCGCCGCCAGCATCCGCCCAACCCCGGGCATCTCGCGGAGCGCCGCCATCCGGTGCGACCCGGCAAGCCGTCGCAGCCAACCCGATACCCGGATCAGCCGTGATTGGACCAGGGGCCAGAACAGAAGCCGCGGCCAGAGTCCGGCAGCCGCGGAATGGGTTGAGGGAACCACGGTCAGCCGCGCCATCGGTCCGGCAAGCTCGGCGGCCGCCCAGAACATGCGCACTGTCCGCCAGGTGGCCCGGTGCAGCCGGGGGCGTGCCACCGGATCGAAGTCCGAAAGTACGATCCGGATTTCGACCCCCCGCCTCAGCGTATGGATCACCAGATCAAACCAGGTCTTTCCGATGGCCAAAGCCTCGGGCGACCGCAGTTTCGTCTTCAGGTCGAAAACCCGAAATCCTGCAAGAACCTGCTGCCGGGCGGACAGGAATGCCCGCTCCAGCACCGGGTATGCCTCGGATGCAGTGACCAACACCTCGACAGGCCGGTCAACGCAGGCAGGGGACGGAACGTCCGTCGCGGTGTCCATGCCGTGCCCCTGCGGTGCGTCGATCAGGCCCGCAGCGTGTCCGTGGAGGCAAAGAACATCGCCTGGCTGACCGCCGACCGAACCTGCTCTTCCGTGTAGGGCTTGTTGATCAGGAACGCCGGTTCGGGGCGTTCCCCGGTCAGCAGGCGCTCGGGGAAGGCCGTGATGAAGATCACCGGAATATCGCCGAACTGGCCCAGGATTTCGTTGACCGCTTCGATGCCCGAGGAATTGTCGGCCAGTTGGATGTCCGCAAGGATCAGGTCCGGCTTTTCCGCCGCCGCCATGGCCACCGCTTCCGCATGGGTCCGGGCATTCGACGTCACCCGATGCCCCATGCCCTCGACGATCGCAACGATGTCCATCGCAATGATCGCTTCATCCTCGATCACCAGCACCGACCCGCGCACCGACCGTTCCATCTCCTGCACGGCGACGTCGATCAGATGCTGTGCCTCGGCGGCATCCACTCCCATGATCGCGGCAACGTCCGTCTGGCTGAAACCCTCCACGGTGTTCAGCAGCAGGGCCTCGCGCGAATTCAGCGTCAGCCCCGCCATATGCGCCTGAGCGGCCCCCGAGATCAGGTCATCGGCCTCGGCCACCGGGGCTCCAGAAGTGGACCAGATCGAATGGAACACCGAAAACAGCGAAACCTTTGGGTCGGCGTGGGCCATCAGCAGATCCGGATCGGCGACGATGGTTTCCAGCACCGCCACGGCATACTGGTCGCCGCTGCTCTGGTTGCCGGTCAAGGCGCGGGCATAGCGGCGCAGGTACGGAAGATGACGCGCAACCGTCACCGAGTGATCGACCGCTTCGTGAGCGAGCATGAAAGTCCTCTCTGTGGCTTTATCGCAGTTTTCTTGGAACCAAACGCCCCCGGTTGCGTTCGGTTCCCGACAAATCGGAAAAAGTGCGATGACCCGTAAAATTGCCGGAACCGAATATCTCTGGATGTGTTGTCGGACGAGATCAGTGGGAAACGGAACGCCATGACGAAAGACAAGGACGAGGATGCGACCAGGCGGCAGGCGATCCGCGAGCAGATCGATGAAAACCTCAAGCGCGTCTACACCGCCACGTTGAATGAAGAATTGCCGGATCGGTTCCGCGATCTTCTGGCCCAACTCAAGGGCAAGGAAGGGTCTGGCACGGGCGGCTCGGCATGATCGCGGTCGTTGTTCCCCCATCCGCTGATCCGCGGGACCGTCTGGCTGGGTCGATCCCGAAGCTGCGGGCCTTTGCGATCAGCCTTGCCCGCGATTCCTCGCGGGCGGATGACCTCGTGCAGGAAACGATCCTCAAGGCCTGGTCGAACATCGAGAAGTTCGATCCCGCGACCAACCTGGATGCGTGGCTGTTCACCATCCTGCGGAACACCTTCTATTCCTCGCTGCGCAAGACCCGCCGCGAAGTGCAGGACAGCGATGGCGCCCATGCCGCGACGCTGTCGGTCAAGCCCGCACATGACGGCCGGCTTGCGATGCAGGAATTCCAGAAAGCCTTCGATGCCCTCAGCCCCGAGCATCGGGAAGTCCTGATCCTTGTCGGCGCTTCGGGCTTTTCCTGCGAAGAAGCGGCGGGCATGATGGGTGTGGCTATCGGTACGGTCAAAAGCCGGGCCAGCAGGGCCCGCAAGCGGCTTGCCGAATTGCTGCACCTTGAAGATGGAGAAGACATGTTCTCGGGAACCGATGGTGCAACGCAGGCGGTCGTGCTCCGGTCAGCCGCAGCCGGGTTTTGATCCGCAAGGCCTGGTCCAGGGTGTCTGCCAGCAGCCTTGGGGTGCGGCTGGGCTCTACGCTCATGCTTGCTCTCATGCCGCTTGGCGTGCTGTCCATCGTCCAGACCCGCGATGCATTGGCCCAGGTTGACGCCACCACGCTGACGGGTGTCGGTGGTGCGGCCTTCCAGGCGGTACGTGACCAGATCGACCTGATCAACGAGGCGCAGATTTCAGCCCGTGTGCTGGCCTCTGTGCTGGCCCCTTCGGCCTCGCCCGGCACCAGTTGCGTCGATCGTGTCGGTGGCGTTGCCCGATCGATCCCGCAGGCTACCCTCGTGGCGTATATTCCCCTGAGCGGGCTGATGACCTGTTCCTCGAACGGCCGGGTCTATGATTTCAAGGACGAATCCCTGTTCCGGGACCTGATCCAGAAACCGCTGCCGAAAGTCGTCTACAATCCGCATGGCCCGGTATCCGGGACTGCCGTTGTCGGCGTCAGCCATCCGGTGTTCGACGGCAATGGCGCGCAAGTCGGAATCGTGGCCATTTCGCTCTCCTACACTTCGGTTGCGCCGGACAGTTACACCGATTCCCTCGCCCTCTGGCGGCCCTCCTACCTGGCCACCTTCCTGTCCGACGGAACTGTGCTTCTTTCGTCCGACACGTCGAAGACGCCGGCCGAGGTGGTTCCCGAAGCTGTTGATCTGAAACGGCTGGCCTTGCTGGCGGACCGCCCGGCCTATGTGGACGACGCCAACGGTCGGCATATCCTGTCGGTGGTCTCCGTCACCGACGACATGTTCCTGCTTTCGCTCTGGCAGCGGGAATCCGGCAACCTCTGGCAGCGGGCGAGCGCCTTCACCCCCTATCTCCTGCCCGGCCTGACCTGGATTGCCGCACTCGTTGCCGCAGCTTTCGCCTCCAGCCGCCTAGTTGTTCGCCACGTCCGCGCGCTGTCCCGCTCGATGACGAACTACGTCTCGACCAAGCAGCGGCTTCGGATTCCCGATCTCAACGGCGCACCCGATGAGATTCAGCGCCTGCATGCCGCCTATGAGGGCCTGATCCGCACCATCGAACACGAAGAGGCAGAACTGCAGAACCTGGTCATCGACAAGGATGTCCTGCTGCGCGAGATCAACCATCGCAGCGGCAACAGCCTGCAGATCATCGCCTCGATCATGCGCATGTACCGGCGCGAGGCGTCGGACCCCAAGCTGCGGGCCGTGCTGGATGGCCTGATCAACCGCGTCATCGCGCTGTCCTCGACCCATACCAGCCTTTACGCCCTCTCCGGCCAGCGCGATGTGGCGATCGATGTCGTTCTGTCCAACGTGGTCAAGCGGCTGAAGGAAATCCACGGCGTCGCGCTGGGCGTTGCCTCCAAGCGTCTGCAGCCGATCCGGATGGAAACCCAGGCCGCCGTCCCCCTCGCCCTGGCACTGGCCGAGGCGGTGGGCTGCTACTTCTCGAAACCCGGCCTTGGCCCTGATTCCGTGGTTGTCGACCTGTCCGAGACAGACGATGGGACGATCCGCCTCCGCATCGAGGGCCCAGACGTGCCCCAGTTGCGTCCGGAAACCAAGGATGGCCTGCAGGCCCTGCCGCAGCGCATGTTGCGCCAGTTTGCGGCGCAACTGTTCGGCACCGTCAGTATCCGGCGTGAGGGTGAGAATGCCTCGGTCGATCTGGTCTTTCCCCGACCCAAGAGCGCCTGAACAGCCGAGCTGAACGAAAAACCGGCCCCTCGGGGCCGGTTCTGCGTGATCAGTGATGCCGTGTCGGCTGGCGCTCTGGCTCCCGTCGCGCAAGGAACCGCCTCGCCTGTGTGAAGTCGCTCTTCAACGCACCCGCCAGCGCCATGCCGAAAGCGCTGGCCTTCACCGCCTCCCGCCGGGCCATTGCCTTGAAATCGCCAGCCAGCTGGTCCCGGGCGTCTCCCATCAGACGATCCTCGGTCTCGGTCGGCGGGAACATCCACGCCACCGCGGCACCCGCCAGAGCAAGGGCCGCACCCACGGCCAGCGGATTTTCATCCAGCGATTCGCGGGCCTTCCCGGCCATAGCGATCCGCCCCAGATAGATCCGCTCCCGCGCCAGCAGGGCCTGATCCCGCGCCGCGCCGGTCAGGGAGCCCAGCCCCTTGCCCAACGCCGCCCTGGTTTCCGCCGCCAGCGCCGCCAGGACTTCGGCCCGGTGCTTCGCCAGCTGCGCCGCTGGGGCCAGGCCGCGCCGCGCGGCGTCGTCGATCTGGGCCAGAAGTCCGTGTGCCCTGTCGCGCAAGCCCCGTGCCTCGGTCAGCCAGGCCTCCTCCGGGTCAACCGGCTCGGGCGCAGGCGGTCCGCCTTCGTCCTCCCAGCGGGCCAGCGCCTCGAACCTGGTCCCGGCCATCGCGGGGACCGCAGCCGCCGCTTCGATCTCGGGCGTCTTCTGCCGTCCAAGGACCAGCGCCGCCACCGCCACACCGGCCACTGCCGCCACAAGGGGCTGCGCCCGCACGGCGCCATCCAGCCGCGTCAGAAGCGGCGAGGCCTGCGCGACCAGTGCATCCTTGCCCTCGGCCACCAGGCTCGCCGGACTCAGCCGCTCCCGCAGCGAGACCAGCGATTGCGCCAACGCCATCCGGTCCTGTTCCAGTGACCGCTCGATTTCCTGTCTTGCAAAGTCAGACATGTCGCACTCCTGTCTCGTTCAGGCCCCGCCCAACGGCTTCGGCATCGCGCCGCAGCCCACGCACGGCACGGTCCGGCCAGATGCCACGCAGGCGAAGCGCCGCGCGCCCGGCCATCGCCAGGACCAGCGCAATCGCGCTCAGGGCCAGGCCCACGACCAGCGCCGCCCAGACCGGACCCAGACCCACCGCCGCCAGTCCGGCCACTGCGGCCCCGGCCAGCACGTTCAGACCCACGAGGCCCACCACTGCCGCAACCCCGATCTTAGCCAGACCGGACCCGGCGGCCCTCAGGCCCTCGGTCGCCTCCGCGC
>Ga0075154_10003166_pt1 | contig 10482 bp, 9 predicted proteins | sample JI71714BDNA_FD_70965 | JGI IMG/M metagenome (GOLD analysis project Ga0075154, IMG submission 70965) | Wastewater effluent complex algal communities from Wisconsin, to seasonally profile nutrient transformation and Carbon sequestration -... | ecosystem: Engineered > WWTP > Effluent > Algae...
TCCATAAAATTAAAACAAAGAATTTACTCATTGATGACATTTTTAAATTTTAAATTTATTGATCTAATTTACCTATACAACATTTTTGTGACAAGATATTCCAAAGATTCAAAATATATAATAAAATAAACCCAATTAATGTATAATTGTCGCCATGAAGACTAAAAACTACTTCGAAATATTCTATTTATTCTCACCTTAAATATATTTATCCCTAGATTAGCTTATTCACACCAAACTATCAAATTTCACCAACGTTAAATTTGTAAAACGAGTTACTATTACCAATTAATAACCAACACTTTACATTAAAATAATCCAACTTACAAACTGTAATTACTTTTTACAATTGTTCAAACATCTCACAATCTAACTTGTACTTTTGCCATTAAGTAACAAAGTAAATTCAAAGTATGTCAGCTGAAAAAGTATATATTTTTGATACCAGCCTTAGAGATGGTGAGCAAGTACCAGGATGCAAACTTCGTAAAGAACAAAAAGTAGCCATTGCTGAGCAACTTGACCTTTTTGGGGTAGATATCATTGAAGCAGGATTTCCAATTTCTAGTCCAGGAGATTTTGATGCTGTAAGTCAAGTAGCTGCTGTAGTGCAAAATGCTACGGTATGTGCCTTGTCCAGAGCGGTGATGAAAGATATAGAAGTAGCCGCCCAAGCCGTAAAACATGCCAAAACCCCAAGGATTCATACGGGTATAGGTACATCAGACAGCCATGTCATTTACAAACTGAATACCACCCGAGCAGATATCCTGGAAAGGGCTGTAGCTGCCGTAAAGTATGCAAAATCTTTTGTGGAAGATGTGGAGTTTTATGCCGAAGATGCAGGCCGAACTGACAATGATTTTTTAGCTCAGGTATGCGAAGCCGTCATCAAAGCCGGCGCTACCGTACTGAATATTCCTGACACTACCGGCTACTGTTTGCCCCATGAATACGGGACTAAGATCAAATACCTTAAAGAAAATGTAAAAGGTATCCACAAAGCCATTTTAAGCACACATTGTCATAATGACCTCGGCATGGCCACAGCCAATTCTATCGCAGGCATTGAAAATGGCGCTCGACAAATAGAATGTACCATCAATGGTATCGGTGAAAGAGCCGGGAATACATCTCTCGAAGAAGTGGTAATGATCATCAAACAAAGATTTGGCCATCAATATTATACGCAAACAAAAACGCCCATGTTAAAAGAACTTAGTTGGCTGGTTTCGGATACCATGGGCATGCCCGTGCAAGCTAATAAAGCCATCGTGGGTGCCAATGCTTTTGCACACTCATCAGGAATCCATCAAGATGGTGTAATCAAGCATAGGGAGACATATGAAATCATCGATCCTGCTGATGTAGGTGTGGATCAATCTTTGATAGTACTTACCGCAAGGTCCGGAAGAGCAGCTTTGGCCTATAGATTTAAAGAGCTGGGATTTCATCTAAGGAAAGATGAATTGGACGTTGCATATGTTCATTTTTTGGAAATGGCAGATCGACAAAAAGAAGTGGTAGATTCAGATTTGGAGTTTTTATATCAGGAGAAAATAGCAGTACTTGCTTGATGTTGATAGTGGAGAAGGTTAAGAAGGTGGAGAAAGTGGAGTTGGTGGAGAATCCCACTAAACCTTCTAAACCATTTCTAAACATTAAACTTTAAACGTTAAACATTAAACAATTAAACCACCTAAACTTCCTAAACCTTCTAAACAATTTAAAAAAATTAGTAATTAATCATTCGTAATTAATATAACGTGACTTTATTCGAAAAAATATGGAACGCCCACAGGGTAAAATCTATCGATAAAAATCGGGATGTAATATATATTGACCAACACTTGATCCATGAGGTGACTAGTCCACAGGCTTTTGATGGCTTGCGTAGTCGTGGCATTGGGATATTCAGAAAAAACAGGATATTGGCAACAGCAGATCATAATGTTCCTACTATTAACCAGCATTTGCCTATTGAAGAACCATTGAGTAGAATGCAGGTAGATACTTTGACCAAAAATTGTAATGAATTTGGCGTGGAATTGTATGGTCTGGGTCATCATCACCAAGGTATCGTGCATGTGATAGGCCCTGAACTAGGTATCACTAAACCAGGAATGACCATTGTATGTGGAGATAGCCATACCAGCACACACGGAGCTTTTGGCAATATCGCTTTTGGTATAGGTACCAGTCAGGTAGAGCAAGTCATGGCTACTCAATGCTTGATCTTGGAAAAGCCCAAAACGATGCGTATCAATGTAGAAGGAACACTCCAAAAAGGAGTAACTTCAAAAGACATAGTGTTGTATATCATAGCCAAACTAACGGCGGCTGGTGGTACAGGATATTTTATAGAATATGCCGGTAGTGCCATTCGATCATTGTCTATGGAAGCTAGGATGACCATTTGCAATATGAGTATCGAAATGGGTGCTCGTGGTGGCATGATCGCTCCGGACGAAACTACGTTTGCCTATATCAAAGGTAGAAAATTCGCACCCGAAGGACAGGCTTGGGAAGATGCTCTATCCTATTGGAAAACTTTATATTCCGATAAAAATGCGGTTTTTGATGCAGAATATACATATGATGCTGAAGATATCCAACCCATGGTCACTTACGGAACCAATCCGGGTATGGGTATCGGTATCGATAAGTTGATAACGATTGACTCAGACTCAGAATCCAACAAAAAATCCCTAAGTTATATGGGATTGGCCAATGGGGCCAGTATGAAAGGTCTTGCTATACAAAATGTATTTATCGGCAGTTGTACTAATAGTAGAATTGAAGACTTACGTCAGGTCGCTGATTTTGTGGCGGGCAAGCAAAAAGCAGCACATGTCAAAGTGTATATAGTTCCTGGTTCGATGATGGTCAGTGAACAAGCCAAAGCAGAAGGTCTAGACAAAATATTTGAAGCCGCTGGTTTTGAGCTTCGTCAGCCAGGATGCAGTGCCTGTCTAGGTATGAATGAAGATAAAATTCCAGCAGGCGAATATTGTGTTTCTACTTCCAACAGAAATTTTGAAGGAAGGCAAGGTCAAGGAGCCAGAACCATTTTGGCCAGTCCATTGATGGCCGCTGCTGCAGCTATCGAAGGTAAAATTGTGGATGTACGAAATTATTTAAACTAAAAGATATGGAAAAGTTAGATAAATTAGTCAGTACTGCGGTACCACTTCCCATAGAAGATATAGATACAGATCAAATCATACCTGCACGGTTTTTAAAAGCGATTTCTAAGGTGGGTTTTGGCGAAAACTTATTTAGAGATTGGCGTTACTCATCGGATGGCCATGAAATTGCCGATTTTGTATTAAATAATCCCATTTACAAAGGCAGTATTTTAGTCGCAGGAAGAAATTTCGGATGTGGCTCCAGTCGCGAACATGCTGCGTGGGCATTGGGAGATTATGGATTTAAGGTCGTCATCAGTAGTTTTTTCGCAGATATCTTTCGTGGCAATGCACTCAATAATGGGCTATTACCACTTCAAGTAAGCCAACAAACTCTTGATGAAATATTCAGAACAATAGAAAAAGACCCTAATGTTTTACTTGAAATAGATGTCGAAAATCAAACTTTAAATCTGAATGATCAACCTATTACTTTCGATATTGATCCTTATAAAAAAGTATGTTTAATTAACGGCTATGACGATATTGATTACCTTTTAAGTATTCGGCAAGAAATCGAGGAATATGAGAAGAGAGCGAGTGAGATTGTTAGTTGAGAAAGTGGAGATAGTTGAGAAGGTTGAGTTAGTTTAGGTCAAAATAAACAGACTCTACACCCTCTAAATAACCTAAACTTTCTAAACCAAAAATATGATGACCCAAAATTATTAAGATTTCTATATAAAAATTTAGTTTAATAAAAATAAAAATGAAATGAAAATATATGGTTTTGAAAAATTAGTCGTTTGGCAAGATGCAAGGCAACTCTGTTTATTGCTTTACAAAAACACCAAAGACTTTCCAAAAGATGAACTATTTGGAATAACATCTCAAATAAGAAGGGCGGGTATTTCTATTACTTGCAATATAGCAGAAGGCACTTCAAGGTGGTCGCAGAAAGAAAAAATCAGATTCATTGAAATAGCTTATGGAAGTCTTATGGAAGTCTTAAACTGTACTATTTTGGCATCTGATTTGGAATATTTGTCTGATGAGACATATTTACAAATCAGAGAAAAAGTAGATCAAGTTTCATTTATGTTAACCAATCTAAAAAAGAGTTTTGAGAATAAAAGTGGCGAAGGATGAAAAATTAACTAAGATCGGAATGGTAGCGTTACATTTCTAAACTTCCTAAACCTTCTAAACTTTCTAAACAAAAAAGATAAATGCCTTTAAATAAAATAACAATTCTCCCCGGTGACGGAATAGGACCAGAAGTCATAAAACAAGGACTATCTGTTCTAAATGCCATATCTAAAAAATACGACCACACTTGGGAAATCACCCATGCGTTGATTGGTGCCTCTGCCATAGATCAAACAGGTGATCCATTTCCAGAAGCGTCTCTCCAGGCATGTCAGCAAGCAGATGCTATATTATTGGGAGCTATCGGAGATCCTAAATATGACAATGATCCTTCAGCCAAAGTACGACCTGAGCAAGGCTTGCTTAGAATGCGTAAATCTTTAGGTTTGTATGCGAATATTCGTCCTGTTAAAATATATGAACAGTTGCTCCACCTTTCAGTATTTAAGCCAGAGACACTCAAAGATGTTGATTTTGTGATATACAGAGAGCTAACAGGTGGTATCTATTTTGGTGAAAAAATCAAAGAAGAAACCTGGTCTTCTGACTTATGTCTTTATCATAAATACGAAATAGAACGAATCTCTCACCTTGCGTTTAAGCAAGCCATGACCAGAAAAAAGAAAGTGACCTTGGTGGATAAGGCCAATGTGCTCGAAACGTCACGTTTGTGGCGATCAGTAGTACAGGAGATTGCTCCACAATACCCAGAAGTGACCGTAGACTACATGTTTATAGATAATGCAGCTATGCAAGTGATTTTATATCCATCGCGATTTGATGTAGTCTTGTGTGACAATCTCTTTGGAGATATCTTATCAGATGAAGCATCCGTACTTTCCGGCTCTATGGGTATGTTGCCTTCTGCTTCCAAAGGTGAGAAAACAGCACTTTACGAACCTATTCACGGATCGTATCCTCAAGCCGCAGGCAAAGACATCGCCAATCCTATGGCAACGATATTATCTGTAGAAATGATGTTGAGAGATTTTGGTTATTTTAATGAAGCAGATGATATCATCAATGCCATTGATGCATGTATCCAAGAAGGATATTTGACAGAAGATTTAAGACCTGCAATTGTGCGTAAGTGCAGTGAAGTGGGAGCTCTAGTTGTTTCAAAAATAAACGGCTAACCGATTAAACCAATCAACAAAAAACAAAAATGCTCAACAAATATAGTCGCACCATCACCCAAGACGTCACTCAACCCGCTGCCCAGGCCATGTTGTATGGTATCGGACTGACTACAGAAGACCTAGCCAAGGCTCAAGTTGGCATCGTAAGTATGGGATATGATGGTAATACCTGCAATATGCACCTTAACGATCTAGCAGCTGAAGTTAAAAAAGGAGTTTGGGCACAAGATTTAGTAGGGTTAATATTCAATACCATTGGTGTGAGTGACGGTATTAGTAATGGTACAGACGGTATGAGATACTCCTTAGTATCTAGAGATATTATAGCCGATAGTATAGAAACAGTTTGTGGTGCTCAATATTACGATGCGTTGATTGCGGTACCCGGATGTGATAAAAATATGCCTGGAGCAATTATGGCGATGGGTAGACTTAATAGACCTGCTATTATGGTTTATGGTGGCACGATAGCGCCAGGACATTACAATGGACAAGATTTAAATATCGTTTCCGCTTTTGAAGCTTTGGGTCAAAAACTTGCAGGAACCATCACTGATGAAGATTTTAAAGGCATCATACGTCATGCATGTCCTGGGCCAGGAGCATGCGGTGGCATGTACACCGCCAATACTATGGCCAGTGCCATAGAAGCATTGGGTATGTCGCTACCCTATTCTTCATCCAATCCTGCTTTGAGTCCTGAAAAACAAAAAGAGTGTGTAGACGCAGGTGCTGCAATAAGATTATTACTCGAAAAAGATATCAAACCATCAGATATCATGACTCGTGAAGCATTCGAAAATGCCGTAACAATGATTATGGTGTTAGGTGGAAGTACCAATGCAGTATTACATCTGATTGCCATGGCTAAAAGCGTAGGAGTTTCTCTTACCCAAGAAGATTTTCAGATATTTAGTGACAAAGTTCCGGTATTAGCAGATCTAAAACCTAGTGGGAAGTATTTGATGCAAGACCTACACGAAAAGGGTGGTATTCCGGCTGTGATGAAATACTTGCATTCCAAAGGACTGATACATGGAAATTGCCTGACCGTCACGAGTAAAACAGTTGCAGAAAACTTAGTGGATATTCCTGATCTCGATTTTAGCACACAAGATATCATATATCCTGTAGAGTCACCACTCAAGGAAACGGGACATCTCCAGATTCTCTATGGCAACTTGGCAACAAAAGGTAGCGTAGCTAAAATCTCAGGTAAAGAAGGAGAGCTTTTTACAGGACCAGCTCGAGTTTTTGATGGAGAAAAAATGCTTATAGAAGGTATATCTCAAAAGAAAGTCAAATCAGGTGATGTGGTAGTGATCAGATATGTGGGACCCAAAGGCGCACCAGGAATGCCAGAAATGCTCAAACCTACTTCAGCCATTATGGGTGCAGGATTGGGTAAAAGTGTAGCCTTAATTACTGATGGTAGATTTAGCGGTGGTACACATGGATTTGTAGTGGGACATATCACACCTGAAGCTTATGATGGTGGTAATATTGCCTTGGTTCAAGACGATGATATCATCACATTGGACGTAAGTAATAAAATGATGACTTTACATATTTCAGATGAAGAAATGGCAAGTCGAAAAAATAAATGGATACAACCACCATTACCCGTTAAAAATGGTGCTTTATTCAAATATGCAAGATGTGTAAAAGATGCATCAGAAGGATGTGTAACGGATGAATTTTGACCCCGATAGCTATCGGGGGCTGATTAGTCAACTGTATAAAATTGTTAAATTTTATAATTAGTGAATTTCTAATAATAAACCTTCTAAACCACCTAAACTTTCTAAACTTCAAGTATTTAAACCAAATAAATAATGACCGTCCAATACTTTACCGAAATAGCAAAATACAATCAATGGGCCAATCAAAAGTTTATAAATTGGATGCGTGATTTATCTGATGAGCAATGGAATCAACCTTTGGTCAGCAGTTTTTCATCCATAGCAGAAACTGTGTTGCACATCGTAGGTGCTGAAAAAGTATGGTGCGACCGATTAATGAAAGTAGAAAATCCTGTTTGGTTGCCGTTTACTTTTAAGGGTGGAAAAGCAGAAACTTTAGATACCTGGAATCATAGCAGCGGCTTGTTAATCCAATATGTGGAACAATTAACTGATGAAAACCTAAGTGACATGATTGCTTATAAAAGAATCAATGGTGAGGCATTCTCGCAGCCCGTTTTTGAAATTTTATCTCACGTATTCAATCATTCTACCTATCATCGTGGGCAATTGGTGACCCTATTGAGACAAGTCGGATTTAAAGATGTTGCATCTACTGATCAATTATTGTATTTCAGAGAAAAATCCTAAACAAATTATAAACGCAAGTAAAAAAAGCAACTTAACAAATCTTCGACTAAACAAATCAACAATTGTAACATGACAGCAAATCCCGCACAAAATATAAATAAAAAAGCCCATGAAACCAAACAAGCTACGGGTTCACAAGCGCTTTTGGAAGCTTTGATTCACGAAGGCGTAAAAACTATTTTTGGCTATCCGGGTGGTGCTATTATGCCAGTTTATGATGCATTGTACGATTATGGTGATCGATTAGAGCATATTCTCGTTCGTCATGAACAAGGAGCGATTCACGCAGCTCAAGGATTTGCCCGTGTGTCTGGAAACACAGGAGTTGTATTTGCTACGAGTGGACCCGGAGCTACCAATTTGGTAACAGGATTGGCAGACGCCATGATAGACTCTACACCATTAGTTTGTATAACGGGACAAGTTTTTGCTCATTTGCTTGGAACCGATGCTTTTCAAGAAACTGACGTCATAAATATTGTAACTCCTGTAACCAAATGGGCTTACCAAGTGACCAATGCTGAAGAAATACCCCATGTTTTGGCTAAAGCTTTTTATATTGCTTCTACCGGAAGACCTGGGCCTATTGTCATTGACATTACCAAAAATGCACAGTTACAATTATTTGATTACGAAGGCTATCAAAAATGCTTTCATATCAGAAGTTACAAGCCAAAACCAGAAGTCAGACATGCTTACATAGAAGAAGCAGCTAAAGTCATCAACGAAGCTAAAAAACCATTCGTCATCTATGGTCAAGGCGTAATTTTAGGAAATGCCGAGCAAGAATTTCGCGATTTTATTGAAAAAGGAAATTTTCCCTCTGCTTGGACAATCTTGGGTATGGGAGCTGTACCCACTGATCATGCACTATCGGTAGGTATGTTGGGAATGCACGGCAATTATGGACCTAATTTATTGACCAATGAATGTGATGTATTGATAGCAGTAGGCATGCGTTTTGATGATCGGGTAACAGGAAGGTTAGATAAATATGCCAAACAAGCCAAAATCATCCATCTAGACATTGATCCTGCAGAAATTGATAAAAATGTAAAATCAACTGTAGCTGTTTGGGGAGATTGTAAAGAAACCTTACCGCTTTTGACGGCATTGGTGCAAAAAAATGAAAATCAAGCATGGCTCCAACAATTTCGGGATTGCACCATAAAGGAAACAGAAAAAGTAATTTTTCCTGAGCAAAATCCCGAAAATGAAACATTGACCATGGCGGAAGTCATCAAGTATATCAATGAAATTACCCATGGTGAAGCCATCATTGTAACCGATGTCGGACAGCATCAAATGGTGGCTTGCAGATACGCCAAAATGAATCAAACTCGATCCAATGTCACCTCGGGCGGACTAGGTACGATGGGATTTGCCTTACCCGCTGCTATTGGTGCCAAATATGGTGCTCCTGATAGACAAGTCATCGCTATCATTGGTGACGGAGGATTTCAAATGACCCTCCAGGAATTGGGCACGATCATGCAAGCCAATGTCAATGTCAAAATCATTATTCTAAACAATCAGTTTCTGGGTATGGTGAGACAGTGGCAGGAGCTTTTCCATCAAAATCGCTATTCGTTTGTGGACATCACCAGCCCTAATTATGTAAAATTGGCTGAAGCCTACAATATTGCAGCGAAAAAAGTAGATCAAAGATCAGATTTAAAATCAACCTTGATCGAAATGCTAGCCCATGACAATCCCTTTTTGCTGGAGGTAATGGTAGGCAAAGAAAATAACGTTTTCCCTATGGTTCCTCAAGGGCGAGGAGTATCAGAAATCATATTGTCAAAAGAAGAATTGTAATTAATCATGAAGCAAGAATATACGATCACTGTTTATACAGAAAATCAAATTGGACTCATCAATAAATTAGCAATTATCTTCACCAGAAGAAAGATCAATATCGAAAGTCTCAATACTTCTCCCAGTGAAGTGGAAGGTATACACAGATTTACTATTGTGATCAATGAAACTGAAGACGTTGTCAGGAAAATTTCGCGCCAAATTGAGAAACTCCTAGACGTACTTAAAGTAGATTATAATACGGACGATGAGATCATATGGCAAGAGATGGCTTTGTATAAAGTAGCTGCTGATGTGATCACAGAAAAGGTAAAAGTAGAGCGATTACTTAGAGAGCAAGGCGCCCGTGCAGTGGTCATCAGGAAGGACTACGTCATTTTTGAATGCACTGGCCAAAGAGAAGAAATCAATAACCTGATCAAGATTCTAGAACCTTATGGTTTATTGGAATTTGTGCGCTCGGCTAGAATTGCGATCATCAAAAAAAGTGACGGATTTCACAATAAAGTAAAAGAATTTGAATACAAAGTGCCTAGCGAAGCCTTGGTAGAAAATGAATTTTTAGACCAAAACGAAGGTATCTTTAGTATGTAAATAGGCAAGGGTGGAGATGGTTGAGAAAGTGGAGACAGTTGAGAAGAAGGAGTTATTCTAAACATCCTAAACCTTCTAAACATCCTAAACCAAAAGTGGTGGAAATAGTGGAGAAAGTGGAGATGGTAGAGATCGTGGAGATGGTTGAGAAGAAGGAGTTATTCTAAACTTTCTAAACCTTCTAAACTCCTAAACATCCTAAACTAAAAGTGGTGGAAATGGTGGAGAAAGTGGAGATGGTAGAGATCGTGGAGATGGTTGAGAAGAAGGAGTTATTCTAAACTTTCTAAACCTTCTAAACTCCTAAACATCCTAAACTAA
>Ga0075154_10003167_pt1 | contig 10481 bp, 9 predicted proteins | sample JI71714BDNA_FD_70965 | JGI IMG/M metagenome (GOLD analysis project Ga0075154, IMG submission 70965) | Wastewater effluent complex algal communities from Wisconsin, to seasonally profile nutrient transformation and Carbon sequestration -... | ecosystem: Engineered > WWTP > Effluent > Algae...
ATCATATTTGATGCTCCTTTATAAGAGATTTATATATTGCTATAACTAAAAGTTTAAAGAATTCTTAAATTAAATTGAACAAAAATGCATTACCTTTGTATTTAGATTAAATATAATTAAGAAAAACAAGATCATGTCAAAAGATAGATTAATATACCTGGACAACAATTCTACAACACCAACAGACCCAAGAGTGGTGGAAGCCATGTTGCCATATTTTTATGAGATACCTGGCAACGCTGCCAGTAGAAATCACCCTTTTGGTTGGAAAGCCGAAGAAGCGGTAGACTATGCCCGTGAGCAAATTGCAGATTTGATCAATGTGGATCCTAAAGAAATCATTTTTACATCAGGTGCCACAGAATCTGATAACCTTGCCATTAAAGGTGTTTTTGAGATGTATGCTTCTAAAGGCAATCATATCATTACGGCAAAGACAGAGCACAAAGCTGTACTAGATGCTTGCAAACGAGTGGAAAAAATGGGTGGTCAAGTCACCTATTTGGATGTAAAGAATGACGGTCTTATTGACTTAGCAGAATTAGAAGCTGCTATTACGGATCAGACTATATTGGTATCCATTATGTGGGCCAATAATGAAACAGGAGTCATTCAGCCGATGAAAGAAATCGGTGATATTTGTAAAAAGCATGGTGTACTTTTCATGAGTGATGCAACTCAGGTGGTTGGAAAAATTCCTGTTGATCCCAAAGAAGTAGGTGTTCATCTTATGGCTTTTACCTCTCATAAAATGTATGGTCCCAAAGGTGTAGGGGCGCTTTTCGTTAATCGAAAAAATCCTAGAGTAAAAGTAACCGCACAAATGGATGGCGGCGGTCACGAAAGAGGTATGAGATCAGGAACACTCAACGTACCTGGTATTGTTGGTTTTGGTAAAGCTGCTGCTTTGGCCAAGGCTGAAATGCATCAAGATGCGGAAAGACTCTCCAAATTGAGAGATAAACTAGAAAATGCATATTTGCAGAATTTAGAAGAAGTATATGTAAACGGAAACGTTGAGCATAGAATGCCACATGTGACTAATGTGTCTTTTAAGCATGTGGAGGGTGAAGGACTTATGATGACATTCAATCAAAACATTGCAGTTTCTTCAGGGTCAGCTTGTACTTCTGCGTCTTTAGAGCCTTCTTATGTTTTGGTGGCCTTAGGTTTGGGAGATGATTTGGCACATTCTTCTATCAGATTTAGTTTGGGTAGATTTACTACGGATGAAGATATAGATTATGCTATAGAAGCCGTATCCAAAGGAGTAAATCATATGCGCGATCTCAGCCCTATATGGGAAATGTATAAAGAAGGTATAGATTTAAGTACTGTAGAGTGGGCAGAACACTGATCTAATAAAACGAGTTAGAATATTTAATCATTAAATAATTTTTATATATCATGGCATATTCAGAAAAATTAATTGAGCATTTTCATCACCCAAAGAATGTGGGTACATTAGATAAAGCAAAAAAGAATGTAGGTACAGGTCTTGTAGGCGCACCTGAGTGTGGAGACGTCATGAGACTTCAGATAGAAGTAGATGAAGCTACCGATACGATCATCGATGCTAAATTTAAAACTTTTGGCTGTGGGTCGGCTATAGCATCTTCATCTTTAGCTACAGAGTGGCTCAAAGGCAAAACTATTGATCAGGCACTTACCATAGATAATATGGCAATAGTTGAAGAACTAGCTTTGCCACCAGTAAAAATACACTGTTCTGTATTGGCTGAAGATGCAATCAAAAGCGCTATAGCGGATTACAAGAAAAAAAATGAAGCAGTTCCAGCTTAAGGAGCATAAAAATAAATTTTAAAGGTCAATATTATACATTTATATGTTATTTGTAGCAGATAGCGCTAAAGAAAGAATAGAAGAAATTATCAGGACAAAGGATCTGGATAATGGTTATTTTGTGCGCGTTACGGTAACCAGTGGTGGATGTTCAGGTCTAAGCTACCAGATGGACTTCGATAATGAAAATAAACCCAACGATCAGATATTTGATGATAATGGCGTCAGAGTAGTCACTGACCTGAAGAGCTTTTTGTACCTTTGTAATACCACTTTGGAGTTTTCTGGTGGCCTTGAAGGAAAAGGTTTTTACTTTAATAACCCTAATGCAGCCCGTACTTGCGGTTGCGGAGAAAGTTTTGCGGTTTAATAATAAATGACTTTAGCAGGTTTTGGAAAAATTTAAAAGGTCTCGAATTGTATTTGAGGCCTTTTTGATTTTTACGAAATTGATCTTTGTAAAGTAAGCTGGGTTACTTTTATTTTTATTACTCTTTAGCATGGTAGAGCATTGAGTTTATTACTGAAGATACTAAGTTCAATTTGAATGTTTAGCAGTTTAACAAAACACATAATGTGACCTAGACAACTTAGCATGGTTGGTTAATGTAATGTTGTATGCTACTAAGGCACAAAGGCAAGGAAATTAACTATTCAAACTGAGAATTTTGATTTCCACTCTTTGGTTTTTGGCACGTCCATAGGCAGTTTTATTATCCGCTACAGGTCGTTTTTTACCATAGCCTTTAAACTGTATTTTGGATGGATCTGCGCCTCTATTGACTAGATATTCTGCCACAGATTTTGCTCTTTCTGTACTGAGCCGATCGCAATATTCTTCCGAAGGCACATTGTTAGTGTGACCTCCTATCTCTATGATCACGTTTTTATTAGACATAAGAAAACCGTAGATATCTTCAAGTACCACATATGATGTTTTGTCAATTGTAGCACTGTCTGCTTTAAAACTTAAATTCTTGATTTCTATAGTCTGACCTTCTTTGATTTTATCTTTAGTCAGTTCTTCTAATATTTTTGGTTTGTATGCTGCAATTGGTCTTGTATCATCTTTAGGTGGCGCAGATGTCACTGCAGTTTCCTCTTTTGTAGGATTTGGATTCTTTTTGCGTTTGTGAGGTGGTAGATTGGATTTGACTACATCTCTTAGTGGCGGCTCTCCTGGACATGCTATTCGGACTATCGGTGAAGCTCCATCCACTAATATATTTCCATTATATGGGAAAATTACTGGTGTTTTATAATAAGCCGATAAAGTTATAGATCTAACATTTGTTTTGGGTCTAAATTCAAAAGTATTAATCTGCCAGGATGTATTATTGACAGGTACTGATTCTGCTAGGAGTTCCCTTTCATTACAATATCCCGAGCCTCCCCAAATTCTGAGTACAATTGGGGTAGTATAATTTTCTTCTTTTGAAGTTGTCCGACTTTGGCTGACATATTTATCTGCGCGAGCTAAGTGAATGGAAAATTTATAACAGTACCCAGCTTTAAGTACTGAATCAATTCTAACAGACACTGATTCATACGTATTATTATCTCTAACTACCATACCTAGATACGTCTTTTTATCAGATGCAGGTAGATTGTTTTGCCAATACCCATTAGGATGAATATCAGGAGGTGATTCTAGTGGAAAATTGATTTTACCACAATCAAACCAACCAGCAATTCCATCCAAAGCTTCTCCTCCTTTTTTTGGAGTATCTTCAAAACTTGGATTTTTGAGCCGTATGGTATCTCTTTGTGCATCAGACAAAAGAGCAAAAGGAAGTAATATAATTATACAAAAAAGTCGCATCATATTTTTTAAGACAATAAGTCTATGTAAAACGTACAAATATAACAGATATTTGAGATTTTAGATGATTTTAACGCTAAATTAACGACATTGTTCAGTTTTAAAACGACGAATGCTATTCAATATGATGTCTTTGGATAAATTTAAATATTATTTTACTCTGATAATATCGGAAATTCCGTCAACTAGTATATGCCCATTATAGGGATGGTCTAGGTTTTTATCATAATAAGCTGAAAGAGTTAAACTTTTATAACTATACTTTGGCTTAATTTTAATGTTATATAATTTCCAATTATTATGATCAATAGGTGGAGATTCATACAAAAGTTCTTTTTCATTACAATAACCTCTTCCCCCCCAAATTCTAAAAATAGTTGGAGTTAAGAAATCGGCTTCTTCCTCAGTAAGCCGGCTCATTGATCTATATATTTTTGCTTTAGATAAATAAAAAGATAAAGAATATACTTCATTTGCTTCCAAGACAGTATCTAATCTTGTAGAGATTGATTCATATGTTTGATTATCTCTTACTACCATTCCAAGATAAGTATCTTTATCAATTGCAGGACTGTCGTTACCCCAAAATCCATTGGGATGGATGTCCGGTGGTGATTCTTGTGGAAAATTGATTTTACCGCAATCAAACCAACCAATGATTCCATCCATCGCGTTTCCACCTCTTTTAGGGGTATCTTCAAAGCTCGGATTCTTAAGGCGGATGGTGTCTGCTTGGCTAAAAACAACATTTGAAACTAAAACTAAGCATAATAAATGAGTTGATTTTAACATTTTTATTTATTTAAATTGAGTGACATCTGAAATTTCGATTGTAATTGCTGAACAAAAGGTATTAAAACTTATAATTTAATGTTATATAAGGCAAGCCGATGAATTCAACTTCATCACGGATTTCTTTACTTGTGATGATACCCATGTCCATACCGAAAAGATTTCTGGCGTATCTAACACCCAAATAGTTAAACCCATCAAAATTGTAGTGATCACTGAGCCAGTTTTCTGTAATAAGATACATCGATCTGGAAAGTCTGAACATAGCATTGAGATTTACAAAACCTGCCGTTTGTGGAAATGCTGAGTCTTCAAGTCTATAAGAAAATTCAAAAAAGTGACCAAAACCTGCATAGCGGAATGAACTCCAGCCCAATGTTAAATTGTTGTTTAGATTGCCCAAAGTAAACATTGGATTGATGTTGTAATATGTATTTTCATCTTGGCTGATAAAAAAAAGATTAGTTCCAAAATAGATCTTATCATGAAGTTTTATATTGCCAACTTTTGCTGACAAGTAATAAAATTGATCTGAATCTACTAGAAGGAGTACATTTAGTCCTGCTTTTAAACTCACATATTTATTTAAACCATATTCTAAAGCGTTAAAAAATCCATAGCCATTATACCAAATACCTTCATTTTTAGAGAGATTAAATGCTGATGGACTGACCATGTATCTATGTGCATAACTGTTTTCATGCCAGTATTCTCCATCTACCATATTTTGGGGTTTGGCTTTAAATACTTTTATGACATCATCTTTATGTACTTTAATGATTGTACCTAAAGCGGTTTCTAATTCAATATAATCGTCAGTGGGTTGTCCGATGTAGTACGCCAATATTTTTGATCCATTTTCCAATGTAAAGAAGTAGTAATCGTCTTTTATAAAGTCAATTGTATCGAGAGATTTGAGTTTTTTCTGTGCGTGAATAAGTGCCGTAAAAGTTATCAAACAAGCTATAAGAAAGAGTTTATTTTTGCCCATAGAGTATAAATTTTGGACAAAGTTAATAACTGTTTGATATTTACAATCCAATGTTAGTTTTTTTCTTACTGTAGATTGAATGTTTGATAATTTTCAACACCTGTTTATACTAACGATTCTTTTATTTTATAAAACATACTTATGCGTAGGTTTACGATGTTTCATATAACAAAAGTTATATTGTGGGATATAATTTATGCGCATATTTTTGCACCAGTTAATAAAATATGCTTTAGTTTATTGTTGACATTATTCTTCCGGTGTTTGAAGACCATTTGCATAGATCCCATGAATAAAATGTTGTGTTAGCGCCGGAGTATTTGTTTATTAAAATCAAGTAAATAAAGAAGCCCATCCCAGGGCTTCTTTTTATTATGGTTCTTTATAAACTGATTACAATTCCTAAAGTGGGCAAGACCGTTCCTACGTTGTCACTAATAGTTTTGAGTTTATATCTAATTTGATCAGGGCTAGCACCTGGATTGGCTATTACTGGTCCTCCAATAGGTTTTAGGTTTTCATCAAGGGGTCTGTCCAAAACCAATACATCTCTAGCTACAGCTGCTGCTGTTAAATTTTGTAGATCCAAGAATAGATTGAGATCCCATTTCTTGAAAAACCACTTCTTGTCAAGACGTATATCTAAAGTACCAAATGCTCCCAATCTTAGGGTATTGATGCGGCTATAATCTGGAATTCCCCCAAAATTTCTATCCCAGTTTACAGCAAGGTCTGAATCAGGGCTAAATGGAGTAGCAGGTAAGCCAGATTGGTACCTGTATCTAACGCCAAGCTCCCAATCTTTACCAAATCTTTTGCCAGCTGTCATACTGATGATATGTCTACTATCCCAGCTACTTGGAGCATATTCGTTATTGTCATTGGTAAATTCTGACCTTCCTAAGGTGTAAGCCAAAATACCATAAAAACCTTTAAAAAGTTTTTGTTGCAATAAAAATTCCATACCATAAGTGCGTCCTGAGGAAGTAGATGTTACAGGTTCATTTCCGATAACACCAAAATCGCCACCAAGATTTGCTAATGAGATATTTTCCCTGAGTAGGAAGGGATAGTTGTTGTATTTTTTATAATATCCTTCTAACGTGATACGGCTGGTTGCACTTGGATTAAATTCCACGCCAGAGACGAGATGATCCGCTTGGATGTAAGTAATGTTGTTTATTCTATTGACTAACTCACCATCTTTAGTATAGCCGAGACTGGTGAATGGCGGTAACTGAAAGTATCTTCCGGCATTAAAATTATAAGACCATCTTTCTGAAAGCTGATAAGAAAGAGAGACTCTTGGCGAAAATTGTTCTAAAGGATTATTCATGTCATCAGAATAAGAGTTGCCATCTACTCTCATCCCTGCATTCAGGGTAAGTTTGTCTTTTAAAAACTTTCTAGATACATTAAAGAATGCACCAAATTTATGAAATGAAATTTCATTGACAAAATTGATATCTTCAGGTCCGGCTCCGGTAAAGATTTTATTGAAAGTAGCGTTAGAATATTTTACAAATTCATAAGAAACACCACCAAAATATTCCCAATTATTTAACTTTTGGGCCGTCTCAATTCTGAGTTTGTTTTCTGCTTCCCTTGAGTTGTAGTTCAATATCAAATTGTCTATAGATGATTCGTCATTATTCAGGTATTTTACAGCATCATTATTGAGCATGTTTCTGCTGAGCACAAAGTTTGTATAACCTTTATCACCGTAATGTTTGTAAACGATACCATTAGTATAATTCCATTGTGTATTTACGGGTAGTCGGTCCAAAATAAACTGCTTATCTTCAGTATCATTTGCATCTAGGTTGAGTGCAAAATCATCAATGGCACCTAAGCCTATAAAGGTAATTTCATTTTTATTATCAATTTTGTATTTGTACTTGACATTAAAATCATTGTAAGTAGGTAAAAATGGCAAACCAATCGCTTTAAATAAAAACTGTAAGTACGACCTTCTTGCAGATACAAGGAAAGTGCTTTTATCGCCAATAGGTCCATCCAAAGTGATACCTAAGTCTGTAGCTCCAGCCGTCATAGTAGCTCCAATTCTATCGTCTCTTCCATCTTTAAACTTGAAATTGAAAACAGAACTCAAAGCATTACCTCTAGATACTGGAAATGCACCACTAAAAAAATCTACTTCTCTGATAAAATCCACATTGATAATACCGGCTGGTCCTCCTGAAGATCCCTGCGTGGCAAAGTGATTGATTACAGGTATTTCTATATCATCTATAAAAAATCTATTTTCATTAGGTGCACCACCACGTATGATCAAATCATTTCTGAAAGATGCTGTAGATGTCACACCCGGTAATGACTGTATGACTCTCGAAATATCTCTGTTGCCTCCCGGGTTTCTTTTTATTTCTGATACACCGATGGTCCTAAGGGAAACTGGACTTTCTGCAGATTTTCTAAAGGAATTGGCAGTGACCACCACTTCTTTGAGTTGATTGGTATTTTCTCCCATTTCGAAATCCAAAATGGTTGGCCTAATACCTTGTATTTCTATTTCTGATTGGGTGATGTTTTCATACCCTACATAACTTACTTCTATGGTGTATAGACCTGGCTTTAAGCCTTCTATGATATATTTGCCATCGATGTCAGTGGCTGTACCTATATCAGTTCCGACAAGTGAAATATTGGCACCAATAATGACATCATTGGTAAGTTTGTCTTTGACCACACCCTTGATAACGCCGCTTTGAGACATTGCAGCAAACGAAAATAGTATAGAAAATACTACTAAAAACCTAAACTTCATACACAACTTGTTTTTAATAAGATACGATTACAAAATAATGTTTAAATTGTTTTTGAAACCATCATTTTAATAAATGCTCACTGCTTATCTCAAAAGTTTGAAAAGAAAGGATTAACTTTGTAGAACAATTTGTAAAAACCATGAATACCCTGTCCATGACTAAAAAGTGGTTAATCATCATAGGCCTCCTTTTATTTGCCGGTTTGTCTATATCTTGGTTAAAAAACACTCAATATGTAATTACCACTCAAATTGATATTGACGCTCCAGTTAAAGTGGTATTTAATGCGCTAAACAATCTATCCACTCAAAAAGAATGGAATGCCAAAAGTGTTTTGGATACTTCATACGAATTATTATGTATTGGAAATCCTGTGGGCAACGATGCTTCATGTGATTTTAAAAGTAAAATGTATGGTGATGGTGTAATCAGGATTTTATCTTCAAAGCCTAGTGACAGCATCACCATTATCGAAGAAAAAAACAATGGAAAACACATAACTATCAGTTATAAACTGCAATCATTGGATGAAAAAAATACCAAATTAATCCTTCATGCTGGGAGCAAATCTGGCTTTATTACCAATCTTTGGAATTTTATCCATGCTTGGAAGCTCAAAAAACATATGAACCACCAATTGGACAATCTTAAAGTTTTTGTTCGTAAACGATTTCATGACAAGGTGTATAATGGTTATAAAATTGAAGAAATCTACGCAAATCAGAAATTTTACATCGGTCATAGAGCCGAAGTGAGTTTTGAAAATGCTTCACAGTATTATGCTCAAAATATAGCAGCATTGTATCAGACTGCATTGCAAAATCAACTTGTTGCTGCTGGAATGCCTTGTAGTTTGTTTTTCGGGTGGGATGAGTCCAAACAGAAAACAGATATGGCTGCGGCCTTACCTACATTGGCAGAAAATCACATCCAGGGGACTCAAGTATTCAACTTGCCAGCAGGTAAAGCTTTGAAAACGGTATATATGGGAGAAGGTAGTAAATCTGGTATTGCGCATATGGCTATTGATGATTACATGCTGGACCACGGCTTGAAGCAAATCACACCCGTAGTGGAAGAGTATATGACCGATCCCACTCAAGAGCCCAATCCTGAAAAATGGATGACCAACATTTATTACTATGTCACTGATGATAAACAATAATACAAACCTTTGGAGAGTTTATCAATAAGTCAATCTTGGGTCGATAAAATGAATACATTGGGACAAAATAGCATCCCTTTTTTGTTTATTTTAGATTTTGAATTAAAAAATCCTATTATAATTCCACTTTCAGAATTGGAAGATGACATACTCTATAAAGTAAGCCATCAAAAAAACTACCACCTTTTTGGCCAAAAATCCAAAGATCTTATCTTTAACCCCAAGCCTGTTTCTTACGATGTATTTTATGATGCTTTTTGTGGCGCTCAGAAGGAAATATTTTATGGCAATTCATTTTTATTGAATCTGACTTTTCCCACTCCAATTGAAACGAACTATGGTCTCAGAGAGCTTTTTGATGTTTCTATGGCAAAGTATAAGCTGTATTACAAAGATCAATTTATAGTGTCATCACCAGAGATTTTTGTTCAAATTCAGGATGGAAAAATATTTACTTTTCCCATGAAAGGTACCATAGATGCTGCTATCCCCAATGCTAGAGAGATCATTCTTGCTGACGTAAAAGAAACAGCGGAGCATTACACTATTGTGGACTTGCTGCGCAATGACTTGAGCTTGGTGGCCAAAAAAGTGCGTGTAAACCGATTTAGATATATAGATGAATTAAAGACCAATGCCAAAACTTTGCTGCAAGTGAGTTCTGAAATAGAAGGCACCTTACCGGATGATTATAATTCAAAACTAGGTAATATATTTCAATCTTTATTGCCTGCAGGCTCTATATCAGGAGCACCTAAGAAAAAGACGGTGGAAATCATCAAAACACAAGAACTTGATGAACGTGGATATTATACGGGTGTCTTTGGTGTTTTTGATGGCCAAAACGTGGATTCAGGTGTGATGATACGATATATAGAAAATTCTGTTACAGGCTTGGTTTACAGAAGTGGTTGTGGTATAACGGCACTTAGTGATGCTCGATCAGAATATAAAGAAATGATAGATAAAGTTTATGTCCCTGCTGCTAGAAAGTATTAAAATTTTGAACGGTAAGGTGTACAATATGACCTTCCATGAGCAACGCGCCAACCATAGCCGAAAAATGCTTTTCGGGATAGAAAGACCCCTAAATATGAAAAAAGCAATAGTTGTCCCTGA
>Ga0075154_10003169_pt1 | contig 10478 bp, 9 predicted proteins | sample JI71714BDNA_FD_70965 | JGI IMG/M metagenome (GOLD analysis project Ga0075154, IMG submission 70965) | Wastewater effluent complex algal communities from Wisconsin, to seasonally profile nutrient transformation and Carbon sequestration -... | ecosystem: Engineered > WWTP > Effluent > Algae...
CATTCAACTAAACCATCTCCACCAACTAAACCATCTCCACCAACTCCATCAACTAAACCAACTAAATCTCAACATTCTTCACCATCTCAACAATCTAAATGTATGTTCCAGACCGATCATAGACCGTAAGATATGTTTCGTCAAAGTCTATAGACTGCGACAAACAGTTTCGATAAGCTTCAGCGTCTTCGCTAAGCTTGGGTTAGTCTTGGCGTCCCCGCCAATGTTTTAATGTTATCACTACGACAGCATCCAGTCCAGACCGGCCATAGACCATAAGATTTGTTCCGTCAAAGTTTATAGACTGCGACAAACAGTTTCGATAAGCTTAGCGTCTTCGCTAAGCTTAGGTTAGTAGTGGCGTCCTCGCCATAATACTATCTTTTAATATAAAAATCATCCTCCTCTCCATCCATAATCCACCATGAATCGTCATACAGCAGGATATATATCGATATAAAAAACCATCCATTTTTTTTATGTCATCATTTTGAAGGTGTTAAGTCTTCATAAAATCAGGCATTAATTTCCCAATAATAAGTAGAACCTTCTTGGTCAGAAGTGATTTTAATGGTGCTGTTCATAGATTTACATATTTTAAGTGGTTAGGGTAAATATACGGTTATCTAAGTCTTAAAAAGTGTTTATCTTGTATTGAAATATTTTTAATATATTACATTTAAAATGTTTAAAAATTAAATAATGTATAAAAAATGTTGTAAAAATATTTTGTATTACAAAAAGATGTAATATTTTTGCATCGAAATTTATAGTGTCTTGATTAATTGACACATAAAGACCGCACCTGTATAGAGAATATATTTAGAATCTAACACACCTCATATCCATGTGGTGATTAATGGTATTTTTTCATTATTAAAATATTATTCTTTATGAAAGCAAGAAGTTATTTTGGTTTAGTTTTTTTGTTTTTCGCGTTTATGGCAAATGTAAACTCACAAACATGTAGTTGTAAAGAGTTTATCTATGTCAATGAACCGGGTGGAAACATTCACAAACTGGAAGTCAATCCTACCACAGGCCAGCTCACAGAGGTTGGTGGTGTCAATGGTATTCCATGGGTAAGTAATCCTACAGCGTTTCCATCACCTCATGGATAGGGAGTAGATAGGAACGGTTTTCTTTTTATTGGAACCAATTTTGGAGATCCCAATAGTATTCGAAAATTGGATTGTACGGGTAATCTTTTCCCAGAGACTGGCCCTACAGGGTTTAGAGCACCTTCTGCAGGTAATTGGGGTTTTTTGCTGACCAATATTCAGTCCTTTGATGGATTTATTTATGCCAATGGACCTAGTAACAGAATATATAAAATGGACCCATGTACAGGTAATACTATTGGGTATGTAGTTTTAAGTAATGATGGCAGCAATGATTGGGGACTATACATTGATAAAAATGGAAAATTTTATGCTACCCAGCCAACGGGCAAAATTTATGTTTTCACCCCCGTTGCTGCAGATTTTACATCCAATACCGTATTTAATCCATTAATAGATCTGGGTGCGAATCCAACTTATGGTGGACTATCTCCGCAGTATTCAGGCACTGGCTTGCAGGGTATTGTAACGGATAATGTTGGCAATATGTATGTTGTGGAAGGTAATCGGGATGCAGGAGGTACCCCTTCTCGTTTACTTAAATTTTCTCCCACTGGTTCATTTTTAGGAGCAGGACCCGTAGACAATTTAAATAATGGTGCTGGATGGTGTCAAATGACGGGTATCATATATAGTGAAAATTCGGGCAAGTTATACACTACATCCCTAGACCCAGGTGAAGACTGTGTTTTTATTTGGAATACCAACTTGACACCCGTAGGATCTGCCATAGGGCCAGTACCCACCCTTAGTGGCCAGTGCAAGGCCATCGGTATTTTATCTGAGTGTTGTCCACAAAGTGAAACGATCGTCAAATCTGTATGTGGAGTAAGCACCGGAGACCGAATTTCTCTATCAGAATTGCTCGAATGTGAAGGTATTGTTTGTGAGGGGCAATGGGCCGCTGTGGCAGGAAATACCAATCTGACCTTTAATGAATGTGACCTTACTGTAACCGTAGGACCACTTCCGGCGTGTGGCTCTTTTACGATCACCAATAATGGGCTGACAGGTACTCAATGTCTGCCGTACAATATTACGCTAGAAGTATCCTATCTGGCCAGTATCACTGCTCAGGTCATCAGCGGTAATCAAACCGTGTGCCCTACAGATGATCCTGCCGGTTTTACCGTAACTACAAATGCATCTACCAGCCCGCCGGGCGCTACCATAACGTATCAGTGGCAAAGAAGTACAACGTCTGCAACCGCAGGTTATAGCAACATACCTGCCGCTCAGAGTGCTATTTATGATTCTGGTCCCGTATCACAAACTACTTATTTCAGAGTTATTGCTTCTATTGATGGATGTACAGGTGGTACTTGTAGGGATACTAGTAATGTCGTGGTGTTGACACAAAATACAAATTGTTGTGTAAATCCTACTGCAACCGCAAACTCAGTGAGTCCAACATGCTTAGGTGGCTCAGCCCAGAGTAATGGTTCGATAACTATTAACGGCTTTACCATAGGACAAAGATACAGATATTCTACTGGTGCTACCTTCAATAGCGGAACGGCTATTCCAGCATCAATCACTGCCATTCCCGCAACAGGAATTATTGTTAATAATCTTACCAACACAACACAACAATATACCGTAAGAATCTATGATGCTACGGACAATACATGTTTTGTGGATAGGACGGTGAGTATAACAGCAGTAGTATGTGGTACTTGTAACTGTAAGGAGTATATCTACCTGAATGAGCCTGATATAGGGGCTGTGCTCAAATTTGAAGTCAGTTCAAATCTTCCTTTGACAGAAGTCATAGGGGCAAACGGTGGTACTCCACCTAATCAGCATTGGTATCCTGGACTGGGAATAAGTGAATTGCCATCACCGCATGGTTTAGGAACTGATTTGAATGGTAACCTATATATAGGTGCTACGGGCGGTAATAGTCAGATTCGTAAGTTCAATTGCGACGGTGTTATTTCTCCTGCTAGTCCCACTACTATTAATAATCCTGGAACGCATCAAAATCTATTCAGCATAGGTAATACACTTTATGTCAATACGAATGGCGGACCCACAGCATACAATACCTGTACTGGTATGGCCTTAGGGCAAGTTTGTTTAAATGAATCTGCAGGGGATAATCTCTGGGGTTTATCTTACAACGAGGTAACAGAACGTGTCTATATTACTAAACGCGCGCCTGGTACGCATAGGGTATGGGTGCTAACCAAGGCCCAACTAGAGGCAGGTATTGCTGCAAACGGTGCGATCTGTTATGATCCTATTTTAGTGCAGACAGCATCACCGACTATCAATCCTGGTGAGTCTTTCATTCCTTCTGTGACTGGAGGTGGTATGTTTGGTATCACAAGTGATAATGCTGGTAATTTTTATGTGGTTCAAAGCGCCGTAGATGGTGGAATAGGATCCGTCATTCTTAAATATAATGCAAATGGTCAATTTATGGCTCAAACACCAGTATCTTTGGTAGGTTCTGTACCTATAGGATCATATGCATTTTCTATTGGTATAGTATGGTCAGAGTCTACCAATAGGCTTTACTTATCTAACTTTACGGATGATGCTGCTGTAGATTGTATTTCGGTTTTTGATGCAAACACCATGACATATCTTGGGGTAGGTGCTCCGAACCCTAATCTTCCAATAAATAACCAATCCAAAGCCATTGCAATATTAAAAGAATGTTGTCCTGTGAATCTTCCATCCACTTTCAGTAAAGAAGTATGTGGGGCAGTAGGAACAAGGTTTTATTTAAATCAAGAAGCTTTTGATGATTGTGATGGTATAGTATGTGGGAGTAGCTGGACACCAGTAGGAACTTTGACCAATATGACCTTTGATGCTTGTGACAATAGTGTGGTAGTTACAGGCCCGGGTTGCGGTACATTTACATTAAATATTGGGGCTGTATCTAGTACAGGGTGTGCGGCTCAATCGTCTACCTTTACTATATGCAACACTTTACCATCAGCATTAGTTGCTGCTGGACCAGCTGGCACATGTAACGGTCCAACACCTAATAATAATACTAGTATAAATGTAAGTTCAATAATGAATGCAAATAGGATTGGTATCAGCACTGGAGCCACTTACTCTGGCCCTACTTATAGTGGTGCAGGTATAATCACGGGAAGCAGTGAAACATTCTCAAATTTGATGCATAATACACAATACACTATAAGGATTTTTAATGGAAGTGATGTTTGTTATGTGGACTACGTAGTTACGACGCCTACGATACAATGTTGCAACATATCAGCTATTGTACCCATTAATTTAGAGTGTATCAATAATGGAACTCCTACATTGATTACTGACAATAGAATTAGATTTTCTGCCAATGTTACCAATTCAAATACATCACTCAGTACATACAATGTGACTATCAATGGCGGTACCACCATTACACCTAATACCAACGTACCTTATGGAGTTACACAATTTACCCTTGGGGCAGGTACTGCTGGCGGTGGCGCTACATTTACGGTGACAGTGACAGATAGTGCTACACCTGGATGTACTCAGACGTTTCAAATAGTAGATCCAGGCACTTGTAATCCAGCTACACCAGAATGCCCACCTGTCAAGTGTGGGACAGCAGCGATACAGGTCAATGGAAATTAATAACTGATTGTAAAGTTGATGAGTTGCTGAGTTGTTGAGAGTTATCAAACAACTTAACAACTCAAACAACTTAACAACTCAAACAATAAAAAATAACGCTTTCATAAAGAGGGGCCTTCACAAAAGAGTGTTGGCTCTTTTTTTTGGCTAACAACTTAACAACTCAAACAACTTAACAACTCAAGGCATGTTGAATTGTTGGATTGTGCAATTGCTGAACTGCTTCAAACCTGCCTGAATGATGTTTAATCGTTAGACAGGTCAACAGGTCTAGAAAATATTAAAGTATGATCTGATAGGTCGTTTGCGAGGTGAATATCTCTCCGGGTCTCAGTATGGAATCGGGAAAATTTGAATGGTTAGGCGCATCCGGATAGCATTGTGTTTCCAGACAAAAGCCTACGTAATCTTGATAAGGTCCGTTTTTTCCTTCTACACCATACAGCCAATTGCCTGTATATAGTTGAATAGCAGGTCGGTCTGTAAATACTTTTAAAATTCTGCCCGTAGTGGGTTCTTTTACAATAGCTACAGGTGTGTTTTGGGTTACTCGTTGCAGTATGTAATTATAATCAAATCCCTTTTGATGCTTGAGTAGTTCATGGCTTATGTCCATGCTGTTACCCATAATTGTAGGTGTAGAAAAATCCAAGACAGTATCGCGAATGTCTAAAATATTGCCTGTAGGGATAAGGAATAAATCGCTTTCGGTTACGGTATTGGATTGGATAAACATCTCGTGGTCGAGGATGCTTTTATTGATGTTTCCAGAAAGATTGAAGTAACAATGGTTGGTTAGATTGAGTGGTGTCGGTTTATCTGTGGTCGCTTCATATGTAATGATCAACTGGTTATCATCGGTGAAGGTGTATTTTACACAAAGATCAAGATTTCCGGGATATCCTTCTTCGCCATCTAGACTTACAGTTTTGAGTATGAGCGTGGCTTGATGATCATCATTTGTGATTTCATAATCCCAAATCTTTTTGTCAAACCCCGCATTGCCGCCGTGCAAATGATGGGGTGGGAGATTACATTGGAGTGTATAATCTTGACCATCAAGGGAAAACTTTCCATAAGCTATTCTATTGGCACATCGCCCAATGATGGCTCCGAAGTAAGGATGTTTGTTTTGGTATCCGCTTAGATCTTTACAACCCAAGAGAACGTCATCAAGTTGGCCGTTTTTATCTTTACATACCCAGGAGTGTACAATGCCGCCATAGTTTGTTATTTCAATATATTGGCCAGAAGATCCTGAAAATCGGAATAAAAATATATCTGTAGTATCTATATTTCCCCATTTTATTTTTGTTATTAGCATGTGAACGGATGTTGTTGTATTATAGAATATTGATATATATAAATGATTAAATGTATGGTTTGTTATCTCAGAAAGTGTAAGACTTACGACAAAAGTAATAAATTTTAAAATTTTAACACTTTTTTAAGCAATAGAATACAATATATAACTTATATTTGCCCAATAATTTACTTTATTATGGGTAGACATTTACTTTCAATCATTTTTTTACTTTCAAGTTTTGTTTTATTTCAAACAAATCTTGTAGGTCAAAGTGCGTCTGCTGCTCAAAGTCAATTGGAATACAATAATGATGATCTCAGGGTATTTCCTAATCCAGCTACAGAGTATTTCCAAATCAATAATGCATTGTCTATCAAGAAAGTGGTAATTTACAATATGTTTGGTAAAGAAGTTAAAGTGCTTTTTAATCAAAACAATACCCAACATGATGTGACCGACCTCAAATCAGGTATGTATATCATCAAAATGCTAGATGAAAGGAATAAAATAGTGAAATCAGTAAAATTGCAAAAAATTAGTTCAGGAGCCTAAAATTTAATTTATGAAATATTTATACTTAATAGTTTTTGTTTTTATTTCATTGGTGAGCCAAGCGCAGATCACGCACACTCCTACACCTGCGAAAATGGTAGTCAATAAAGACAGTTTTGATGTTAAATTTACCATCACCTATAAATCTGAGTTTGAGGATGATACTAAAATATATTGGAAAATCATAAAAGATACTACTACTTGGAAGAGTTCTTGGTATTCGTACTTGTGTGACAACATCTTATGTTATGACAGAAATGTCGACAGAAGTAGTCCTTCTGTTCCAAATACATTTTCAACGGGAGAATACAAATGGGATTTTCATATTCAACCATTTGGTGTAGAAGGTGGTACCATAGTTCAATTAGTATTGTACACGGATAGAAATTTTACTGAAGAAATTTATCGTACTAAGATTTATGTTAACGTAGATCCAACATCTACACAGCAAACCATAAGTGCAAATCAGATTAAGGTATTTCCTAATCCAGCATCTGAATATTTCTCTATTACTAACCAAAGTAATGTAGACAAGATTAAAGTGTACAACATGTTCGGAGCTGAAGTAAAGTCATTTTTTCATTACAACAATGCTCAGCATCAGATAGATGAACTTAGATCAGGAATGTATTTACTACGCATGTTTGACAAAAACAATAAAGTGGTAAAGACTGTAAAACTAAATAAAATACATTCAGGAGCTTAATTATTTATAGGAACTGATGGTAAGAAATAAAAAAGGAGCTTTGATTCGCAATTGAATCAAAGCTCCTTTTTTTATGCTGGATATTTAACGCAATTTCTGGGTGTCTCCCAAAGTTTTATAGACAAATCAAACTTGGTTTCGATTTTTGCCCTGAGTAAATCGTAAATGACTACGGCAATATTTTCAGCACTGGGAATGAGTGTTTTAAACTCTTCGGTATCTAAATTTAGATTCTTATGATCAAATCGGTTTTCCACTTCATGCTTAATTAAATCCGCAAGATCTTTCATATCATAAACATAACCTGTATCTGGATTTATATCACCCGTAAGTTTGACTTCTAGTTCATAATTGTGGCCGTGGTAGTGATAATTATTGCACAAGCCAAAAACTTCTTTATTTTTTTCTTCTGACCAAGATGGATTGTTCAATCTGTGTGCGGCGTTAAAATGTCCCCTGCGATAAACCGATACTCTCATTTTATATTTATTTGATGCCGCCCTAACAAAGGTCTGTTGCATTTTGTTCTATTTTTTGAAAATCAGTTCTTTTTAGACTATAATCCACTATCTTTGCCATCCATAAAATCTGTTATGATACAACATATATTTAGTATTCCTATAGAAGATATACATGGTAAAACGCTAGATTGGAATGCCTTTGCTGGTAAAAAACTGATGATTGTAAACGTGGCTTCTGAGTGTGGATATACTGCACAATACGCCCAATTGGAAGCTTTGTATCAATCCCATCAGGATAAGTTGGTTATTGTGGGTTGTCCTTGCAATGATTTTGGTGGACAAGAACCCGGTGACGAACATCAGATACTGGAGTTTTGCCAGCTTCATTTTGGGGTGAGTTTTCCAATGACTCAGAAAGTAGGTATTTTGGAAAATACACATCCTCTATACCAATGGCTTACTAAACAATCTCAAAATGGGGTAGGAGATTATGAAGTAAAGTGGAATTTTCACAAGTTCCTGATCCACCCTGATGGAAAGATATTTGCGAGTTTGGCATCTGGCATAGAGCCTTTTGATGATGTTATTTTAGATTGGTTAAAAGCTTAATGGGATTATGTATTTTAAGGACATACCAGGAAAAGAAGACCTAAAAGTATCACTGATTAATACTGTGAATAAGGGTCGAATTCCGCATGCCCAAATATTTTTGGCCAAGGAAGGTTTTGGTGGTTTGCCAGTTGCCTTAGCTTATGCTTCATTTATCATGTGTGAAAATAAAACTACAACAGATAGTTGTGGTGAGTGCTCATCATGCCGGAAATCACATAAGCGCATCCATCCAGATATTCATTTTTCCTTTCCGGTCGTAAAGTTTGGCGATAAGAAAAGGGAGATCACCACAAGTGATGATTATTTGCCACATTGGAGATCCATTTTGGATAGAGATCCTTATATGAGTAAAAGTGATTGGTTAGAGCATATTGATGCAGAAAATCGTCAACCAAATATCAATGTCAAAGAATGCAACGACATCATGCAAAAGCTCAACATGATGTCATATGAGTCTGACAAGAAGGTACTCATTATGTGGCTTCCTGAATATTTGGGCAACGAAGGCAATAGGTTATTAAAACTTATAGAAGAGCCAACTGATAATACATACATTATTTTAGTAGCCGAAAATCAGGAGCATATTTTACAAACCATTTTATCTAGATGTCAGTTAGTAAAGATTCCTGCATTCACCAGCATAGAAATCAAAAATTTTCTAATTACTAACCAAGAAATTGAAGATACCAAAGCCCTTCAGATTGCAAACCTTGCTGATGGTAATCTAAATTTGGCCATTCACATTTCCAATAATGAATCTGATGATTACTCTGAGTTATTGATCCATTGGCTCAGGGTAGCTTATAAATCTGATCCTCTGGAAGTTAACAAATGGGTAGATAGGGTAGTTAGTTTGCCCAAAGAAGAGCAAAAAAATTTTCTGGATTATGGTCTTCATTTTTTTAGGCAATTTAATTTCAGAACACAGACAGGCAGTAATGAAGTCAATCTCACCAATCAGGAACTAGATATTATTGCCAAGATGTCTAACATTATTTCTTTAGAAAAGTCAGAAAAAATTGCATTACTTATTAATGATGCCATAGATTATATCACTAGAAATGCCAATATGAAAATTGTATTATTTGCTGATACCATTTCAATAGGAGAAGTCATGCGTACAAAGTCATAACAGCAATCCTTGTAAGGAGTAATGGAGTATTAAAATTTTGCAGGAATAAAATCCATAGGATTAATGATGGCTGCCGAATCACCGGTGGCTCTGATTACAAAGAGATCTTGATTTTGTGCAAATATTTCACTTCCCGCATCTGCTTGTAAAAAAGCAATAGCCCCATAAATAATGTCATCATCAGCCATTCTCAAAAATTTTCTTGTATTTTTGAGTTTTTGTATGAAGTTTTTAACGTCTTTTACTTTCAAGGTTGTTTTGACTTCAATGACTACTGTTTCTTTTCCATTGTGTGCTATGATGTCATATTCATAGTTTTGTCCTTCATAGCTTCCTTTACGTCGGGTAGATGTATCTTGCACCTTGATGCCTCGTTCATTTAATATGCGTAAAATATCACCTTCTACAAGACTTTCCATAAGCCTGCCCCATTGAGATGTGAAAAGTTCAAATGCTTCTTTGACTTTTTTGTCTGTCTCTTGAAATTTTTTGTCCGTCTCTTGAAATTTTTTATCAGTTTCTCTAAATCTGACTTCTGTATCTTTTTGTGAAAGTATGACTTCCCTAAGTAGTTGACGTATTTCTAAAATTTCTGTAGACATAGGATTAATTTTTTAAGAATATTATGGTTTTTATTTTCAAACAATAAGCAGATAAAAAAAGTTCTTTTGCTACAGTGGTTAATGATTGATATAGCTGAATTTTGCGATGTCCTTACCCAGTCTGATCAAGTAAATACCTGATTTCAGACATGATCCAATATCTATGCTTGACGAGAAGTGTGTTTGTAAAATTAGTCTGCCTTGGATATCAAATAAACAAACAATCTCACGTTCATCTGCATTGGGATGGTTTAGCATTAAATGTTGTCCACTTTGGTAAACTAAAAACTTATTGTCTTGAAAGTCAATGGTCTGACTTAAAGTTTTTTTTTCAAAAAGCCACTTATACATTTTGGGGAATTCTCGACGCCAATACCATT
>Ga0075154_10003172_pt1 | contig 10471 bp, 9 predicted proteins | sample JI71714BDNA_FD_70965 | JGI IMG/M metagenome (GOLD analysis project Ga0075154, IMG submission 70965) | Wastewater effluent complex algal communities from Wisconsin, to seasonally profile nutrient transformation and Carbon sequestration -... | ecosystem: Engineered > WWTP > Effluent > Algae...
AAACAGTTTCCCAACATTCACAACCACAACTCCTGGAACAGGATACTCTATTGGCGATTTAATTACTCTTGCTGGTGGAACTTTTACAACACCGCTTACTTTAAGAGTTACAAACGTTAGTGGTGTAGGTGCCATTACAAATGCTATTGTAAGTAATATGGGAGATTATACTGTTGAACCAACATACCCTGCATCTGTAACTGGTGGAACTGGAACTGGTGCTACATTTACAATAACTTCACTTCGCTCAACTGCTACGATTACTAACATGATTGTAAATAATTCTCATGCTAATGGAGTAACACTAGCCAGTACATTTGGTAATTATGCTTCACAAACAGGTGGTATTAGTGGTACTCTAACGCTTACCAATGGGATTTTAAATAACCAAGGTGGTGGAGCATTGGTATTGGGAACTTCAACGACTAGCAGAGGTACATTAGCTTACACTAATGGTTTCATTAGAGGTAAATTTGGAAGATGGTTTGGAGCTGCTACAAATACTGGAAATACAGGCGATTTCCCTGTCGGAAAAGATACCATACAAATGGCAAGAGTAGAATTTACTACTGCTCCTAATAAAGGTGGTGTGCTTACTGCAGAGTTCATTAATACTACTCCAGGATTTGCAGGTTTGCCATTAAATGATGCTGGGCAAAACTTAGATAAAGTAGCAACAGAAGGTTACTGGAGAATTGATAATGATACGATTACTGGTGGAGTTTATACTTTAAGTTTAACTGGTAGAAAATTTGCAAATGTTCAAACCTTAGCCACTTTAAGAAGCGTAAAACGCCCAACAAATGGCACTACATGGACTTTAAATGGAACATCAGGAACCAATTCAGGTACTTTAGCAATTCCAGTAGTTGTAAGAACTGGTATGAGTGGTTTTAGTGAGTTTGCTATTGCTGGTGGTACTGATAATATATTGCCTTACACTAAACTATCATTTAGTGGAGTAAAAACTGCTAATGGTAATAAGTTAAACTGGATTGTAACTAATGAGTTCAACTCTAAGGGCTATCAGTTAGAAAGAAGTATTGATGGCGTAAATTTTGCTGAAATTAATTATGTTTCTAGTAAAAATGTTTTATCAACACCTTCTAACACTGAGTATAGCTTTACAGATTTTGCTCCATTCAAAGGCAATACTTACTATCGTTTAAAACAATTAGATAATGATGGTAAATTTAGTTATAGCAACATAGTATTAATGCGTGGTTTAAAAACTACAACACTTGGTATCAGTGGTGTTTATCCTAATCCAGCCTCTAATGTGTTAAATTTGTTAGTAGCTTCTCCAAATGATAAATTACTAAGTATTAGAGTAATGGATATTAATGGAAAAGTTGTAGTACAAAACAGTAGAAATGTTGTTAGTGGGGATAATGTTTTACAATTAAACATTAAAGCATTAGCAAAAGGCACCTATTCTGTACAAGCAATTTGTAATGAAGGTTGCGAAACAAAATCTCAAATTTTTGTAAAACAATAATTCAAACTAAGAATAGTAAAAATGGGGTGCAATTTTTTGCACCCCATTTTTTTATAATAATTACATCATCTTGTATTTAAAATTTTCCCCCTATTTTTACGGCTTAGTGTATTTTGTACACACATTTGTATTACTAATCAACATATATTAAGAAAAATTGTTAATAGGGCATGGCAAATAAAAAGGTTACAAAAATTGGGGTAATGACCTCAGGTGGAGACTCACCAGGTATGAATGCTGCAGTTAGAGCGGTTGTAAGAACTGGATTGTATAATGGACTTGAAGTTTTTGGGATATATAGAGGATATACTGGCTTAATTGAAAATGAAATTGTACAACTAAATTCTCGCAGTGTAGCCAATATTATTCAACGCGGAGGCACTATCTTAAAAACAGCTCGTAGTAAAGCTTTTTTAACACCAGAAGGAAGAAAAATTGCCTACGAAAATTTATCAAAACATGGAATTAATGGGTTGGTAATTATTGGTGGGGATGGAAGCTTTAAAGGTGCTCAAACTTTTAGCAATGAATATGATATACCTTGTATTGGTTTACCTGGTACCATTGATAAAGATATTGCAGGAACTGATTTTACAATTGGCTTTGATACAGCAGTAAACACAGCTGTTGATGCTATTGATAAGATACGAGATACTATGGATGCACACGATAGACTGTTTATTGTAGAAGTAATGGGTCGTGATGCTGGATACATTGCATTACACAGTGGTATTGCAACAGGTGCAGAAAATATTTTGATTCCTGAAACAAAAACGGATATAGAAGAATTAATTGCAAATCTTACCGAAAAAGAGAAGCGTAAAAAGTTAGTAAATTTAGTTGTGGTAGCCGAAGGTGGTGAGTTTGGCGATGGTAATGCTTTAGCAGCAATCATGAAAAATAGACTGCCAAATGCCGATATAAGAGTGTGCATTTTAGGTCATATTCAACGTGGAGGATCTCCAAGTTGCCACGATAGATTAATTGCTAGTCATATGGGGTATTACGCTGTAGAAAGTTTACTAATTGGAAGGAATAATGTAATGGTGGGTGTTATTAATAATAAAATACATTACACTCCTTTGGATAAAGCAGTTAAAGAAAAACAGAAAATTGGACAAGAGTGGATGAAAATTGTAAAAATTTTGGCGTCGTAGTTTAAAGTTTGTTTGCTTTAGCATATTCTAGCCATTCAATGAAAGACAATAATTGAGAATTATCGTCCGAGTTATAGAGATTTGTTTGAATGGAATATCTAATGTTAATGAATACAATGTCAAAATTTTAAAAGAAAATATCTAAATTTTTATTTGGGTTTTAGATAAAAAATAACTTAAAGGTTAAATTTTAATAGTTTGAACAAAAGTACATTAGGTCTTTAAAAAATATTGGTGCCAAAAAACGAAATAAAAAAGCAATCAGAAATAAAAAAAAGAAATTCAAATATGAGCAAAAACTTATCAAAATATCTACACCAAGAAATGGATAAATCAGCAGGAATAGAACACGTAGCACATCGTACAAAAATTGTAGCAACTGTAGGTCCTGCCTGTGATACTTACGAAAAATTATTAGACCTTGTAAGAGCAGGAGTTAATGTTTTTCGATTAAATTTTTCTCATGGTGCACACGAAGACAAAGCTAAAATTATTGAGCATATTAGAACTATAAACAGTACACTCCCATATAATATAGCTATTCTGGGCGATTTACAAGGGCCAAAACTAAGAGTAGGAGAAATTGAGAATAATGCATTGCCTTTAGAAATTGGTGATGTATTAACTTTCACAAATGAAAAGTGTATTGGTACTAAAGAAAGAATTTATGTAAGCTATCCTAATCTTGCTGGTGATGTAAAAGTAGGAAATACCATTATGATTGATGATGGTAAAATTGAAGTTAAAGTTATTGGCATTACTAAAGAAAAAGATGTAAAAGTTGAGGTTAAACTTGGCGGTGTGTTATCTTCTAAAAAAGGAATTAACTTGCCAGATACAAAAATTTCTTTGCCTGCTATCACAGATAAAGATTTGATTGACTTAGAATTTATTATTGAACAAAAACTCGACTGGGTAGCTTTAAGTTTTGTAAGAAATGTAAAAGACATCGTAATTCTAAGAAATAAGTTAGACGAGAAAAAAAGTAAAACCAAAATCATAGCAAAAATCGAAAAGCCAGAAGCATTAGTAAATATTAGAGATATTATAATTGAAAGTGATGCCATAATGGTTGCTCGTGGAGATTTAGGTGTAGAATTACCTGTAGAGCAAGTTCCTGGTATTCAAAGAGAGTTGATACGCAAATGTATTCACCGTGCAAAACCAGTTATTGTGGCAACACAAATGATGGAAAGCATGATAGATAGAAGCAAACCAAACCGTAGTGAAATTACAGACGTTGCCAATGCCGTTTTAGAAGGTGCTGATGCTGTAATGCTTAGTGGTGAAACTGCTACTGGTAATCATCCAGCTTTGGTGGTAGAAACAATGGTAAAAATTATTAAACAAGTAGAAGCTACTGAATATCGTTACAATAGAGAAGAAGATTTAAAACCTCAACCTCATAGTCCAAGTTTTTTAAGTGATGCTATTTGCTATAATGCTTGTAAAATTAGTAGAGACGTAAATGCTACTGCTTTAGTTGGTATGACTCAAAGTGGCTATACTGGGTTTATGCTTAGTAGTTATCGTCCTCAATCTCCTTTATATATATTCACAAAAGAGCGTAGCCTTGTAAATCAGTTAAGTTTAAGCTGGGGAGTTAGGGCTTTTTATTATGGCGAAGAAGAAAGTTTAGACGAAATTGTTAACGATCAAATTAATATTTTAAAAGAAAGGGGTTTCATAAAAACTGGCGATGTAATTGTAAATACAGGAAGCACTCCAGTACACATGCACTTACCTACCAATGTAATTAAGGTTACTAAAGTGGAGTAATTTCTTTTCTTTTTTTTGGATAGTTATTTTTCTTTGTAAGATATAATTGTTTGTTATACAAGATTTTTTGTAGCATTTCAGCATAATAATGTTGCTTTTAGCAACTTAAACATTATTCTATATTTGCTGCATGATAACGTCCCTTTTCAATATACAAATTCCTATTGTACAAGGTGGTATGATATGGGCTAGTGGATGGCAATTGGCTAGTGCTGTAAGCAATGCTGGTGGTTTGGGTTTGCTTGGCAGTGGAAGCATGTATCCTCATATTTTACAAGAGCAAATTGATAAGTGTAAAGCAGCCACCAATAAGCCTTTTGGAGTAAACATTCCATTGCTGTATGCCGATGTTGAAAGTCATATTAAAACCATCATCGATAACCAAATTCCCATAGTTTTTACAAGTGCTGGAAATCCAAAAACTTACACTAAACTATTTCAAAGCCATGGAATAAAAGTAGTACATGTGGTAAGTAGCAGTGTTTTTGCCAAAAAAGCTGAAGATGCAGGCTGTGATGCTGTTGTAGCAGAAGGTTTTGAAGCTGGAGGCCACAACGGTAGAGAAGAAACTACAACAATGGTTTTAATCCCATTAGTTAAAGCTGCTGTAAAAATTCCTGTAATTGCAGCAGGTGGTATTGCAACAGGTAAACAAATGTTGGCAGCTACAATTTTGGGTGCAAGTGGAGTGCAAATAGGTAGTAGATTTTTGGCTACGCCAGAAGCAAGTAGTCATCAAGCATTTAAAGATTTAGTTATTGATGCAAAAGAGGGGGATACTCAATTGGTAATGAAAAAAACTGTACCTGTAAGACTTCTAAAAAATAAATTTTATAATGATATTGCAACCGCTGAAAGCAAAGGAGCAACCCCCGAAGAATTAAATGCTATTCTTGGACGAGGTCGTGCCAAAAAAGGCATGTTTGAGGGAGATTTAATTGAAGGTGAATTAGAAGTAGGGCAAGTAGCTGCATCTATACATTCAATAAAACCAGCAGCCAGTATTGTAAAAGAAATTTGGGATGAATACCACCAAATAATGCAACAAATTAAGTCTCAATAATTTGCTTTGGCAATAAAGCCCTAAAAAGCTATTTTTGCAGCGTTTTAAACTTAATTGTTTTTTTGCAACAATTAGTAGCAAAAACACCAATCAATCCTCAATCAAAAATATTCAATATTAAATATTAAATAAAACATGGCAGACATTTTTGAAAAGTTGGTAAAAAATTATGGCCCAATTGGTCAGCATAGAGAAAGAGCTCATGGCTATTTTGCTTTTCCAAAGCTTGAAGGTGAAATAGGAAGTAGAATGAAATTTCGTGGAAAAGAAATGATTGTATGGAGTTTAAATAATTACTTAGGCTTGGCCAATCATCCAGAAATTAGAAAAGTTGATGCAGATGCTGCACAACAATTTGGCTTAGCATTGCCTATGGGAGCAAGAATGATGAGTGGAAATAGTAACTACCACGAACAATTAGAAGCCGAACTTGCTGCTTTTGTATCTAAAGAAGATGCTATTTTAATGAACTTTGGTTACCAAGGCATTATGAGTGCAATTGATGCCATTTGTGGCAGACACGATGTAATTGTTTACGATGCTGAAAGCCATGCTTGTATAATTGATGGCTTAAGATTACACCCTGGTCATAGATATGTTTATAAACACAATAATCTTGAAGATTTAGTAAAGCAACTTGAGCGTGCCACTACTTTAATCGAAAATCAAAAAGCAGGTGGTATTTTAGTTATTACTGAAGGTGTTTTTGGCATGGCAGGAGATCAAGGATTGCTTAAAGAAATTGCAGCTTTAAAAAGCCAGTTTAATTTTAGATTAATGGTTGATGATGCTCATGGATTTGGTACTTTAGGTAAAACAGGAGCAGGGGCTGGGGAAGAGCAAGGTTGCCAAGAAGAAATTGATTTATACTTTAGCACTTTTGCAAAAAGTATGGCAAGCATAGGAGCATTTATGGCTGGCCCAAGAATTATTGTAGATTATATTCGTTACAATATTCGTTCACAAATATTTGCAAAAAGTTTACCAATGCCAATTGTTGTAGGTAATCTTAAACGTTTAGATATGCTACGTACAATGCCAGAACTTAAAGATAAGTTGTGGAGTAATGCTTTGAAATTGCAAGCTGGTTTAAAAGAACGTGGTTTTGATATTGGTGCAACCAATACTCCAGTTACCCCAGTTTATATGAAGGGTGGTGTTGAGGAAGCTACTGCAATGTGTATGGATTTAAGAGAAAATTATCATGTTTTTGCAAGTATTGTGGTTTATCCTGTAATTCCAAAAGGACATATAATTTACCGATTAATACCAAGTGCTGCACACACAGATGTAGATATTGAACAAACCTTAATAGCGTTTAGCGAAACAAAAGCTAAATTAGATGCAGGGGCTTATAAGGTTACAGAAATTCCTGATATGGCAGATGCAAGATAAAATTTAAAAATACAAAAAAAGCTCACTTTAATAGTGGGCTTTTTTATTCACGCTATACAAAAAGGATAAGTTAATTTTAGATACTTTATTTTATTTCAATTTTTTATTGTTGAAAGATAAAGTCAAGCTGAATTTACATGAGTAGTTCAACATTTCATACAAAAGCAATTATACTAAGGGCTGTTGCTTATGGCAATACCAGCCTTATTGTAACTGCATATACAGCAATGTTTGGCTTACAAACTTATATTGTAAAAGGCATCAGAACCTCGAGTAAAAAACAAAGTAGCAAAGCCAGTTATTTTTTAGTGGGAAATATTTTAGATGTGGTTGTATATCATCACACTCAAAAAAACATTCAATTTATTAAAGAATATCAGTTTGCATTTGTACCTAAAAACTTGCAACAACAAGTTATTAAAAATGCAGTAGTTAGTGTAGTTATAGAAATTGTTTTACACACAATAAAGCAAACAGAAGCTAATGCAGAATTATACCATTTATTGGAGCAAACAATAGCGTTTTGCGATACAGCTACACCAACTCAAACGGCTAATTTGCCTATTGCATTTTGTTTGCAATGGTCGTCTTTGCTGGGTTTTGGCGTAGATAGTCAGTACGCCTCAACTGAAAATGTTTTTGATATAAAAGAAGGGAACTTTGTAGCAAACATTCCTAGTCATTCTTATTTTGTAGAGGGTGAATTAGCAAGTTTAATTTCAACAATTAATTTGATAAATAGTAAAGATGAATTAGATAGTATAAAGCTAAATAAACAAGTTCGAAAACAATTGCTTGATGCCATGATTTTGTTTTTGCAATTGCATGTTGAGCATTTTGGTAATTTAAAGTCAATCAATGTGCTTGTAACAATTTTAGCTTAATTCTTAAATTGGTAAACATATAAATGCTTTACTCAATTTATATTTGCAGCATGAAATGGGTAAAAAAAATATTTACTACTGTTGTACTCAATTTGCTTGTACTTTTTGCTAACTCACAGTGTAGTATTTGCACCAAAACAGCTAATCAATTGGGCGATGGCCCTGCCAAAGATTTAAACCTTGCCATTCTCTACTTAATGTTTATGCCCTTAGCAATTATGATTATTATTGGGTATAAATGGTATAAGAAAAATGAAGCTAATAATCAATAGCTTTAGAATACTAAAATGTTTGTAAAGTTTTTGTAACGAATTTTAAACATTTTTATGTAAATCAATAGAATATTTAAATCTCTGAAAAGCACAGAATAGTAGTATCGCAACTATTTTATATGCTAATTACTACAAGGGATATGCATTTGTCTTTACATAAAATATCTATCTATATTTATAAAAAAATGTTTTTACAAGCAACCATAAGTATGCATTATGTGATTGGTAATTTGTTAAATAATTATATTTTTTAAATACTTTGATGTAAGCAATAGGGCTGTTTAATTTAGTGTTATACTGATTTAACTTTCGAATGTACAAATTCGTATCAACCATGTTTTTACATGGTTCTTTTTTTTTAATCCATGCTACACTGATTTTAAATTTAAGATTTGTAGTGCAGCAAAAAATAATTAAGTTATGGTTGTTTATACTAATAAGAATGTAGTTCGATGAATATAAATTTAAGCGTAAAATTTATATGTAAGTTCTTAGTTAATTTGTATTAGGTTTTTAGAAAGTTGAAATAACTTTCATATGATAATGGAATCATCTCCCTGCTTTTTTTTAATTGCGGGGTTTTTTATTTTTGTGCTTCATTATTATTTTACTTTAACACACCCCTAACAGTTTTGAAATCTTTTCTCAACTAATTTGCATTAACAAAGTTACCAAAGCTATCTGCTGTATAAAAATTATATAGCATGATGACAATACATATTTATAATAAACCGCTTCTACAATATTTAGTAAGCCTTAGCTATACTCAAATTTATTTACATCAATCCATTGTATTAGACCAAATAATTGCAGTAGTACCACAAAATGTTTTTGCAGCATTACAATACTCCTTTAGAGCAATACAGCACTTTATTGCATCAACACATCAAACATTTGCAGCACAGCAAAATATAATTGTATTAGTACAACAAACTATATATCTTACAAAATTAAAATGTACTAATTCAAGTGTTTACAGTACTGCTACAAATCAATTTTGTATTAGTGCAGCATATAATTGTAAGCTCACCCATAACACTGCACCAGTAACGCAAACAGGTGTATTAATGCAGCAAATACTTGTATTGCTACAAAATGTATTTGTACTATTTCCGCAAAGATTTGCAAGGCTGCAAAACCATTTTGTAGTAATACAAAATAAAAATAAGTGCTTTCAAAATAGTACTGTAATCCATAATCACTCCCCACCCTGCATAAAGTAAATATCATCTATATATTTAATAATCAATTGCTTATAGTTTTCGAAACAATCACTTGTTAATTTTTAAAAATACAAAATATGAAAAAAAGTTTTATGCCTCGCACTGAGGCTGAAAAATTGAGTTGGCTAAAAAACTTTGCCAACAAATTAGGTACCTATGCTACAAAGTATGGTATAACCGCAGCAGAAATTACCGATATGAAAGATGCAGCTGCTTATTATGATTATTGGTATGACTATGCAGCCCAGTATAGTGAGTATAATAAAAAACTCACTCAATACAAAGCAGAATTAAGAGATGGGATAGCAGCAGAAGGCGTTTCGGTTGTGCCAACACCACCTAGTTTTGTGGCTGCACCAACTGCTGTACAGCCAGGTGTTTTTGTAAGAGCCAGCAATTTAGCTGCCATCATAAAAAAGCGAAACAACTACACTGAAGCTGATGGTAATGATTTGGGTATTGAAGGAGTAGAAGATACAACCAGTTTAGCCAAAAAAGGGAGTACAGAAACAAAGCCAATTATTAGCGTTCGCCAAATACAAGGAGGCAAGCCAGAGATTGTATGGACCAAGGGCAATTTTGATGGCATTGATATTTATGTGGATAGAGGCAATAATCAGTTTGTGTTTTTAGCAACTGATACTTATCCTAATTACACAGATAATGCCCCATTGCCAGCAAGTGCTGCTGTGTGGAAGTATAAAGCTATTTATAGATATGGCGATGACCCAATTGGTAGTTATAGTGATGTGGTGAGTATAGCTGTAGGAGGGGGTGTTTAATTGTGATAATTTTTGGTAAACATCGAGAGGCTGTCTTAAAAGGGCAGCCTTTTTAGTATCAATAAAAATCAACTAAAACAAAAAAATATTTCTAAAAAAAACTAGAGATGATGATAGTAAGTTTTACCAATAAATTTCTAATTCAGTTGGGTTAAAAAAATGTCATGAGCAACATCTTTTTTGAAGTTACAATTCAAGGCAGTTTGTTTATAAAATTTGTTTTATTAAATAATAAATATTTTCAATAGGTTAGTTGTATAATTAATTGTGCTGTTTATCGAATAGTTATTGAATCGTTAATGTAATAGAAGAATCTACTATAATTTTATTTAATAAATTTTTTAAAAATGGATTTTTTATATTATTTCAGTATCGAAACTGTTGAAAGGAAAATTAATAAAACGTATAACGAAACTAT
>Ga0075154_10003175_pt1 | contig 10467 bp, 8 predicted proteins | sample JI71714BDNA_FD_70965 | JGI IMG/M metagenome (GOLD analysis project Ga0075154, IMG submission 70965) | Wastewater effluent complex algal communities from Wisconsin, to seasonally profile nutrient transformation and Carbon sequestration -... | ecosystem: Engineered > WWTP > Effluent > Algae...
GCACCTTTCATATTCAAGGCATCGGTAAAAATTAATCCATCAAAACCCATTTCTTGTTTCAACAAATTGGTCACAACATTATAAGACAACGAACTTGGATGTCCATCGCGGAATTCAAGACTTGGAACATTCAAATGAGCAACCATTACGGAAACCAATCCTTCGTCAATCATTCGTTTGTAAGGATACAATTCTACTTTATCCAAATGTTCTTTTGTGGCATTAATTGTTGGCAAAGTATAATGCGAATCGGTTGCAGTATCACCATGACCTGGAAAATGCTTTCCGGTAGAAAACACACCTTGACTTTGAACACCTTGCATCAAAGCTATTGCTTTTTCGGTAACATTTACTTTATTTTCTCCAAAAGAACGAAAACCAATAATTGGGTTTTTAGGATTGGTATTGATATCTAAAACCGGCGCAAAATTGAAATGGACTCCCATTCGCTTTGATTCTTTTGCCATGTTCTCGCCTACTTTTTCTATCAATTTTAAATCTTGAATTGCACCCAAAGTCATGTTAAACGGATAACGATAAGTAGAATCTAATCGCATGGACAAACCCCATTCAGCATCAATCCCAATGAACAATGGAACTTTGGCTTTGGCTTGATAACGATTAGTCAATTTGACTTGACGATTTGGTCCGCCTTGAAAAAAGATTAATCCGCCAACTTTGTATTCACTTACTAATTTTTCAATTTCAGCAATATGCGCAGCATCTTTGTTAGAATAAGCTGCAACCATAAAAAGTTGCCCTACTTTTTCTTCAAAAGATAGTTGATTGTAAATACTATCAACCCATCGAGTTTCAGCATCCGTATCAGGAAAAAAGTTCTTTCTTTCTGATTTTAAATGTGGTATATAAATTTCTTCCTCTTCAGCAATAGCAGCATTTCCAAGCGTTACAGATTTTGTTGCATGAGGTGTTTTTTTGGTTGACGAGCAATTCGTTACCAAAAATAGCAAAGCCAAGAACAAACTTATTCTAAACCAAAAAATCTTCATGAAAAAAATATTAAAAGAAACGACTATGCCAACTTTCTCCTGCTGGAACTTCCCAGTTTTCGTTGAACTCTTCTATAGTGTTGACTAAATTATTAAAAACGATAGTATTGGCTGTAACCGCTTTTTCTTTTGCCATTCGCTTAAAATCGATTAACGATTTATGAGCAATATGTTCGCCATTTTTGAATGTTACATTCATTTTATCAAGCAAATCTACTTTATACTTTTGCTCTAAACCTTGAATAAAAACTACTGAACTATCAATAGAACAACCAGTTGCTTGTTGTACTTCTTGGTTAACGGCAAATATTATAAATCGATTATATTTTAACAAATAAGAAGCTTCAAGACTTGTTCCGTGAGCTGACCAATTCTCTATGAACGATTTTAAATCGCTTTCTATTTCGGCTATTTCTTCATCAGAAAATTTGCGATTGGATTGGTAAATCCAAATTCTTGATTCTTCGGGTAGATTATCAAAAGGAATAAACATAGTATATTAAATTTTAAATATTAGATATTAAACTTCACATATCGAATATTTAATATTTTATATTTTATATTAGCATTATAAATCTTGTGCATTTGCAATCAGTTCGGCAATATCCATCACTTTTACATCGGCTTCTTTTTCTTTGGCTTTTACACCATCAGTCATCATTGTGTTGCAAAATGGACAACCCGCAGCTATAATTTCCGGTTTAGTTTCCAAAGCATCTTCGGTTCTTTCGATGTTGACTTCTTTGTTTCCAGGTTCAGCATCTTTGAACATTTGTGCACCACCAGCACCACAACATAATCCGTTGGCTTTAGAGCGCTTCATTTCTACTAATTCGGCATCCAATTTTTGAATTAAATCTCTTGGTGCTTCATAAATATTGTTTGCTCTTCCTAAATAACACGGATCGTGAAACGTAATTCGTTTTCCTTTAAATTGTCCACCTTCAATGGTTAATCGTCCTGTATCTAGAAGCGATTTCAAAAACTCAGTGTGATGAATTACTTCATATTTTCCACCTAATTCTGGATATTCATTTTTCAGAGTATTGAAACAATGCGGACAAGCCGTAACAATTTTTTTAGCTTCGTAAGCATTCAAAACCTCGATGTTCATCATGGCTTGCATTTGAAACAAAAATTCATTTCCGGCACGTTTTGCTGGATCTCCAGTACAACTTTCTTCGGTTCCAAGAACAGCAAATTCAACATTGGCACGATTTAAAATCTTAACAAATGCTTTGGTTATTTTTTTTGCTCTGTCGTCAAAACTTCCTGCACATCCAACCCAAAATAATACTTCGGGTTGTTTGCCTTGGGCTAACATTTCTGCCATTGTCGGCACGTTTATTACTTCTGACATCTTTTAAATGTTTATGGGTTTATGAAGTTTATGAGTTTAAAATAGCTTAAACACAAAAACAATATTATTCATGATGTTCGTCGTCAAACACCTGAATGGTTACTTCTTTTTCTACTAAATCGGTAAATTTTCCTCTGTAACGAGTGGCTTTTACCAAGTGGTTATCAATCCAATGGTAGTTTCCGCCACGTGGTTTTCCCATTACCATTCCATGATATTTGAAACCGTGTTGTTTTAACCAACGTTCGGTATATTCTCTGTGTGCTTCAGTTCTAGATGTGAAGAAAAATATGATATGTCCTTCATCATACCATTTGTTTAAGGTAACTAATGCATCTGGATATACTTCGGCAGTTAACATTCTTTCTGGTTCTTCGTTTGGAATATCGTCACAGATTGTTCCATCAATATCGATTAGGTAATTCTTAATTCCCTCGGGTAAAATTGGACTTAAATGTTGCCCGTTTTCTGTGATGCTTTGTAAGTTTTTTTCAATGTCTTCCGCTTTCATTTTTTTACTTTTATAGTGTTTTCAAATTCATTTGACAAATCCTCAAGCCTCACAATATGAGAATTTATCTGTTTATTATTGTTGATTGGGTTAAAACCCAATTCAATTCAGATGCAATGCATCAGTTTATTTTTTAAATGGGTTTAAACCCCATTTTTATTCATCTTTCCAATTTAATCGATCCATTTGGTTGTATTGCCATGGTGCGCCGTTGTTTTCAATATTGGTCATCATAGCATTCAACGATTGTGGCGCAGCACTTTGTTCCATTACCAAATATCTTCTCATATCTGTAATAATAGATAAAGGACTGATGTTTACCGGACATTCTTCAACACAAGCGTTACAAGATGTACATGCCCAAAGTTCTTCTGGTGTTATGTAATCATTTAATAACGATTTATTATCTGGAACAAAAACCCCATTATTAGCATCGATATTTTTTCCAACTTCTTCCATTCTATCACGTGTATCCATCATGATTTTTCGTGGCGAAAGTTTTTTACCTGTTTGATTTGCTGGACATGATGATGTACAACGTCCACATTCAGTACAAGTGTAGGCATTTAACAACTGAACCCAATTCAAATCTTGAACATCAGAAGCTCCAAATTTACTTGGAACAGCGTTTTCATCAACAGGTTGTGCTGCAAATGGATCGGCATTTGGATCCATCATTAGTTTTACTTCTTTGGTTACGCTTTCAAGATTGTCGAATTTTCCTTTGACATTCAAATCAGCAAAATACGTATTTGGAAACGCTAAAAGTATGTGTAAATGTTTTGAATAGTACAAATAGTTCAAGAAAACCAAAATTCCAACAATGTGCAACCACCAAGCTGTTCTTTCAACTACTTGAATTTCAAAAAGTGATAATGAACTAAATAATGGAGAAATGTATTGTGAAATTATATTTCCAGAATTGGCTTGTTGAAAATAAATATCAGTAGCATTCATTATCAAAAACAAAGACATCAAAACCACTTCAAAATACAGAATGATATCAGCATCTTTTTTTGGTTTTCCATTTAAATCAGAACTTGTGAAACGTTTTAACTTAATGATATTTCTTCGTGTCCAAAAAACAAAAACGGCTACCAAAACTAATACCGCTAATATTTCGAATGAACCAATTAGTATTCCATAAAGACTTCCCAGAAAAGAAAAAACTCTATGTGTTCCAAACAATCCATCGATGATGATTTCTAAAACTTCAAGATTGATGATTACAAAACCTACATACACTATAATATGTAAAATTCCCGAAACGGGTCTTTTTACCATTTTGGATTGACCTAATGCAATCATCGCCATGTTTTTCCATCGTTCCGAGGAATTGTCTGTACGGTTTACATCTTGTCCGAGCTTAATATTTCGGATTAGTTTTTTTACATTTTTTACAAAAAAACCAACTCCAATCGTTAAAATTATGGCAAAAAGTATATTGTCAATATAAATCATAATCTTTGGTTTTATTTTTTTATGGTATCCAAAACTGGCGCTTTATAGGGTTTGTTTTTCTTTCCAAACAATGAGACATTTACATATCGAGTTGGATTTAAACGTAAATCTTGTAGTAATAATTCCAATTCTTTTGATGTCTTAGCAAAATTATTATACATCGTTTCGTCTTTGGCTAGTTTGCCCAACGTTCCTTTTCCTGATTGTATATCAGCCATTAATTTATCTACATTAGCCAATGTTTTCTCCAAATTTTTAACGGTTTGACCAATATTGGCTTTTGCAATAGAATCGGAAACTTTACTAAAATTAGCTGATGCTTTTTCTACATTGGTCATCGTTGTACTGATTTTACCTTTGTTATCTGCCAACATCTGATTGGCTGAATTTGAAACTTCTTTAAATTCAGCCAAAGTTGCGTTTAGGTTTTCTAAACTGCTTCTTAGATTTTGCTTGGTTTTATCATCCAAAACTTGATTGATGTTAACCAACATCGTATTAGCGTTTTCAAGAACTTTGTCTAATTTATCTTTGATAGGTTTTATTTGTTTGGATACTTCTTCGGTTAAACCTAACTTACTTGATGAACCTAAATAATCGCCAGAAACGGCAAATTCAGTGGTTTTGGTATTTGGAATGATACTAATTTGCTTTCCACCAATTGGTCCAGGCGAATATAACTCAGCAACACTATTTTTGGTAATTTGATAATCGCCATTGATTTGTAATTCAACTAACGAAGTCCAATCTTTATTCAATTTTATAGAATGCACTTTACCTACAACTAATCCGTTGATGGTTACAGGTGCCGAATTGATTAAACCTTCTACATTATCATATTTAACATAAAACGTTTGATAATTAGACAATAAATCTTTTCCTTTTAAAAAACTATAACCCCAAATAAATAATAAAATGGATGCTATAACAAGTACTGCGGTCTTAATCTCTCTTGTGATTTTCAATGTATAAGGTTTTTTGCAAAGTTAAAATAAAATATTAAAACGATGGGCAATTATTGTTTTAAAGCTTCTTGAACGGTTACTTTTTTGCCATCTTTAAACGCAATGACGAATGCTGATGTGTAACCTTTTCCTCTTGCTTCTTGCATCAACCGTTTGGCTTCGTCGTAACTTGAGGTTTGACCATACATATATTTGTATAAAGTTCCTTCGGAAGACATTGAAATATTACTTAATCCGTTGAAATTGCTCGGAACTAAATCTAGCTTTTTGCTGCTTGCTGATAATTGTACTTTAAAAACAACTCCCGAAGTAACTTCTGGCTTCACTTCTGGTTTTGTTTCTGGCTTTTTAACTTCGAATGGTGTAGTGGTTGGTTTTTGAACTGGTGTTTCAACAACTTTAACTTCTTCAACTTTTTGAGAAGGTTTTACAATATTATCATTATCGTTTGCACCATAATTTTCTTTTTTATAGGCAATGATTGCGTTAGCGATAGATTGAGCGATTTCGTTTTGACCTTCTTCCGAGTCTAGAATTGCTCCTTCTTTTGGGTTAGAAATAAAACCCATTTCAATTAAAACTCTTGGCATGTAGGCTTTATGCAAAACCATAAATGGTGCTTGTTTTACACCGCGACTTTTTTTACCTATATCAATAAATTCTCTTTGAATCGTTCCTGCCAATGCAATACTATTATCAAGAAATTCTTCTTGCATCATAGTTAACCCTATCAAAGTTTCAGGCGATTTTGGGTCAAAACCTTTATATTTTTGTTCGTAATCTTTTTCTAAAAGCACAACTTTATTCTCTTTTCGTGCTGCTTCAAGATTGGATGCATTTTTGGACATACCCATTACATAGGTTTCACAACCAGAAGCTTCAGTGTTTTTATTGGCATTACAATGAACCGATACAAAAATGTTAGCATCAGCACGATTAGCAATGTTGGCGCGTTCAATCAAATCAACAAAAACATCGTTTTTTCTGGTGTAAATTACTTCTATTCCTGAATTTTTTTCTAAAATCTTACCTACTTTAAGCACAACTGCCAAAGCGATATTTTTTTCAATATGTCCATGATAAACTGCACCAAAATCGTGGTCACCATGTCCAGCATCTAGCGCTACTTTGAATTTAGACTGCGAAAAAGCAGTTGTAAACACAAAGAATATTGTTAATACAAAAACTATTTTAGTACATTTTAGAGTATTCATAGAGATAAAAAGTTAATTTAATTTTAAACTTGAGGTTTATAAAGTTACTATTTCTTTATTTTTGACCGGAAATTATCATTAAGTTTGCCACGTCAAAAATCGAGCCATATTCTACAAAAATAGTATTAAACCTTTGCAAAGAAACTTATTTTATATCGTTTTTTTAACAATCTTCCTAACATTTGGGAATACCCTAACATTTGCGCAAGACGGAAAAAAGCCTACCGAGTCGTTTCCTCCTAAAAATCAAACAACTACAACAGAAGAAAAAATAATTACTCCAATAGAAGTTGCAAAAGTTGACATCGATACAAATAAAGTAAACAAAAAAAAACCTTTACTAGAACATAAAGTTAAACGTAAAGCGGTTGATTATGAAAAAATTGACCAAAAAAAGAAACTCATTACACTTTACAATAAAGCCGAAGTTTACTATGACGATATTGAGCTTAAAGCTGGAATTATTGTTATTGATTATCAAAAAAATGAAGTTTATGCCGGAAGAATAAAAGATTCAACTGGAAAATACACCCAACTTCCCATTTTTAAACAAGGTACAAATGTAGTTGAACCCGATTCTATTCGATTTAATTTTAAAACCAAAAAAGCTTTGGTTTGGAATTCAAGAACCGATCAAGGTGAATTTAAAGTAAAAGCTGCTATCACAAAAAAAGAAAACGATTCGGTTTATTTTATGAAAGGTGCACGTTTTACAACTGCTAAAGACATTGACAATCCCGAATATTATTTTTATACCAATAAAGTAAAAATGGTTCCTGGAAAAAAAATTGTGGTTGGTACTACCAATATGGTTATCGCTGATGTTCCAACTCCTATTGCTTTGCCGTTTGCTTTTTTTCCAATTACAGACAAAAGCCGTTCGGGAATTATAATGCCAACCTATAACGATAGTAATCTAAGAGGTTTTTCGCTTCAAAATGGTGGTTATTATTTTGCTTTGAGCGATTATTACGATTTAGCTATTTTAGGTGATTATTACACCAACGGAAGTTATGGTTTTAGATTTCAATCGAGTTATGGAAAAAAATATAAATTCAACGGTAATCTCAATGTTCGTTTTGAAAATTTAGTCAATGGCGAAAGAGGTTTTCCAGATTATTCCTTGAATAAAATCTATAACATTCAATGGTCGCATTCAAAAGATGCAAAATCCAATCCAAATTCCAGATTTTCGGCTTCGGTAAACTTAGGAAGTAGCACTTATTTTAGACAATCATTAAATCAAATCAACGCAGGTTCAGAATTGAACAATACTTTGAGTTCATCGGTTTCGTATTCGAAAACATTCAATACTGTTCCACAAGTAAATATGTCTTTAACAGCAACACATTCGCAAAATACTAATACTGGCGCAATCAACATGACTTTGCCAACACTTCAAGCCAGTGTTGATCGTATATTTCCTTTTGCAAAAGGCGATGGAATTAAAAAAGGGATTATTAAAAACATCAACTTTCAATATAATTTAAGAGGTGAAAACCGAATCGATACTAATGACTCCATTTTTTTTAAACCCGAAATGTTTAGAGATGCAAAAATGGGTTTTCAACACAGCATTCCGTTGAGTACCAACTTTAAAATCTTTAAACATTTTAGTGCTTCGGCTGCTGTAAACTACAACGAAGTTTGGTATTTTAAAACCATTAGAAGAAATTATAGTGATTTACAAAACAAAGTTGTTGATACCGAAGTTCAAGGTTTTGACGCTTTCAGAACATACAATTTTTCATCCGGAATTGGAACAACCATTTATGGAACTTTCAATTTTAAAGAAGGAAAAAGAATTCAATCCATTCGCCACGTGATGCGACCAAATGTTAGCTACAGTTATACTCCAAGTTTTGAAAGATATTACGATACTTATGACTCTGACGGAAGCGGAACGATGATAAAAGATTATACTCGTTTTGATGGCGGAATTTTTGGTTCGCCAGGAAAAAACATGTCAAACATAATGTCGTTTACTTTAAATAATACTTTTGAAGCTAAAGTTACCGACAGAGATTCGACTAAAACCGAACCAAAAAAAATCATGCTTTTGAACAATCTTAACTTTTCAACGAGCTATGATATTACAGCTGACTCTCTACGTTGGGCACCAATGAGAGTTAGCGGTGGAACACAATTGTTTAAGCAAAAAATGAATATAAACTTTGCTGCGACACTTGATCCTTATGCCATAAACAATTCTGGACAACGTATTAATACTTGGAACATTGATAATGGTGGAAGTTTATTCAGAATGACAAGCGCTAACATGAACATAAGTTATGCCTTTTCTAGTAGTGAATTTGAAGGCAAAGAAAATGAAAATACTGCTGGAAAAAGAAATGGCGGTCGAGAAGACAATCTTTTTGGAACCAATGCCGATTTGAGTGATAGAAGACAAAGTCAGTTTGGCGATGACGATGAAAGCGATAGTAAACCCTCGGAATTCTTTAAATACAAATTACCTTGGGACATGAATTTTGCTTACTCAATTACCTATTCTAACAACAGGCGAGAAAAAAAGATTACCGGAAATTCCCTGATGGTTTCAATGAATACCGATTTAACCCCTAAATGGAAAATTGGTGTTTCAACAGGTTACGACTTTGTTCAAAATGGCGTTACCTATACTCAACTTCGATTTGAACGCGATTTAATGAGTTGGCGAATGGATTTCAATTGGGTTCCATTTGGTACCAATGCCAACTGGGGATTTTTCATCGGGATAAAATCAGGTGTGTTAAGCGACATCAAATGGGATAAACGTAGTTTACCAGACAGAACACTTAGATAATAACTTTTGTTGATACCTTTTATTATGAAAAAAATCATTTTTACCGAAAAAGCTCCTGCGCCAATCGGACCATACAATCAAGCGGTTTTAATAAACGATACTCTTTACACCTCAGGACAAATAGCATTGCATCCTGAAACGATGGAATTAATATTAGATGATATTGAAACCGAAACCAAGCAAGTAATGGAAAACATGAAAGCCGTTCTCGAAGCTGCTGATATGACTTTTGACAACGTAATTAAAACGACCATTTTCATAATGAATATGGGCGATTTTGCTCGTATCAATTCGGTTTATGGAAGTTATTTTGACGAAAAAACCGCTCCAGCGCGTGAAACTGTTCAAGTAGCTTGTTTGCCAAAAAATGTTAACGTTGAAATTTCAATGATAGCTGTGAAATAAGCTGAAAAATTAATATTCAAATACTCCAAACTCACTTTCGATAGTGAGTTTTTTTTATTCTAAACTTTTCTATTTTTCCTCAAACAAGAGTTTAATATTTTCGTATGAGTTTTTCAATGCTTCTTTCACTTCTTCAGGATTGAGCCAAGCCACTTTTTCGATACCTTCGTTTTCTTGTGGCACAGGAATGCCTTCAAAACCGGATTTCATTTCAAACCAATGGGTAACTTTAAGTTTGTATTTTCCGTTGCGTTTAAAAATATGATAGGTTTTTTGGAGTTTTCGCGAAATGGATAATTTACCAACTCCTGTTTCTTCTTCCACTTCGCGCAAAGCGGTTTCGTCGATTTCCTCGCCTTTTTCGGTTCCGCCTTTGGGTAAATCCCATTTTCCGTTTCTAAAAATGAACAACACCTCGCCTTTTTGATTGTAAACCAATCCGCCGCCAGCTTTGCAAACAGGGATTTTTTCTTTAATTTTTTTCAAAATTGCCTTTTCATCAGGATAATACAAATTTGCTTTCTGAATTTTGTTATTATGCATTTTGATGATGAGTTGCTCAATATCAACACTTTCTAACAAGAACAATTGAAAATCGGTTTCTTTAGCAACTTGATTTGTTAAAAAAAGAGGTTTATCGTTGACAAAAACTTTATACATTTGTGGTATGATTTTTAATAAAGATACAGCCGAAAAAACAGCCGAATTGCTTTTACAAATAAATGCAATTAAATTGAA
>Ga0075154_10003177_pt1 | contig 10467 bp, 7 predicted proteins | sample JI71714BDNA_FD_70965 | JGI IMG/M metagenome (GOLD analysis project Ga0075154, IMG submission 70965) | Wastewater effluent complex algal communities from Wisconsin, to seasonally profile nutrient transformation and Carbon sequestration -... | ecosystem: Engineered > WWTP > Effluent > Algae...
TGGAAAACTACGCCGAGGTCTGGCAGCGGTCGGACTATCCCCGGTTCTTCTGGAACTCGGTCGTGCTGTCGGTCGGTTCCACCCTGCTGGGCCTGGCCTTTGCCATCCCGGCGGCCTGGGCGATGGCCTTCGTGCCGGGCAAGAAGACCAAGGACCTGCTGATGTGGATGCTGTCCACCAAGATGATGCCTGCGGTCGCGGTGATGATCCCGCTGTACCTGATCTTCCAGCGCACCGGATTGATCGACACCAAGATCGGCCTGGTCTTCGCGCTGATGCTGATGAACCTGCCGATCATCATCTGGATGCTCTACACCTACTTCAAGGAAATCCCTGGCGAAATCCTGGAGGCCAGCCGCATGGACGGCGCGTCTCTCTGGGGTGAGATCATCTATGTCCTGACGCCCATGGCGCTGCCTGGCATCGCCTCGACCATGCTTCTGAACATCATCCTGGCCTGGAACGAGGCGTTCTGGACCATCGTGTTGACCACCACCAAGGCGGCCCCCCTGTCGGCCTTCATCGCCAGCTTCTCGGCACCGCAGGGTCTGTTCTACGCGAAACTCTCGGCGGCATCGGCCATGGCCATCATGCCGATCCTTATCCTTGGCTGGTTCAGCCAGAAACAACTCGTGCGCGGCCTGACTTTTGGCGCGGTGAAGTGAGGAAATCATGGGCAAGATCCAACTGACCAAGGTTCGCAAGTCGTTCGGTGAAGTCGACGTCATCCCCGGCATCGACCTGACCATCGAAAACGGTGAGTTCGTCGTCTTCGTCGGTCCGTCGGGCTGCGGGAAATCCACCCTCCTCCGCCTGATCGCGGGGCTGGAGGATACGACCTCGGGCGTGATCGACATCGACGGCAAGGACGCGACCGCCCTGCCGCCCGCCAAGCGCGGTCTTGCGATGGTGTTCCAAAGCTATGCGCTTTACCCGCACATGACGGTGCGCAAGAACATCGCTTTCCCGCTGAAGATGGCGGGGATGGATCAGGCGGAACAGGACAAGCGGGTGGAACGGGCGGCCAAGGTGCTGAACCTGGCCAACTATCTGGACCGGCGTCCGGGCCAGCTTTCGGGCGGCCAGCGCCAGCGGGTTGCCATCGGGCGGGCCATTGTCCGCGAACCGGCGGCGTTCCTGTTTGACGAGCCTTTGTCCAACCTTGACGCCGCCTTGCGGGTGGGGATGCGGCAGGAAATCTCCGAACTGCACCAGTCGCTGAAAACCACGATGATCTACGTCACCCACGACCAGGTCGAGGCGATGACCATGGCCGACAAGATCGTCGTCCTGAACGCGGGCCGGATCGAGCAAGTCGGCGCGCCGCTGGAGCTGTACAACAACCCGCGCAACCTTTTCGTCGCGGGCTTCATTGGCTCACCACGCATGAACCTGATCGAAGGCGCCGAGGCCGCAAAGCACAACGCCCACACCATCGGCGTGCGCCCCGAGCATATCACCGTGGGCGATGGCCCGTGGGAGGGTGTCGTGGGCCTGTCGGAACACCTTGGGTCGGACAGCTTCCTCAAGGTTGCGGTCGACGGGATCGGCACTCTGACAGTCCGCGCGCCCGGTGAAATCCACGCCCACCACGGCGACCGGGTCCGGCTGGCTCCGGCCGGAAAGATTCACCGCTTTGACGCGAATGGACTGTCGATATGAGACTTGCAGGAAAGACCGCCCTGATCACCGGGGCTGCGCGCGGCATTGGCCTGGCCTTTGCCCGCGCCTATCTGGCCGAAGGCGCGCAGGTGGCAATTGCGGACATCAACCTTGCGGCCGCTCAGAAAGCGGTCGCCGATCTTGGCCCCAAGGCCCATGCCATCGCGCTGGACGTGACGCGGCAGGACAGCATCGACACAGGTTTTGCCGAAGCCATCGGCAAGATGGGCAAGCTGGACATCCTGATCAACAACGCCGCCCTGTTCAGTGCTGCGCCCATCGTCGAAATCACCCGGGCCGATTATGACAAGCTGTTCGCGGTCAACGTCGCCGGGACGCTGTTCTGCCAGCAGGCCGCCGCGCGCCACATGATAGACCGCGGCGAAGGCGGGACGATCATCAACATGGCGTCGCAGGCCGGTCGTCGGGGCGAAGGTCTGGTCGCCGTCTATTGCGCGACCAAGGCCGCCGTGATCAGCCTCACCCAGTCGGCGGGCCTTGACCTGATCAAGCACGGAATCAACGTCAACGCCATCGCGCCGGGTGTGGTGGATGGTGAACATTGGGACGGTGTGGACGCCTTCTTTGCCAAGTACGAAGGCAAGGCCCCCGGCCAGAAGAAGCGCGAAGTCGGCGAGGCTGTGCCCTTCGGGCGCATGGGCACCGCCGAAGATCTGACCGGCATGGCGATCTTCCTTGCCTCGCCGGAAGCGAAATACATCGTCGCCCAATGCTTCGGCGTGGACGGCGGCAACTGGATGGCCTGAGCATGACCGTGCAACTCCCCGCGTATGACCGTTCCAAACTGACGCCCGGTATTGTCCATATCGGTCTTGGGAACTTCCACCGCGCCCATATGGCGGTCTACCTGGACGACCTGTTTGCGATGGGGCTTTGTCACGACTGGGCCATTCTGGGTGCCGGTGTGCGTGAGGGCGACGCCCGGATGCGTGATGCGTTGAAGGGCCAGGATTGCCTGTCGACAGTGATCGAGCTTGACCCGAAGGGCAAATCGGCGCGGCGGATCGGGTCGATGATCGACTTCCTCCCGGTCGAGCCGGACAATGCGGCGCTGATTGCGGCGATGTCCCGGCCCGAGATCAGGATCGTCAGCCTGACGGTGACGGAGGGGGGCTATTTCATCAACCCGGCAACCGGGCTGTTTGACCCGGCGCATCCCGAGATTGCGGCGGATGCGGCGAATCCGCACCGCACTGCTTTCGGCGCGATCATTGCTGCGTTGAAGGCCCGGCGCGCGGCGGGAGTGGAACCCTTCACCGTGATGTCCTGCGACAACCTTCCCGGCAATGGCCATGTGACGAAGGCGGCTGTCACCGGGCTGGCGGCGATAAGGGACCCGGCGCTGGCCGACTGGATCGCTGCGAACGTCACCTTTCCGAACGGCATGGTCGATCGGATCACCCCCGCCACCGGCCCGCGTGAGCGCGAAATGGCGGCGCTCTTTGGTCTGGGAGACGACCCGGTCCCGGTAACTTGCGAGCCGTTCCGGCAGTGGGTGCTGGAGGACAACTTCCCCCAGGGCCGTCCGGCGTTTGAAAAAGTGGGGGTGACGCTGACCCCCCACGTGCACAATTTCGAGATGATGAAGATCCGCATTCTGAACGGCGGGCATGCGACCATCGCCTATCCGGGTGGGTTGATGGACATCGAATACGTCCACGAGGCGATGGCGAACCCGCTGATCAAGGGGCTTCTCGACAAGGTCGAGATGGGCGAGATCATCCCCTATATCCCGCCGGTCCCCGACACCAATCTGGGTGACTACTACCGTCTGATCGTCGAGCGGTTCAGCAATCCGGAGGTTGCGGATACCGAGCGGCGCCTCTGCCTGGACGGCTCGAACCGGCAGCCCAAGTTCATCGTGCCCTCGATCCGCGATGCACTGACGGCGGGCGGGTCAGTCGACGGGCTGGCCTTGGTCTCGGCCCTGTGGTGCCGGTATTGCTTTGGCGAGACCGACAGCGGCACGCCGATCCCGCCGAACGATCCGGACTGGGACGCGCTGGTCGCCCGGTCCAAGGCCGCGAAGGCGCGCCCGGCGGCGTGGCTGGAGATGACGGCGGTCTACGGCGATCTTGGGCAGGACGCGCGGTTTGCCAGCGCTTTCGAGCGGCACCTGAACCGGCTTTGGGCGGTGGGCACCAAGCAGACGCTGACCGAGTTTCTGGCCTAGGGCGCTGGCGCCAGGACCGGCTCGGTTCCGGTCGGCGCGAAGTCCGGGACGACCCAAAGCTCGACCCGCCGGTTCAGCTGGCGGCCGATGGCGGTCTCGTCGCAGGCCATCGGCAGCGCCTCGCCAAAGCCTTCGACCACCGGCATCTGCGCGGGCGACAGGTCGGGCGCGACCGCTGCCAGTTCCTGCGCCACTTTCGCGGCGCGTTCCACCGACAGGGCCAGGTTCGCCTCGGCGGCGCCCGACCCGTCCGAAAACCCCGCGAAGACCAGTTTTTCGTTGCGATAGGTGCCGGACGCGATCAGCTGCGCGAGGTCCTTGAGGTTGTCCTGCGACTGCGCATCCAGGGTGGAGGAACCATCCTCGAACCGGAAGGTCAGGCTGACGCGATCCGCCCCGTCCATGATCCCGGCCAGCCGCTTCAGGTCATCAAGCGTCACGTCCTCTCCCGCACCCTGTATCGCGTTGATCAGCCGGAGCCCGTCCGAGGTCATCGGCTGGCGGCTGGCCGAGCGGTCGACGAACCCCGCCGCAGCGACTGCATCCTGTGCGGCAGGGGTGCGCAGGAAATCCAGGAACTCTCGCGTCAAGAGCGGCAGACGGCGCTTGGGGGCCAGAAGCATCACCGGCAGAGCCAGGGGGTAATCCTCGGCCTTGATTGCCAGCGAGGTGGGCAGAAGCGGGAATCCGCAGGAATCGGTCAGCGGCATCCGTTTGGCAGGGGCAATCGCTGACCGGCCAGAGATCGCGATGGCCCAGGGGTCTTTTGCCACCGCCGTGGCCAAGGCGGCAAGATCACCATGCAGCACCTGCGCCGTCTCGTTTGCCCCAAGCCGGTCGGCCAATGCGCCCTGGATGTCGGTGTCCGCTTGCAGGGCGTGCAGGACGATCGGCATGTCAGGGCCGCCAATTTCGGCCCAGTTCTCCACCTCGCCTGCCAGCACCCTGGCAAGGTCGACTGTGGAAATCTCCGGTGTCGGATTGTCCGGCGCGACAATGGCGACCAATGCGTCCATCGCGACCATATGGGTGCCGAAGGCCGGTTCGGGGCGGTAGGCGAGCTTAAAATCCGCCGTCCCGGCCTCCAGCGCCGCACTGGCCGCGACCGGCGGCAGCGCGGCAAAGGAGATCTCGGCCAGGTCCTTGCGGCTTTCCGGGTCAAGAATGCGCGCGGCATAGGATTCGCCGGCGGTCTCTTCATAGATCAGCCCGCGCGACGCGGCGAAGGCCTGAAACAGCACCGGCAAGAGGTCACTCGCATCGGCCGACCCGACAACGCGCAGTGTGGCTTTCGGCGCGATGAGGTCCGGACAGGCTGGCCCTTCGCAAATCACCCCCTGACCGTCGACAGTCAGCGTGCCGTAGGTCGTGGCGATCCGGTAGAACTCGCCGTCATAGCCCTGCAACGTGCCATTCAGCACGATGTCGCCTTCACGGGCAACCAGAGTGACATCCTGGGCAGAGGCGGACCCCCAAATGCACACGGCAGCGCAAAGCGCCGCGAGTCCTGCCTTCACACCCATACCACTGCCAATCCGGACCTTACTTCGGAGCGGCGAGTTTCGGGGCAGGAGCAAGATTCTTCAACACCAGAATGTCTCCTGCGGTGCCACAAAGCGGAACGGCGATCACCCGTTCCCCCGGGGTCGCAACACCCTGGACCGACAGGACGGTGTCCACCCGCAATGTGCGCCCGCAAGACGCCGGCGTGATCCTGAGTTCGCCGGTGATGTCGGCATCGCCCAGATCGGTGCCCGGTACCGAATAGACCCGTGCCAGCACCGGCGACTGCACGGCACCCGAGCCCAGTGCGATCACCCGCTGATCTTCGGTTGAGGCCAGCGAGGCGCTGCCGACCAGCACCTTCTCACCATCCGTCACCCGAAGTTCCAGATCGGCCGGAAGCTCCCATACGATGGCGTAGCGCGCAAAGGCGGTGGCATCGGGGACCGTGACCTTGCCAAGAGCCAGTCGTGAATCCTGAAGGTAGACCGCGACCATGGCTTCGGCCTTCAGTGCGGGAAGCGTGACGGAGGCGCGACCATCCGCCTGGGTCTGAACCGAAAAGGACAGGCCGGAGTGCCGCACGATGATCCGCTCGCCCCGGTTGCAGGGCGCGGAGAGTGTCAGGTGAATCATCGCGCCCGGCATGGCGGCAAGGTCAAGCTGGGGGCGGCAATGGTCCCCCCCCGGCGGGCGGAGTGGTTGCTGCGACCGCGGTGATGCCCACCAGATCGCCGATGCCCGCGTCCGTCGGGTTGCTGAGCGAGGCCGATTCCGGAACCGCGCTTTCGGGCGGGGTCGTTGTCGGCGCGTCGGTCGCAAGTCGGGCAGCAGAGACCAAAAGTGACTGGTCGTCGGCGGGGGCTTTCAGCCGTTCCGCCGTATGAGCCGCCGCAAAGGCCACCCCCAAAGCTGCGGAAATCCGCAGTATTTTTTGACGCCAAAGCATGGCAGTGCCCCGGCCCGAGAATCGGACCATTCACGGGTAGAGCCCAATACTGGCGGAGAAATGGCATTATTGGGGTGGGCAGCCAGACTCGCCGCCCAATTGCCCAGAATAACCAGAGATTGTACCCGGATCGGGTGAAACAACCGCCTCAGACGAGGCGGCCGTGACAATGCTTGAACTTCTCTCCCGAACCGCAGGGACAGGCGTCATTGCGGCCGGGGTTGCCCCAGGTTGTCGGGTCAGCCTCGTCAAAGCCGGCAAGCCGGGTTGCGGCCTCGGCCACCGGAGCGACGGCGACGGCCGGGGCAGCAGGGGCAGAAGCGGCGGCTTCCACCACCTTTGGCGCCTGAGCGGCGGCCTGCGACGCCTGCATCTGCCGCATCATCTCGTCCTGTTCTTCCTTGGTCACAGGCCGGATGCGCGACAATTGCTGGGTGGTCTGCTCACGCAGCGAGTTCAGCAGGCCCTCGAACAGCTGGAAGGCCTCGGTCTTGTATTCGTTCAGCGGATCGCGCTGCGCGTAGCCGCGGAAGTTGACGACAGACCGGAGATGTTCCAGCCGCAGAAGGTGTTCGCGCCACTTGCCGTCGATGGCTTGCAGCAGGACCTGCTTCTCGATGGTCTGCATGGTCGACAGCCCGAAAGCCTCGGTCTTTTCGGCCATCATCTTGTCCGAGGCTTCGATGATCCGCTCCTGGATCGCCGCCTGATCCACGCCTTCTTCGGCGGCCCAGGCCACGATGGGCAGGTCGATGTTCAGCATGTCGCGAACCGAGGCAGCCAGTCCTTCGGCGTCCCAGCTGTCGTGGTAGGACTTTGGCGGCATGGTCAGGTCGACGAGGTCTTCGATCACCTGATGCCGCATGTCGGCGGCGACATCGGCGACGTGGTCGGCCTGCATGATCTCCATCCGCTGGCTGAAGATCGCCTTGCGCTGGTCGTTCATCACGTCGTCGAATTTCAACAGCTGCTTGCGGATGTCGAAGTTGCGGCCCTCGACCTTCGCCTGCGCCTTTTCCAGCGACTTGTTGACCCAGGGATGGACGATGGATTCGCCTTCCTGCATCCCCAGCTTCGACAGGATACTGTCCAGCCGTTCCGACCCGAAGATCCGCATCAGGTCGTCTTCCAGCGACAGGAAGAAGGCCGAGCGCCCGGGGTCGCCCTGACGGCCCGAGCGGCCGCGCAGCTGGTTGTCGATCCGGCGGCTTTCGTGGCGTTCGGTCCCCAGCACGAACAGGCCCCCGGCCTGCTTGACCGCCTCTTCCTCGCCGGTGTGCTCGGCCTCGATCCGGGCACGGATGGCGACGTGATCGCCTTCCGGGTCGGCGGCGATGGCTTCCATCACCTTGAATTCCACGTTGCCGCCAAGTTTGATGTCGGTACCGCGACCGGCCATGTTGGTGGCGATGGTCACTGCCCCCAGCTTGCCCGCGTCGGCGACGATCTTGGCTTCCATCTCGTGCTGGCGGGCGTTCAGGACCGAATGCGGGATGCCATCCTTCTTCAGAAGCTCGGACAGCTGTTCCGACTTCTCGATGGATGTGGTGCCGACCAGGATCGGCTGACCCTTCTCATGCGCTTCCTTGATCGCCTTCAGGATGCCGTCATACTTCTCACGCGCGGTGCGGAAGACCTGGTCATGTTCGTCGATCCGGGCAACCGTGCGGTTGGTCGGAACCTCGACCACGCCCAGGCCGTAGATCTCGCGGAATTCCTCGGCCTCGGTGGCGGCGGTGCCGGTCATGCCGCCCAGCTTTTCGTAGAGCCGGAAGTAATTCTGGAAGGTGACGCTGGCGTAAGTCACGTTCTCGGGCTGGACCTTGACGCCCTCCTTCGCCTCGATCGCCTGGTGCAGGCCGTCCGAGAGACGACGCCCCTTCATCATGCGGCCAGTGAATTCGTCGATCAGCATCACCTCGCCATCGCGGACGATATATTGCTGGTCCTTGAAGAACAGCTTGTGCGCCCGCAAGGCCTGGTTGACGTGGTGGACGATGGAGGTGCTTTCGGCGGCGTAAAGGTTCTGCCCCTCGGGCAGGATGCCTGCCTGGCGCAAGATATCCTCGATGGCGTCGTTGCCCTCTTCCGTCAGGGTCACGCCGCGGGTCTTTTCGTCCACCGCGTAATGCTCCGGCGACAGATGCGGGATCACCTTGTCCACCGCCTGATACAGCGGGCTGCGGTCCTGGCTCGGGCCCGAAATGATCAGCGGCGTCCGCGCCTCGTCGATCAGGATGCTGTCCACCTCGTCGACGATCGCATAGTTGTGGCCGCGCTGCGCCATGTCCTCCAGCGAGGACTTCATGTTGTCGCGCAGATAGTCGAAACCAAGCTCGTTGTTCGTCGCATAGGTGATGTCGGCGCGGTAGGCCGCGAGCTTTTCTGCATCGGGCTGGTGCGAATAGACCACGCCGGTCGTCATCCCCAGCTGGGCGTAGACCTTGCCCATCCATTCCGAGTCGCGCTTGGCAAGGTAGTCGTTCACCGTGACGACATGCACGCCCTTGCCGGTCAGCGCGTTCAGGTAGGCCGCGAAGGACGCCACCAGCGTCTTGCCCTCGCCCGTCTTCATTTCCGAGATGTTGCCCTGATGCAGGAACATCGCGCCTTTCAGCTGCACGTCAAACGCCCGCAGCCCCAAAGCCCGCCGCGCACCTTCACGGCAGTTCGCAAACGCCTCCGGCAGGATCGCATCCAGGCTTTCGCCGCCTTCCTGCACCCGCTTCTGGAATTCGCGGGTCTTGGCGATGATGCCCTCGTCGGACAGGGCCTGGAACTCCGGCTCCAGCGCATTGATCTCGGCCACCACGGGGCGGACGGACTTTACCTTGCGGTCGTTCGGCGTGCCGAAAACCTTGCGCGCAATCGATCCCAGTCCCAGCATTGCTTCTCCGTCGGGCGGCTTCTGACAGCATCGTGTGACCCTTGGACTTGCCCGGCCCCCACACCTTCCCTAGAAGGGCCAGAGCATGACCGGACGGCCCCGTTCCACGCGACTGTCGCGATGTAAGGGGGAAGCCCGGGATAGTCAACTTAAGCAGGCAGTTCGCCCTGATCAGGAGATGGTGAAAATGACGAAACGTTCAGGCTTCTGGTCGGTTCTGGCGCTTGCGGCGGCCCTTGCGGGCCCTGCACTGGCCGAAGGCGAAACCGCCGAAACGGTTGTTGCCACGGTCAACGGCACCAAGATCACTCTGGGTCAGATGATCGCCATGCGGGAATCCCTGCCGCCCGAGTACCAGTCGCTGCCCGATGACGTGCTGTTCAAGGGCATCTACGATCAGCTCGTCCAGCAGGAAGTCTTGGCGCAATCGGTCAAGGATCTCGGCCCGCGCGCCCTGGCCACCCTCGACAACGACAAGCGCGGCTTCGTGTCGGGTCTGGCCATCGAGGGCATCGTCAAGGAGGCCGTCACCGACGCAGCATTGCAGGCTGCCTATGACGAACGGTTCAAGGACGCCAAGCCGCAAACCGAATACAACGCCGCGCATATCCTGGTCGCGACCGAGGAAGAGGCGAACAAGCTGAAAACCGATCTGGCTGGTGGTGCCGATTTCGCGGAACTTGCGAAGGCCAATTCCACCGACACCGGCTCGGGCGCAAATGGCGGCGATCTGGGCTGGTTCGGCCTTGGCATGATGGTCAAGCCCTTCGAAGAGGCCGTGGTCGCCGCCAAGGTCGGCGAAGTGGCCGGCCCGGTGAAGACCGATTTCGGGTTCCACCTGATCCTGGTCAAGGAAACCCGGGTGGCCGAAAAGCCCACGCTGGACCAGCTGCGGGACGAACTTGCCTCCGAGGTCGAGAACAAGGCGATCACCGCGAAGATCGAGGAATTGACCAAGGGAGCAACCGTCACCCGTGAGGGCGAGGGGCTGGACCCGACGATCCTGAAGAATTCGGCGCTGATCGACTGATATTCGCAAAGCAGGGGGAGCGACATGGCCAAGACCGACTGGAAATCCGAAGCGAAGGCCCTGAAGAAAAAGGTCCGCAAGCTGAAGGACAGCCTTACCGCCGCTGCAGGCCCGGTGGCTGAAGCAGTGTCAGAAGCCGTGAGCGATGTCGTCGCGGCGGCGAAGAAGGCGATGAAGCCGGTCTCTCCTCTGGCGCCCGCCAGTTTCCCGGTCCTGCCCGCGATCAGGGGTGCCGAGTTTGC
>Ga0075154_10003179_pt1 | contig 10465 bp, 9 predicted proteins | sample JI71714BDNA_FD_70965 | JGI IMG/M metagenome (GOLD analysis project Ga0075154, IMG submission 70965) | Wastewater effluent complex algal communities from Wisconsin, to seasonally profile nutrient transformation and Carbon sequestration -... | ecosystem: Engineered > WWTP > Effluent > Algae...
GATAGAATTTTTGATGTGTTGTTGCAATTAAATCTATTCCCTGATAGCTGCCTCCAAACCGTAAAAGCACTTTTGGTTAATTTTGATGAAGCGACCCTACAAGCCGCTTTTGAATTGGCGGGAAAATTGCGCGCCCAAAACATAGCCATTGATATTTACCCCAAACCAGCCAAGTTAAAAAAGCAGTTGGAATATGCCCAAAAACGCAATTTGCCCTTTGTCGTAATTTGCGAAGCAAAAGAGGGCGTTATTAATTATCAACTCAAAAATATGCAAACAGGCACTCAAGAAAGTATAAATTTAGAAAATCTTATCGCTGCCTTATCCTAACACAAAAGAGCCGTTGCATTGCGCAATAGCTCTTTTTTTTATTGGTACATAATCGCATAAACTATTTCTTTAACCTCTTAACTCGGTTGGAACTTTACTAAGCATAGTTTCCATAAAATCGGGATTAGCGCACATTTGTGAGATAAGCGTTGCTAATTTTAGCAAAGTATGCTCGTTGGTTAGATAACAAACAAAAGTACCAGCCTCACTGTCAAAATCTAACTCTTGTTCTATCTCGGGCGCGCATTCGCGCGCTAGGGTTATTATTAAGCCTTCCCAACCGTAGCCATTTGCATAATTTTCGTATTTTTCAAATAATAGGTCATAATCCTCTACCATATCCGCATCAATGAATAAATCAAAATAGGACTTCATTGCGTCTTCAGAATACCCTTTAGCAATGGTACAAGGGTAGAATTCGGTTTTATTTTGCATAATTTTTTATTAAAAGGTTTATTGCATAAAAAGACAGCGATATTTTTTAAATTTTAGCTTTAAGAGTTTATTAATCAGCTTAATTTAGATAGTGAAATGTTGTTTAATTGCCATTACCAACGAAAATTAGCGTTTACCACAAAAGCGTATCCAAAGCGGCAGGCGTATAATAGTTTATATTATCTCCAAATTTTAGATTTTCGTCTAAAAATGCATCAAAAACAGCAGCCGCAGCAATATCTACCGAATCATAAGCCGCAACAATAAGCTGTCCTATGTTATAAGATTTAGCGAAATATGGGCTATTTATTAGTGAACTTCTTTGTTTATAAATTTCATTGATTCTCATATACTCAAAGTCTATTGATTCTGTTCGGCCTGAATCTATATTCACTATTCTCGCAACAGTAAATTTCGCACGAACTTTTATTTGATATTGCCTATTTAAACCATAGGCAATCCAAATTCCAAAAACTGTTACCAATATAAGCCAACCTAGAATATCTTTTTGTTTCATAACAACTAAAATTTTAGCTTTAAGAGTTTATTAATCAGCTTAATTTAGATAGTGAAATGTTTGTTATCAAGGCAAATCAGTGCGGCTGTCCCCTAATGTGTCCAAAACTTTGCAAGCTCTTTTGCAACCAAATCGTCTAATAAGGCTATCGCTTCTTCTTTGCTTTGAAAAGAAAATTGTTCTATGGGTTTTATCTCCAAACCAACAATGTCATCATCGTCTTGTTTCAAAATTGCTAACACCAACATAATGTCTATTAACCTTGGCTGTAAAAATATTAGTTCTTTATCCCAAGCAGAACAAGAGCTAGAGCAATTATGTTTTACTCCCGATAAAAGAATAGCACTTATATGGGGTTCAGATTTACTATTTGATGACCATAAAATTTTAATTAGATTATCTAAATTAGATAATGATGGAAATTTATTTCGAAGTTCAATAAGCATACATTTTTCAATGTTATGCCATTGAGGCAAAGAGACAAATTCGAGAAAATTAATTGCAATACACCTAATATGTAAAGTATTACAAAGAGGCTCTAAAATCGCTTTTGTAGAAAAAAAGATATCGTTGTTATTATCGCTAATGTATTGATTTAATTCCATTGTATTTGCAATAATTATAAAACTTTCTGCAGAGCCTATAGAATGATTAAATGTAGTATAATTAGGCAAATATACACTAGCTATGTTAACAATTCCTTCCCAAAAATTACTGAATTGGCCTCCTTCATAATGAGCGTTCCAACCATCAAAAAAAAAATTAAATTTAAAGATAAAAGAATACTTAGGACTTTTAAATAATACATCAATATGGGATATTTGCTGCCTTTCCATTTGCTCTAATTCCATTTCCGATATTTCTACAGCGAAGTCCATATTGGGTATACAGAGTTCATCGAAGAAATTTATTAAAGCTTCTTTAGGGTTGAGGATATAGTAGTCGTGCTCAAGAGATGAGCTTGAGTGCCAATTATTCTTTTTAGTGGCTGCTTTTAGTGTAGCAGCAATTTTTGTATAAAAACGGCTGTAAGTTTCCATTGAAAAAGGATTGATGGTTATAGAATTTGCGCTTAAATAACATTCAAAAGAGATTTAGCATCTGTTTTGAGTTTCATATAACAACTAAATTTTTAGCTTTTAAAAAAAACTACAGCACCTCGCCCCCACAGCTAGAACCCGCTCCCGCCGTACAACCATAACAATGTTGATTAAGTACAATTTCGCGATTTAGCAACTGTTCAAAATCAAAATTATCTAAATGTGATGCGCTACTTTTTACGTTGAGGTCTAACATTTGGTTGAAATCGCAATCGTAAATTTGCCCATCCCAGCCCACAGAAACCATATTCCGACACATTACATTAGCCACAGCAGCGGGATTAAATCCATTAACCAACGCGCTCATATACTCTTGATAATTGCCCGACTCGAGCAAATACTCCAAAAAGCGGCTTATGGGCATATTCGTGATAGCAAACAGGCGGTTGAAATAAACCCCGTGTTTTCTAGCCAATTGGCGTTTAAACTCATTCTCCAAAGATTGCTGGGAAGCGGGCAAAAACGCCCCTGCAGGATTATAAACCAAATCTAGACTAAGCCCCGAATTTTCAACCCCATAACCCACTTCATTCAATAGTTTTAAAGCAGCTATAGAATCCTCAAAAACGCCCTCTCCGCGCTGGGCATCAGTGCGATTGGCGTTGTAAAAAGGCAGCGAAGAAACAATTTGTACCTTATGCGATTTAAAAAAATCGGGCAAATCGGCAAAACGGGGATTGGATTTAATTATCGTCAAATTACAACGGTTCATAATCGCCACACCCCGCTCGTACAAGCCTTTTACCAACTCGCGAAATTGTGGATGCAGTTCAGGTGCGCCGCCTGTAATATCTACAGTTTTTATCGGGTATTTTTCCACCAAATCCAGCACTTTTTGGATATGTGCGCTGCTCATCATCTCACGCCGTTCTGGGCTAGCATCTACGTGGCAATGTGCGCAACTTTGGTTGCATTGTTTGGTGATGTTTATCTGCAAAATGTCCAAACCCACAGGACGCAATGGAAATTCGCCCACCGCTTGCAACTTAGCCACAAATGGGGTAAATTCTGCCGCTTGCAACTCTTGCCCTTGCAACACTTTCAACTGTATAAAACTGTCCGATAGCGGATTTTGGCGCGCTTTTAGCGACTTTGTTTTCTGTTTAACACCCATAATTTTAGCTTTTTTTATCGTAATTTTTTTATTTGTAGAGAATATAGATTTTTTGAATAAGTGTAACCAATTCGCATTTTATACTTATTATGATATTCGTTTAAATTTTTTATTCAAAAACACTAATATGAAAATAAACAGCCTTTTAGCTTTTTTGTTTTTTATAACCTGTAGCCTCTTCGCGCAGAAAAAACAACCCTGTTTTACCCTTAATTTTTCCCCACAAGCCAGCACAGCCAATAATGGGCAAGAATTGGATAATTTAGACAGTTTTTTGCAAAATGCGGAAAGTTTTAGCGCGAAAATTAGCAGTTATACCAACGATTTTAGAGATAATTTAGAAAATCAACAATTGGTACAAATTCGCCTACAATCTATTCTGGAATTTTTGGAACAACGCGCCGCGCCTTTGGAAAAAGTGGAACTTTCGCACCAATTAGAGGATAAAAACACTCAAGGCAATAGTTGGATAAAAATTTGTATAACTATCAACCCCAAAACGCAGAAAAAAGGGGAAAAAGAGAAAAATAATATAAATAACAAACCCAACCTTTCCGCTTTAGTTCTAACCGAGTTGGAAAAAAGCCAAACCCAACATATAATTTTGGACAATAGCCGCGCCCAAATCGTAAAAGGCGAACAAGGCACACAATTTTTTATCCCAGCCCAAGCCTTTACGGACAGCAAAGGTAAAAATTATTCGGGAAAAGTGAGTTTGGAACTGATAGAAATTTACAGCCCAGCCCAACGCGCGCTATTGGCTGCGCCTACGGTTTCCAACGGACAGATTCTGCAAACGGGGGGGACTTTCTACCTTGGCGCAAAAGATAGTTTGGGGAATTTATTAGCGAATAAACCCGATAAGCAAATTTACACCTCTTTCGCCGACGAGCGGCAATCTCTGCCCAATATGCGCATTTACACAGCAGAACGCGTGCCAGGGCAGCCACTAAATTGGCAACCAACCAACGATTTAATCCGCACAGACAGCAGCCGCCAAAGTTTGCAAAAGTTGGTTTTAGCCGATGCAGTGCGACAGTTTCACCGCGAATTGCAAAAAACGTACAAAGAAGCCCAACCTTTGATTAAAAGCGCAGCCGAACTGAAAAACACCTGTTATGGGTTGCAATCTGCCAGCGACAAAAACGGCAATCCAGCCAAAAGTTTGCACACCACAGAAAAACAAGCCAACATTTATTTGCAACACCTCAACCAGTTCAGAAATTTTTTCCAAACGGGCAGACTAACCGAATTATTGGACATTTTTCAAAAATTACAAACCCAAAATCACAACCTTAAACAAACCCTAACCCTACACGGTGAGCAGGTAAAAAATTTATACCAACAACTGGGCGTTTTATCCGTAAAAATAAAATCCAACCGCCCCTGTTTTGCGCCCGATTGGATGGAGCGTTGGCAATTTTTGCAAGAAAGGCTAAACGGTTATCAAAGTGAGGGCGAACATTACGAAAGCGAAGCTGCCACGAGCGTTTTTTGGGAAAATATACGCGCTTTGGAAGAGATTTACGCGGACTCTATCCCCGAATCAATGCCCAGCGCGAAAGAGCGCAAACATTTGGGCGCGTTTTTGCACCACAACCACGACACCAAAGTTTCTCTGCATCGTTTATTCACCGACTTAAACCACATCAGCAAAGAGTTGGAAAGCTACGAGGCGAAAATGAACGAATTGCAACAAATAGAAGCGGAAATTTTGGCTTGTGCCGCAAATATAGACCAAGAGCGCAAAGCACAAGGACTAATCGGGCAAAGCGACAGCCTGTTGTTGGCGTTGAATAGCGAGGGCAAACTTCCCCCCGCAACAGTTTTTGAACGTTCAGCACCAATCCGTATCAACGTTTGGACAAATTGCGACCGACCATTCAACCCGCTCAAGGATATAACCGTTAGCGTAAATCTCAACCCAGCCCGCCCGATAAAATTCAAACTGGATAAAAAATTCAACCAACCCAACACAGCCCAAGCCTATCTGCACGCCACAGAGCGAGATTTTACCCTCAATTTGCGCCGAGTGCAGGGTGGAATTTGGGAAAGCGACCCTTTAGTACCCAACCAAATGTACGAATTAAACCTGCTAGAGGTAAAAGATGATAAAACCGTGCGCGTGTACAGCCGAAAGGGCAAGTTATCCCAGTTGGAAAAAGCCAAAATTGAGCTAAAAGAGATAAAAATTAGCGAATTAGCCGCTTTTTTAGCAAATAAATAGTTTTTAAATATAAATAAACGCTTACATTTGCGCCCTATTTGTCTATAATGGCGAGAATATATGAATTTTATCCAATTACGCGCAGAGTTAGCCCCAATTTACCCCGAAAATGAATCCAAAACCATAACAGAGTGGATAGCTGAAGATTTATTCGGGTATAAATTCCCCTTTTCGGAAAAATTGGTCTTGAGCGAAGCTGAAAAAGCAAAACTTTTTGCGGTCAAAACGCGTTTATTAGCTCACGAACCCGTTCAGTACATTACCGAACAAGCCCATTTCTACGACTTGCGTTTGTTTGTGGATAAAAACGTGCTTATTCCCCGCCCCGAAACTGAAGAGTTGGTGGATTTAATCATCAGAAAGTATAAAAAAAGGGGGCAAAAAAGGATTAAATGTTTAGAAATTGGCGCGGGTAGTGGCTGTATAAGTTTAACCCTGAAAAAGCATCTGCCCGATTGGGAAATCCACAGCCTCGATATTAGCGCGGGTGCGTTGGCTGTAGCCGCCAAAAATGGCGAAAATTTGGGCTTAAGCGTGCATTGGCAGCAGGTAGATTTTTGCCAAACAGAAAATTGGGGAAAATTGGGAAATTTTGATATTTTGGTAAGCAATCCGCCCTATATTCTACCCAGCGAAAAGCCAGCAATGAGCCAAAATTGCATACTACACGAGCCAGCTACAGCCTTATTCGTACCAGAAAATCAGCCAGAATTGTTTTATGCACTTTTTGCCAAATGGGCTAAAAATTATCTAAACCCGAGTGGTGAAATTTGGGCAGAATTGAGCGAATTTAGCGCGGAATTGGTAAAAAATCACTATTTACAACAAACACATTTAACTGATATTCAACTACATAAAGATATAAGAAGCAAGGATAGAATTTTGTACGCCAAAAAGATATAATTTGCTAAAATACCCTTTCATAACCGTTTAAAATTATAATAAAAATACCCATACAAAGAATATGGATTACTTGGTAATGGCCACCCAATTGGTGTTGAGTTTGTCTATTTTGGTAACTTTGCACGAAATGGGGCATTTTTTCCCCGCACGCTGGTTTGGTATGCGCGTGGATAAATTCTATCTTTTTTTCAACCCTTGGTTTTCGGTCTGGAAGACCAAAAGAGGCGATACCGAATACGGCTTAGGTTGGCTGCCTTTGGGCGGTTATGTCAAAATCGCGGGTATGGTGGATGAAAGTATGGATACAGAACAATTAAGCAAAGAACCCCAACCTTGGGAGTTTCGCAGCAAGCCCGCTTATCAGCGTTTGATAGTGATGTTGGGGGGGGTTATAGTCAATTTTATCCTGGGCGTTTTTATCCTCTCTATGCTGGTTTGGATAAATGGTAAAGAATTTCTACCCGCACAAAATGCTATTTATGGCGCGCACGTGAGCGAAGCGGGACAAAAATTGGGGTTGAAAGATGGGGACAAAATTATAACCGTTGGCAATACGCCTTTTACCCGCTTTGAGGATAAGTTTTTACTGAATGAGATTATCTTCAAAAAAGCGCGCACGATTACCGTTTTGCGAGAGGGCGAAAATCAAACCCTCACCTTGCCCGATGACTGCGTAAGTATGCTTTCTTCCAACAAAAAAGGGCTAATTAGCCCCCGCATACCTTTTGTTATCAACGAATTAAGCCCAGATATGCCCGCAGCCAAAGCAGGTTTGCAAAAAGGGGATTCATTGGTGATGCTCAACGGGCAAACGCTACCTTACTATCAAGATTTTGTGAGCGAATTGGTAAAAAATAAAGACACATTGATTAAAATAGGCTTTTATAGAAAAGATAGCCTGATGGAATTGGCGTTTAAAACCAACGCAAGTGGCAAAATTGGCGCAGGGGCTAAATTTCTACCCACACAAACAGAAAATTTTGGCTTTTTTGCCTCTTTTGGCGAGGGGGCTAAAGACGGGGTGGATTTTTTGGGCAAACAGGTGGCGGCGTTTGGGATGATGTTTAGCGGTGAGATAAAAGCCACCGAATCTTTGGGCGGGTTTATTTCTATAGGTAAATTATTCCCCGACACTTGGGACTGGACGCGGTTTTGGCAAATGACGGCTATTTTATCCCTAATTTTGGGTTTTATGAACTTATTACCCATTCCTGCTTTAGATGGCGGCCACGCACTATTTTTGATAATTGAGATTATAATAAGAAGACCCTTACCGCAAAAATTCTTAGAAATAGCCCAAATGATAGGGGTTATTCTACTCTTGAGTTTGATGGTTTTTGCTCAAGGGTTGGATGTATTCAGATGGTGGAAGGGTTAGTATTTTCAACTCCGACCACAAACCGCTTCTTTCTCACGAGGGAAGCGGTTTTTTTTATAAAAAATAATCAATTTTTACCTTTCTTTTCGCGGTTTAAGTTTGCATAATAAAAAAATAGCTAATTTTGCGCGCTTTTTCCCATTATCAACCACTTTTATCCTTTTTTTGCAAAAATATGCAGTACGGCATCTGTTTAATCTCTTTAGTTCCGATGCGAGCCGAACCAGCCCACCGCAGCGAGCAAGTATCACAATTGTTATACGGCGAGTGTTTTTTAGTTATCAACAGCCAACAAAATTGGGTACAAATTCAAAACCGACACGATGGCTACAGAGGTTGGATATTAGCAGAGCAAGCCACCATTTTGCCTCAAGATTTGTACGAAACCTACGGGCGTTGCAACCAATTTTCATCCGAGTTGGTGAGTTTTGTAGAATTTCCCAACGGTTTGCGCCAGCCCATTTTATTGGGAAGCCCTTTGGTAGAAATTCCCGAGGTGGTTTATCACGGGCAAGAGTTTTTGTTCAAACCCACCACCCAATACGCCAAATTGGATAATCTGCGCGAATTGGCAGCCACTTTATTGGGCGCGCCTTATGCTTGGGGGGGACGTTCTCCCTTTGGGATAGATTGTTCGGGCTTAGTTCAGCTATTGTTCAGGATGATAGGGATAAAAATCCCCAGAGATGCTCACCAGCAGAGTGAAGAGGGCAGTTTAGTGCCGTTGGATGAGATGCAAGCTGGCGATTTGGCTTTTTTCAAGAACGAACAGGGAAAAATCAGCCACGTGGGTTTGGTTTGGGAAAATGAGAAAATTTTTCACGCAGCCGCTCAAGTGCGCGTGGATGATTTGCACAGAAAGGGAATTTTTGACGGGGAAAAATACACCCACCAATTGGCTTGGGTGCGCCGTTTTTGGTAATTTTTTTACGAATTTTTGATTATGAATTTTGATAAAATCAATAATATATTCTTTATCGGCATTGGTGGGATTGGGATGAGTGCTATAGCTCGTTACTTTCGCTTTTTGGGCAAAAATGTGTACGGCTACGACCGCACAGAAACGGAATTAACCAAAAATTTAGCAGCAGAAGGGATGCAAATTACCTACGAAGATAGCCCCAATTTTGTACCCGAAAACATAGATTTGGTGGTTATTACCCCCGCTATTCCCAAAAACTCCCAAATATGGGCGCATTGCCAACAAGCTAATTTTACGATAAAAAAACGCGCTGAAGTCTTGGGGATTATCTCCCAAAACCGCCGTTGCTTGGCAGTAGCGGGTACGCACGGCAAAACCAGCACTTCTTCCCTATTGGCTTGGTTGCTGCATAGAGCGGGGTTAAACCCTTCAGCTTTTTTGGGGGGAATAGCCGAAAATTTTAAATCTAATTTTATCAACGGCAACAGCGATTGGGTGGTGGCTGAAGCGGATGAATTCGACCGCTCTTTTCTCCATTTACACCCTGAGATGTTAATTCTAACCTCTGTAGATGCCGACCATTTGGATATTTACGGGACAGATGCGGAAGTAAAAGCGAGTTATGCGCAATTGGTGCAGCAGATTAAACCCAACGGAACTTTGGTAATCCAACAAAATGCCCTCCAAGAGGTTAAAAATCTACTCCCAAAAGATTATTTTTATCATAACAACATCAACGTCATCAGCTACAACGCGGACGAAACGAAAGAATTTTGGGATGGTCAAAATAATGTATTCGCCAAAGGGTTGAAAACTGCCAACGGCGAGATGATTTTCAACTACGAAACGGATAAATACGCGGAAGAAAACTTAGTTTTTAGCCAAGCTGGTTTGCATAATGTAGAAAATGCTACCGCAGCGCTAACTATAGCGAGTTTGTGCGGGGCAAAATGGGAAGATTTGCGCGCGGGCTTAATAGAATTTAAAGGAATTAGCCGCCGTTTTGAGTGGATATTAAAAACTGATAATCAACTATTTGTGGACGATTATGCACATCACCCCACCGAATTGAACGCAGCTATAGCCACAACCCGTTTTTTATACCCTGAAAAGAAACTTACCGCAGTATTCCAACCCCATTTATACAGCCGCACTCGCGATTTTGTGGATGGATTTGCTGCCTCTTTAGACCTTGCGGATGAGATTATCCTATTGGATATTTACCCAGCGCGAGAATTGCCTATAGAAGGCGTTAGCAGTCAGATTATTTTCGATAAAATGAAAAATCCGAACAAGATTTTAATCAAAAAAAGCGAACTTTTAACCCATTTGGAGGCGCGAAAACCCGATTTTTTGCTCACTATGGGCGCGGGTGATATAGGCGCGATGGTTGGCGGGATAAAACAGTTATTGATAAACTCAAAAAAGGGCTAAATTAGCGATAAAATATGCAAATACACCCCAAAAGATTGTCTTGGATAAGCAAAAGACTGTCTTGGATATTGATAGGATTTGTGCTGCTCTTGGGGGTAATACTCG
>Ga0075154_10003183_pt1 | contig 10462 bp, 11 predicted proteins | sample JI71714BDNA_FD_70965 | JGI IMG/M metagenome (GOLD analysis project Ga0075154, IMG submission 70965) | Wastewater effluent complex algal communities from Wisconsin, to seasonally profile nutrient transformation and Carbon sequestration -... | ecosystem: Engineered > WWTP > Effluent > Algae...
CCGCAAACCTTACTATGAGCATTGAAACCTCTGACACTAACACTACTACCAATGAAGCAGCAGTAGAAGACGTAAACCTCGATACTTTCGAGCAAGAGTTCTTCTCGGGTACAGCTCCCGTTGAAAAGCCTACTGAAGAAGTTGTAGAAGAAGTTAGTGAAAACGACGAATCTACTGTTGAAGAAAACACGGAAGAGAATCTCGAAGAGACCAATACCGAAGAAACCTCGGAAGAAACTGAGGAAACTGAGGATGGTACTAAGAAGGAAACTCGCGCTGAAAAGCGTATTCGTGAACTGAACGCTAAGTTTCGAGAAGAGCAACGACTGCGGGAAGCCGCTGAACGTCGTGCTGAAGAAGCAGAGCGTAAAGCAAAAGTAGACGAGCCGAAAGAAACGAAGCCTGTTGCAACACAGGACGAAGAAAATCGTGCCCCGCATTGGGATGATGAAGACGCAGAAGGTAACAAGAAGTATCCGTTGGGTCAGTTTGATCCAAAGTTTAATGCTGACCTTGTGCGCTACACCATCCAAGAAGAAAATGCAAAACTTGAACAGCAGCGTACGCAGTCTGAAGCCCAGCGCAAGGCTCAGGAAGCAGAAGCAGCTCGGCAAGCAGAGTGGGAAGAGAAGCTAGCACCCGCACGGGAGCGTTATCCCGACTTCGTGGAACGAGGACAAGAGCTGGTTGACCAGTTCACTGATCTTGACCCGCAGTATGCTGCATATCTCACCGATACTATTCGTTCAATTGATAACGGGCCGGATGTTCTTTACTACTTGGCCTCCAATCCTGATCTTGCTGATGAGATCGTACGTAAGGGTGCAGTACAGGCAACTGTCGCACTTGGTCGTATTGCCGCACAGCTTAGTCCGGAAGGGAGCACAAAAACTCCGACTCGTACGAAAGTAACTAACGCTCCTCCGCCGCCTCCGAAGGCTCGGGGAACAGCCCCTCCGAAAGTAAAGGACCTTGACAATCTTGATGATTTTGAAAGTGTTTTCTTTACTCGGTAATAGTTGCAGTTTCGTATGGGTAAAATAACAAACAACCTCATACGAAGGAATAATACTTTATGGCTACTGTAACTGCCGATCAGGCAAAGCTTGTCCTTAACTCGTTTGCTGCGATCTTCCAGAATAACCTCATCTCTAAGGACCTCGTTACTTGGAACAAGTACTCGGGTGAGATGAATGACCGTAACGGTTTGACTGTCGTTGAACAGATCACTCCGGACTACACCACGACCTTCACTAGCGGCGTTGTGAATGACCTGACTTCGGGTGTCCAAGACACTACGTTCGGTTCTGAACAGTTCCGTGTGCGACAGATCGTTGGCTCTAGCATGGGCTGGGGCGACTTCATCAAGATTCAGACTCTTGGTGATGCCCGTGAAAGCGAAGCCATCAAGGCTGCTGCTCTCCGTCTTGCTCATGACATCGACGCTTACATCCTGCGTTACGCGACTCTGGCCGCTAACAATGCAATTGGTGATGGTGTTTCGAGTGTGGCTTCGTGGGACGACTTCGCTTCGGCGTATACTCGTCTGAAGGAAGAAGGTGTAGAAGACGACTCGAATCTTCGTGCTGTGTTGACCTATCAGGACCGTCAGGCCCTTGGTAAGGACATCGTTGAGAGTGTTACGTCGGGTGACAACCTGACTGCTCTTGGTGGTGGTGTCTACCGTGAAGGTTGGCAGGGTAAGATCGCCGGTATTCCGACGAACTTCACTCAGCAGCTTCCGTCGTTTACCGTTGGTACTCGTCTCACTGCTTCGGCTCTGACCGCTGGTACTGCCGATTCGGCTGGTGATTACGAAGACTACTGCACGTCGCCCGCTCCGGGTCAGTTCCTCACCCAAATCCTGAATATGGATATTGGTTCGGGCTCTGAAACCCTTGTGGATGGTGAAGTGTTCACTATCGCTGGTGTGTTCGCCTACGACAATCGTGCTAAGAAGACCCTTGGGCATCTTCAGCAGTTCCGTGTTGTGGGTAACTACACTGCATCGAGTGGGGCTGTTGCTCCGCGCGTGTTCCCGGCGATTATCACTTCGGGTCCGTACCAGACGGTTTCGAATGCCGCTGGTAACACCGCTGTTGTGACCTTCCAAGGTGCTCCGAGTGCTGTTCTTCAGCCGCGCTTCATTGCCAACAAGGATGCGATTATTGTCAACACGATGGACCTCCCGGCTCCGTCGACTGGTACGATGATTCGTAAGGCGCTTACTAAGCTCCCGATGTCGATCCGTATGTGGCAGGATTCGAAGTTCGAAACTGGTGAACACCGTGTTCGCTTTGACGTAGTGGTGGAAGCCAACGTTGCTGCGAATGGTCGGCGTCGTCTGGTTCGTCTGAACGGCTAATCCATTAATACGGCGGGGGTCTTTGCGAAAGCATTGCGCCCCCGTTCTTTTATATAAGGAACAACCATGACTGGTGATTCTCACTATAAGGCTCAGCCCGTCGGGGTTGATGCTACTGTAATTATTCAAGGCTCCAGAATTGGTGGGTTTGTTCCTGCTACTGATGGAACCATTACCATTACCATTATTCAAGAGGGTGGCGTCACTACTGTATTGCCCGGTATTCCTGTGGTAGCTGGTGATGATGTAGACATTCCGATCTTTGTCGGGACTCTTAATCGTTCGACTCTCGTCGCTTCTGGCGGAGCCTCGGGCATTTTGCTTGTTAGCTAAAGGACTATAATATGAGCACCATTGTTTCTGACATCATTACTGATGCGTATCGGGAAAGCAACCTTATTGCTATCTCGGCTTCTCCTACTTCCCCTCAAGCAACCGAAGCTTTGCGCCGTCTTGAGACCCTTATCTTTTCTACGTTCGGTAACGAAGTTGGTTATGACTTTGAAGACTGGACGGTTGTCAGTGCAACGGACATTCGTAAGCCGTCTGGTGTTGCTCTGACTGCTGCTGAAGCTGCTGCGTGGGTCCTTAATCCGCAGGGCCGTCTTCAGTGTAATCTGTCTGCCGATACTACGATTTTGCTTGATCCGTATCCTACCGATGGTCAACGGTTCAAAGTGATCGACGTTCTTGGTAACTTCGCTACGAACAACCTTACTCTCGATGGTAACGGGCGTTCAATTAGTGGCGCTGCTACTCTTGTCCTTAGTGCTGATAACACTCGTAAGGAATTCTTCTATCGTGCGGACCTTGGTGAATGGGTCGAAATCAATGATCTTGAATTGACTGATCCGATGCCGTTCCCGCCGGACTTTGACGACTTCTTTACTACGGCTTTGGCTATGCGTCTTAATCCGCGTTACGGACGGGATATTACCGAGGACGCAAAGATGCGTTATATGTCGCAACGTAATCAACTTATCATTCGCTATGACCAGCAGCAGTTCCTCCGTGAACGGGTGTTGAACAACAAAAACCTTTACGCTCCCGGAGAATAATAAATCATGACGCAGGTTTCTAGCATTATCGAAGCTTCTTTTCGCGAACTACGTGCCCTTGAATATGATCGTAGCGTAACTCGCCTGCAAATGGCGGAAGCTCTTGAGCGGCTTGATTCCCTTGTGCGTTCAGAAAACGGTCTCGATCTAGGGGAACAGTACACTGACTGGCCCTTGGGTAATTTTGGCGTTAGTTCTAGAGATCAACATTACTTCACTGTAAATGAAGTTGATCGGCCTTACGAAAACTCTCGTCTCATCCACTCGGCTGAAACATCGAAAACTATTTATTTTCCTGTTCACCCTGAGGAAGGGACGAGAATGGCCTTTACGGACCCGTTCAATCGTCTTGCCACTGTACCGATTATCCTTGATGGTAACGGGCGTACTATCGAAGGAACGAGTACTGTAACTCTCGATACTAATGGTATTGATCGGGAATGGATTTATCGGGCAGACCTTGGTGAGTGGCTTCGTGTCACTGATCTTCAACTTGACGACGAGTTTCCTTTCCCTAAAGAGTTTGACGATTACTTTATTATCGGACTGGCTATGAGGCTTGATCCTCGCTATAAAGAAACGATGAACTCTCTTTCGCTTACTCGTTACGCTCAAATTAAAAAGAAGTTCTACGGTCGTTACACTAAGACTAAAGAAGTTCCGTCAGAGGTATCTATGTTGCGGTTTGCAACTGACCGAATGTGGGGCCGCTATGGTCGACTAACTCGTAGGAATTACCGAAACTCGACTATTAGATTTAATAGAGGTTGGAACTAAGAATGCAAGACCTTCCTATCTTTCCTACTGATTATCGTAGGCAGGTTTCTAAGGCTCCGTTCATCCCTATGGTGAACAGGTTCGTAGAAGCAAACCCTGCTCTCAATGATACGCAAGGATCGTTTCTCGCTCGTCCGGGACTACGTAAGTTCGCTGAAGTAGGGGAAGGTCCCATTCGTGCCGTGTTTAGCTCGCCGGGTGCTTTTAATAGCGACTTGTTCGTAGTCAGCGGTACTGATCTTTATCGTATCTCGTCTATGGACGGTTCAGATACATTGATTGGAACTATTAGCCAACAGGATACAGGCTCGGTCAGCATGGCTGCAACCTCTCCGATTGGTACAGAAATCCCTAGCTACCTCTTCATTGCTGAAGGCGGTATCTTCTGGGTTTACACTGACAACGGACACGCTCGTGGCGTTCTAGATGCCGCTGGGGCGATTGTATCGGGCAACACCGTACGTATCGACAACACTTATTATTCTTGGACCAGCAGCAGCGTAGATACAGGTTCTCCTGATGGAACGTCTGGTACTCCTTGGTTGGTTGATCTTGGTGCCAGTAACGCTGAAGCTATAACGAATCTCTTCCTTGCTATTAATCGACAGAGTGAACCGGGGGTTACTTACAGTACTGATTTGACGGCACACCCCACGGTACAAGGCCTTAGCTACACAGCTAATGAGTTGTCTGTTGAAGCAAGGGTGGCGGGTATTACTGGTAATGGTATTGTAACGACGGAAACTGGTGCTGATATCGCTTGGGGTGCGGCTGCTCTCTCAGGAGGTGGTGACGGCCAGCTCTCACAGATTACTGTGCCTGACGATGCAGGGGCTATCTCGGTTTCGTATATCAACAGTTTTGTAATTGTCGTACCTGTTCAAGACGATGAAATCGGTACAACTGGTAGGTTTTACTGGATTGAGCCGGGTGAACGAATTATTGATCCTCTAAACTTTGCTAACGCTGAACGCAGTCCCGACCGAATTAATCAGGTTATTACGTTTAGCGATATGTTCTGGTTGTTTGGGGATACTACTACAGAGCCTTGGGTAACTACTGGTAATACTGAATTTCCAATGCAACGCTTTCAAGGGATTATCTTTGATCGTGGCTCGTGGGAAGGAACCGCACTAAAGGTGCGAGACAGTATGTTGGTCGTAGATGAAGAAGGCGGTGTGTTCATCATTAACAACGGACAAAAACGAGTATCTAACCCGGCTGTTGAAGAACGGATTAGACGAGCAATTGGTCTTCAAATCTAAAGGAATATAAACTATGGCTATTCAATGGGCCGATGATTTTAGCCGTTATGGCACTGGCAGTACCAGCCGTTCACGTATGCTTGACGGTCTCCCTTACGCTACTATTGGTAGTACATCGGCAGGTGAAGTTACGGCTGACCCTGACGTAAACATTACTGGTTTTGCCTTCCTTCCGGGTTATAACGGAAACAACTCGTTTTCTGACTTCCGAACGGCATTCCCAACTGTTATTAGCGGGACTGCTGGTATGTTGGCCCGACTTTGGTTCGGTGCGTTACCGGAAGACGACACTGCTGCTAGGCCTAACTTTATGGCCCTAGAGCGAGGAAACGGTGACAGTATTGTATACGCCCAGCTGCAGCCTAACGGTTCTGTTATAGTGTATGGTCGTATTTCAAATACCCCTACTCAAGTAGCTGATACGATTAACCCTGTTGTGCAGCCTAACTCGTGGAACCACTATGAGCTGGTTCATAACAAGGCAACAGGCGCAGGCAACTTGTATATTAACGGTGTTGATACTTTGTCTTGGACAGGGGTAGACACTGCCGACAACATCGAGTTGTGCAATTTTAGTCGTCGTAGTGGTAGCGGTTCTGCAGCGGCTATGTACGTTAAAGACTTTGTTATCTGGGATAGCACCGGCAGTGAGAACAACTCTGTAATGGGCACGGTTCTTGTTAAGCGTCTTAAGCCTGACGGTGACGTCACTCTTGGTGATTGGGTTGCCAGCACCGGAACTACTGGCTTTAACCTCTTGGCTAAAGATACGCCTAATGACACTACGTACCTCAGTGCAGACGATACCTCACCTAACCCGATGAGCTTTACGCTTGAAAACCTTCCCCCTGAAATTACAAGCGTCCGTGGTATTTTGCCTGTGATCCGTGTACGTAAGGTGGATGGTGGTGACGGTAATATTCAATCTGGTGTGTCTCCTAACGGGACCGACTGGGATGATGGTACTGATCGTCCGGTGACTACTGCATTTACTTACTACTTTGATGTTTCAGAGCTTGATCCTGATACGGGTACTTCTTGGACCCCTGTAACGGTTGATTCTGCAAACATTAGGATTGATCGGACGGTGTAACAATGGCATTAACTCCTACTGTTCAAACGTCGCAAGGAGATATTGGTTTAGTCCTAGATAGTGGGTCTAATACACTCGCTTCTCAAGCGGATGTAACCGCTGTCTTCAACTTCTCAGCTGAGAGGCTTGACGTATCGGCAGCAGAGTTTGCCACAGTCTCTCTAACAACTACAAACATAGATGCCAGTCAAGCAGACTTGATTGTTGTTTGTCTTGGGCGAAGAGAAGACCCAACTATTCGGGTTTGGACTTTTACTCTTGATGGGCACGATTTCTATGTGCTACGCCTTGGTAACAACGAAACTCTAGTGTATGATTTGCTAACAGAGCAGTGGTCGATTTGGGCTTCTGCCAGTGAGTTCTACTGGTCGATCTTTACAGGGGCTAACTGGTTTGGTGGCAATACGTTTGCTGCTGGTTTTGGAAGTAACGTAATCGTAGGGTCTGACTCTAACGGTTCACTATTCTTCCTTGACCCTACTAAAACAGAAGATGACGCACTTATTGAGGGTCGTGACCCAAGTACGTTTAGGCGTCAAGTCACAGGTCAAATTCCTGTCCGAGGTTACGACTCTGTTTCAGTACACGAAGTACAAATTCTTGGTAGTATTAACGAACTGAGTTTTGGTGCTAGTGATACAGTAGAATTACTATACTCTGATGATCGTGGTGATACGTATGTATCTGCTGGTGTTCTTACAACGGTAGATGGAGATTACGATCTCCGTGGTCACTGGCAAAGTCTTGGCACTCTTTCGTCTCCGGGGCGGTTATTCCGCATTGAAGACTTTGGTGCTTTGCAACGCATTGACTCTTTGACTGTAATTACAAATAAAGATGAGAAATAACGACTATGGCCCTTAATGATCTCAACCAAATGTTCTCGATTGTTGATCCGAAGACGGGTAAACCTACAGACTATCTGATGAGGCTGTTAAGGGACCGTGGTCGTGAAGTTACGGATTTGGACGAGGCAGTTCAACTTCTTATAGAAGATGTGGACTTGCTTCGTTCAATTCTTGAAACGATTGACGGCACTGTGTTTAGTGCTGGTACAGGTCTTGATGGAGGCGGTACTTTAGGGGACGACGATCCTATTAGTTTTGAACTAGAGCCTCTTTCCCCCGATCCTTCAGGTTCTTTTACGAACAGCGATATTACCGTAGATGCCTATGGACGTGTAACTGCTGCGGCTAACGGCACGGGAGGGGGTGGCGGAGGCGGAGGGGCTTGGTCTCTTCACGGGTCTACCACTATTTCTAGTCCTGTTGCTAATGTTGATTTTACAGGTCTCGGCGGGTCAAATGATATTCTTGTTATCACGAGACTGACTACTCGTTCTGCTTCGGGAGCCGATATTCTTACCGTAAGCACAAATAACGGAGCAAGCTTCTTTACTACGTCTGGTGACTATGTTGCTATAACTGAAGGAACGGGCGTCGAAACGAACACCATCGGTGCTGGTATGTTTGTTACTAATAACGCAACAGCTCGTTCAGGGTCTGTAATAATTGTAGGAGCAAATGTCACAGGAGCACCTAGGCTGCTTATGAATCATGGTCAGACAACTACACAACAGCGTCTTTTTGTTGCAGACAACTCAAACGACATTGATGCTATCAGGATTGCGCCAACTTCAGGCAACCTTACAGGTGGGACGATTTTCGTATTCAAACGATGAGAACATATAACGCCGATTTTGTAAGGACTGCTGTCTCTCAAGTAATTGAAGATTTCGATGCAGAAGAATGGCTTAGTGCTCCGGAGAACGTAGCTCTTACAAACGAACTTAAGGACGTAGCGATCTTTGAAAGATTCTACGAAAATCAAACCGCAGTGTTCGGCCATTACTTCTTTACGAGTCGTGGTCGACCTGCAATTACAGCAGGAAAAGAATTCTTGCGAGAGATATTTACTGGGCCGTATGATGTCCAAACAGTTATGGGTCTTACTCCTGTAGAACACAAAGCTGCTCTATGGATGAATCGTCAACTAGGGTTCAAAGAAACCGGAGAGGTTCTCCCTCACAGATTAGGTGATGTAAAAATGGTTATACTAACAAAAGAAGAGTGGAGTAACAGCTAATGAGCATGGGTTTGTTTGGGGGTAAGAAAGCCTCTAGTCTTGACACCAATTTAAATCGTGAGCAGATTAATGCTGCTTTTGGTGGCTCTACTGCTGCAACTGGTGAAAGTATTAATGCCCTTCAGGCTTTGCTTGGTGGCGACAATAGTGGGTTTAGGTCCTATGCTGACGCTATCGACCTTAGTGGTACGGCAGAGATGGGTTCGCGAGGGGTTACTGGTAATGCTGCTGCCCGTGGTTTGCTTCGCTCTGGCTCGGCAGCTAAGGCGCTGGTCAACTACGAACAACAGCTAGAGAATCAAACCGCAGATCAATACATGCAGCGTTTGCTTGGTATCGGTCAGCTTGGTCTTGGTGCTGGTGAACTTATCGCAGGTGCAGGTCGCCAGAGGACTGAAAGTGAAAAGCAGAAGCCGGGTATGGGCAAGTTTATTGGCTCTGTTGCTTCGGGCTTTGCGGCTTCAGATGAACGCCTTAAGAAAGACATTGTTGCAGTTGGTAAGAACCGTGATGGTCTTACTGTCTACCAGTATTACTACAAGGATGGCAGTGGTCCGTACACTGGTGTTATGGCGCAGGAAGTGGCTGTTAAGAAGCCAGAAGCTCTTGGCCCAGAAGTCAATGGTTATATGACTGTCGACTACAATCAGATCAACGTACTAGATAGGGTCTAAGATTATGAATCCTTTTTTCGCGTCCTTGCTTGGACAACAGTCTTCTTCGATTATGGGGCAAGACCCTAATGATCTTCTAGAAGATGAAGTCACAGAAGGTGAGCCGATCGTTGTAGATATGCCTCGTCAGGCTCCCCCTCTTGAACCGGCTCCCGCAGAAGCTCCTCCGCCTGCTCCTGTAGGTCCTGTAACTAGCGACGCGCCTCCGGGCATGTACGATGGTATGGGTCTAGACAATAGTGAAGCTATGCGCCAGACGTATCTGATTAATCAGCAGAACGAAGAGATGGCTCGTAGGGGTGATCCTGAACGGGGTATTGAACCGCGTAAAGGTATGTTCGGTATGAAGGGTACTCTGCGAGATGTCGTAGGTATCCTTGGTGATGCTTTCCTTGTACAAGGCGGTGAAAAAGAACGGTATCGCCCGCGCCGCGATCAAGAGCGTTTTGCAGATGCAATGGCGGGTTTCACTCGTAATCCGGGTGCAGCTGTTGAACGTGCAATGGCGACTGGTATTGACAACGAAGCAGCCTATAGCATCTACGACAAGGAAGGCGCTCGTATTAACGACGCCAACCGTACAGATGTGAATGCTCAAGAGAGTTTTCGAAAGGCTCTTGACACGGCTCGTAAAGAAGTCTCACAAGTCTTTGCACGAGCGTCTGCTCTTGGTACGCCAGAAGCTATGGAAGCAGCTCAGAGGTTTGCTATGAACACTGCGCAAGCTTATAACATGAGCCCTGAACAGCTTATGACTTCTACGAACATGACTCCTGTAGAACAGGAAGTTCTGGCAGGTCGTTCTGCTACTTCTAATCAGAACCTTAACTTGCCGTATACAGAACGCCGGGTTGAAGTTGCTGAAAGAAATGCAACGTCTCGTGAACAGTCTATTGGTATTATGGCTAAACGCCTTGGTCTTGATGAACGTAAGTTCCGCGAAGCTATTAATAACCGTAGTTTTGATGAGATGATGGATATGTTCGGTCTTAACCAAGACGTTATTAACGAACAAGGGCGTAATCGTCGTGATGCTAACAACGCTAACAATCGTTCTTCAAGCTCTGAGGAATCTAGCGGTGGATGGGACATTAAGCCAGTAGGGCGTTAATCATTAACTAGGAAACTTTATGTCAGATATTTAT
>Ga0075154_10003186_pt1 | contig 10459 bp, 6 predicted proteins | sample JI71714BDNA_FD_70965 | JGI IMG/M metagenome (GOLD analysis project Ga0075154, IMG submission 70965) | Wastewater effluent complex algal communities from Wisconsin, to seasonally profile nutrient transformation and Carbon sequestration -... | ecosystem: Engineered > WWTP > Effluent > Algae...
AATGCCTATATATTTGGTGGTCCTTTACAATATAACCGTCAGGTCAAAGGCACCATTCCTGCCGGAAACGGTATATTTGAAATAAAAGGCTCAATGCCTGATCCGCCGCTTATGGCAGCATTATTACTAAAAGATGCACTGACAGAGGCAGGCATTACCTCCAATGGCGTTGGTGGGTCTTTAAAAGATGTTCAGCCTGTCGGCAAGCGAAAGGTATTGTATACTCATTCATCAAAGAGTCTTGACTTAATTGTTAATGAGACCATATTAAAAAGTATAAACATAAATGCAGAAGGAATCTTGAGATATTGCAAATCTATGGACAAAGTCGCAAGCACTACAGATGATGCAGTAAAAACTTTTGGTGCCTTTTTGCAAAAAACCACCGAAGGGCAAACAGGTTTTTTTGTTTGTGACGGATCAGGGCTTTCTACCTCCAATAGTTTGCCGAGTTATGGTTTTGCTAAAGTGCTACTTCAGTTATTTAAAGACCCTTCCATAGCCGATGTAATTACTGATGCACTTCCAGTCGCAGGCATGACGGGCACGCTGAAAAATTACCTTAAAGGTTCAAAGGCTGCCGGACACATTAAAGCAAAGACTGGATCAATGGATAAAGTAAGAAGTTTTTCTGGGATCATCACGGGAGATTCTGGTAAAGAATACGTTTTTTCTCTAATTATAAATAATTATAATTGCTCATCGGCTCAGATCAAAGCAAAGATAGAATCCTTTTTTAATGACGTTTATCTTGCTATATAAACAATTATTTGGGATCGCTTCGATCATTTCCTTAACTTTGACGGAGTTTAAAATAATATCTTAATGCTGGAAAGATCAGACCTAAAACAACTACTTATATTCGTTTTAATAATAACTGTTACCATAATAATTGCTCATTTTGCAAGTATCCTAATTAACAGAAGAGTTGCTAAGAAGAACAATGTGCTTCTCCAAGACCCTACCAGACTTAAATTTTTTGCTCACGTAAGTACAGCTATAATTTATATTGTTGGATTTAGCTCCGCTATAGGCCGAATCAATTTTTTAGAACCTGTGGCTACCTCACTTTTAGCTGGAGCAGGTTTAATTACAGTAGCAGTTAGTTTTGCTTCTCAAAATGCTCTCAGTAATATTATTAGTGGCTTATTCATTGTACTTTTCAAGCCATTTGGTGTCAACGACCGATTGAAGATTAGGGATAATATAATAGGTGTAGTTGAAGACATTACCTTAAGACACACCATTCTAAGAGATGGAGAGAACAAAAGGATTATAATTCCGAACGCTCTTATGAATAATGAGGTAGTGGTCAACTTTGATTTTATCGAACAGAATATTAAAAAATCTGTAGATATCCTTTTGCACCACGATTCAAACATTAGGAATGCCAAGATGCTGATTAGAGATATTATCACTCAGCATCCTAAATTTATCAAAAGAAGAGGCAGTGATATAAATTTAAGTCCGGAACAAGCCGTCCCAATCAATATTACTAATGTAGGTGAAAAGGGAATCAACATGCAGCTGATAATCACCGGAAGGAATATTTTGGAATCAAATGAGATCGCTTTTGCTTTGTTGGAAAGACTAATTTGTGAGATGCCTGCTGTTGATGCTTATTTTGTGCGTCAGGATTCTGTTGTTAAGGCTGTAAATAATACAGAACAAAAGTCAGAAATGGGGCAAGATGAGAAAATAGATACATTTGAGAATTTGTCAGATTCTATTGACAATGAAGTAAATTCAATCAATGTTGCCGGTGAATCTGGCACGGGTCAAAGCATTCAAAACACTGATTAATTATGAAGAATAGACCAAAACAAGCTACTCAATATGAACAAGGAAGAATTTATAAAAAGCCGGGTCTTCCACCAGGCACCCTTGTTTTTACCGGTAAGAGAAAGGTTCAGCAAACAATGCTGCATATTACAAAATTTGATGATGACGATGTAAAAAGAGAATTAATCACGAATGGTGATGTGTCGCGAATCCATCACGGCAGCAGAATGACATGGATCGATGTGATAGGGATTCATGATGTGTCGGTAATCGAACAAATTGGAATTAAATATGGGATTAGTAATCTACTCCTTGAGGATATTCTCGACGTTGACCAAGTGCCTAAATATATGGATTTAGATAATGGAAACTTCCTTTCATTCCAGTCGTTTTCTTATGATAAAACAAGTCAGAATATCATTAAGGAGCAAATATCTATTTTCTTTACAGAAACTGTTATTATTTCATTTCAGGAAAATATCAACGACACTTTTCAACCTATTCACGAAAGAGTGGATAATTCAAAAAGTCGCTTTAGGTCCAGAATGCCAGATTATATGGCATATGCATTAATTGACCTAATCGTTGACAAGTACAATGAAGCTACTCAATATTTTGAAGATAAAATTGAGGAATTAGAATATAAAATAGAAACAAATCCTGATAAAGCGCTGAAACAAGATATCTTTAAATTCAGAAGAGAGTTTATCAATTTTCTTAAGACCATTACACCTATTCAGGAAGCGATCATAAAATTCAAATCTTCCACTTCAGAATCCATTAAACTTGAGACCAAAATATATCTTGCCGATCTTCTCGATCATGCGCAACATGTCAGCAGTCTGGCCGATACATACAATGAAATGATATACGCTTTATATGATCTATTTCATGCAGAACTAAACTATAGAGCAAATAGTGTAATAAAAATACTTACAGTGATTTCTACTATTTTTATACCACTTACTTTTATAGTTGGAGTATATGGAATGAACTTTGATCAAATGCCTGAACTTCGTTGGAGATATGGTTATCCTGCTGTTTGGATATTTATGGTTTTATTTACTTTTGCCACCTTGATATATTTTAAATATCGAAAATGGACATAATTTATTCTTCTTCTACCTCTCCTCGGAGTAGCGGATTCAAAGGCAGATGATAAGTGTTGAAAATTGTCTGGAATGATTGATAAAGTTCCGGATATATATTACCAAAATAGTTGCCATAAGTGAAATAGTGGTGGACGGCCACTGCGAAAGGATCTACATCAGGTAGTCCTATCACACCCATGATTTCTCTGTGGCCATAACTCGCTACGTCATACAGATTATACCAGAAATTTTCATTTACTTCAGGAAAAATAATGTCTTTTGAGCAAATCTTCATGATCCTGGCGTATTCATAAAGAACAATGTTGAAATATTTTTCAGGTTCCTTGAAGGAAGGCATCATATGTTTAAGAGAAAAAAGTGCGATGCCATCCATTTCAAATATCTCACTCGCATGATATCTGTCAGGTTGCTCAGGACTCAAGAATGGATTTGGGTATATGGCGATGCGATCAAAAGGTTCAAGGAGAAAATCCTTCTGCTGCAATGTTAATCTGACAGGTTGAAAAGCGACTAATGCTTTGAGATCATATGGCATTTCTTCTTGCATGCCCATGTACAGCCATTCTTTTGCTTCAATATATAATACAACCCTTTGATCGAAGATCTTTTTCTTTTCTGGATTTAGATTACGATAGTATTCACTGTTCTTTTCAAAAATGGTTTTTATCTTTTCATCCAGATTCAGGGGAAATCTTTTATACCACCACCAGTCAAGTTGAGGTGCTAAGAGATAACCAGCTGCTGCTATTATGAGGGGAATAACCAGATAAGGTGACACAAAATTGCCATCGTGATAGTTATATTCAAATAAAACAATACCGAGACCAATAATAAAGGCCAGTATATATGCAAATCCTGAAAATTTCATTCAATTCTTTTTAAAATCGATGAGCAAAGCTAATTAAACTAAATAATTCGGAGTAACTATGTTATTGACATAGATAAATGAATGATTTTCAACATAACGATTTGTAAAGACCTTGGAGTATAATAGGCTAAAACAGTGAAGGGAGAATACGCTATGTAACGTCGGATGACATTATAGGACGATTCTACAAACAAATATTTGTAGATAAGTCATTGATAATAAACATCATTGCTAGCTTTTGATGATTTCCAACGAAAATTAATTACTCTTTTCTTTGCAAATTATAAGTAAGTGCTATATTTGCACCCGCTTAGGTACCTTAGCTCAGTCGGTAGAGCAATGGACTGAAAATCCATGTGTCCCTGGTTCGATTCCTGGAGGTACCACAAAATTTTCTAAAACCTTGTATTGAAAAATGCAAGGTTTTTTTTATTAAACTCAAGTCTTGGGCTTGATTTTAATCTAATATTTTATTACTTTTTCGGACTCATCCATCGGAGTTTCATTCTAATTTCTAATTTCTAATTTCTAACTTCTAATTTCTAACCTCCAACTTCTACCTTAACCTCCATGGTAACAATGTTTTTACAAGAACTTATTTGCTGCCAAACTTAAGTTATTTAACCAGATTGATTTTATAGGTCTTTGTAAAAAACTCATTTCGAAAGTAGAAATTCATATTTTCATTCACCGCATCTTGATTGAAGGTTCTTACCAAATAAAGATCTACAGGTCCTGCCTCCAGCATTGTAAGATTTTCAGGTTTAAGCAGAAGCCTGTTGTCAGTGGTTGGACCTTGAATAGTAGAACTGCTTGATTTTGAGCCCTTTCCGATGATCATTATAATTATAGTTTCATCTGCGCTAAGCGGCTTTCCTGAATATTCGATGGTCGTTCCTTTGCTTAGAGAGATCTCTTTTTCGGTCTTAACGCTATCTATGCCCGGCAATTTGGTAGCTTGAGTAATGATTTTCCCTTGAGGATTAGCTATATTTATAGTATAATCCGAATTGTAAGGCAGATTTGTTTGTAGAGAATAATTTTTGTTACCACTTGGCGCTACCAATTGTTTCATATCTTTTCCTCCTATGGTGATATTATAATTAGTAGTATCAGTTTCCCCAACTGCAAGAGAATCAGCAAAACTAACTTTGCAAAGACTTTTAAATTGATTCCCATCACTAAGATATCTGATATAGAAATCTACATTGCGTGGGTATTGAATTTCAGCTTCCTTTTTCTTACATCCAATCAACAAGGTCATGCACACTGCAATAAGAGCTATACTTGTTTGAATATTATTATTTCTGGTTGACATATTTTCTGATATTAAATTTGGATTGCTTTTATTTACTTGCGTACATTTATACTTGCCTCAAGAACTCGTGCAAAGCTAATATTTGAACTGAATATTGAAAATAAATCTTTCCTTTACATTATCAAAATAACATAATATTATGAAGGTACTGATTACTGATAACTGTCATGAAGATCTGCTAATTGGATTAAGTTCGCATGGGAATGAAGTGGATTACTTGCCGCATCTTTCACTGAATGAAATTGACGCAATAATAGAAGCTTATGATGGCATAATTATTAATACACGGGTGAAGATGGATAAAGCGAGAATAGATCTTGGCCATTGTTTATCTTTCATTGGTAGGATGGGCTCGGGCCTGGACATTATTGATCTGCCTTACGCAGCACTCAAGGGAATCAAAGTGATAAGTTCACCTGAAGGAAATGCCCAGGCAGTTGCAGAGCATAGCTTAGCCATGTTGTTGACTTTACTGAATAAATTGCCATTAGGTGCATCCCAGGTTAAGAATTTTGAATGGGATAGGGAAGGGGCCAGAGGTCGTGAATTATCCGGCAAAACAATCGGTATAATAGGCTATGGACATACGGGTCCTGCCTTGGCTAAGGTATTGTCTGGATTTAGGGTAAATATCAAAGTATATGATAAATATAAAGAAATCTCAGACAGTGAAAATTGCGCTGCAACCATTGTTCAATCTACCTTTGAAGATATTATTGCTCACTGCGATGTAATAAGTTTTAATATTCCGTTAACAGATGAAACAGCGTTATTGATCGACGAATCGTTACTAAGAAGAATTAAACCTGGAGCTATCTTAATTAATGCCTCAAGAGGAGGAATTGTAAAGCTTGATGATGTTTGGAATGCAATAGAGGATGGGCGATTAGGAGGTTGTTGCCTTGATGTTTTCCCGAATGAAAAACCACAAACTTACAAAGAGGAGGAAGCTGATGTGATAAATAAACTGGCGAAACACCCGGCAGTAATTTTAACACCTCATGTAGCGGGTTGGACAATAGAGTCAAAACAAAAGATTGCGCAAATTTTGGTCGATAAAATTGTAAGTAATATTTAGTCTATTAACATTGCGTTAATACTTGATTATCAAAGATTTTCAAGATTTGCAAAAGGAAGATTATATGTCACATGAGCATTATAACGAAATATAAATTTCATTTGGTATAATTTATATCTTAAAATTTTGCTACTATTGCAACTCTTAAAACATAATTTGAAAAAAACTTGATATGAGCAGAATTATTTTACTTTTTGCTTTTCTTTTTAGTGTGATTGCTGTGAGTGAGGCCCAAACAAGCCTTAGCGGAAAAATTCTGGATAAAGAATCCGGTGAAGTTGTTATTGGTGCTACAGTCAGACTTCTAAAAGATAACGTTGAAACTGATGGTACCATTACAGATGCTTATGGTATCTTTTTCTTTAGTAATGTTACTCCCGGTATTTATAATGTCAACATTACCTATACAGGATATGCATCGAGCACTTTAAGTGGTGTTCAGGTGAGTAATGGTAAAGCCAATAAAATGAGCAATATTCAGATCTCAGGCGAATCAACTCTTTTGGACGAAGCTGTTATCTATGCATACAAAAACCCTTTGATCGAGCAAGATAATACCACTCAGGGTACTACTATTACCTCAGAGCAAATAGCGAAAGCTCCTGTAAAAAGTATCGCAGGACTTGCGGCAGCTTCTGGAGGTGTATCAAGTGCAAATGGTGGTGATATTTCAATAAGAGGATCCAGAACAGCTTCAACCAACTATTATATAGATGGAATCCGGGTGAATGGTGGTTACTTACCTCCAAGTGAGATCGAGCAATTGCAGATTATCACGGGTGGACTTGAATCACAATATGGTGATGTTACTGGCGGTATCATTGTGGCGACAACAAAAGGCCCAAGTGGTAAATTTAATTTATATGTAGACGGAGAAACATCCAAATTTCTGGATGTGTACGAAAGATCTGAAATCAACGTATCTACTTCCGGTCCGATATTAAAAGATAAAAACAATAAATCAATCATAGGTTTCCGCTTAGGTGGTCGTTTTTTAAATAATAAAGATGACAATGCTCCTTTCGATCCGGTCGCTTACATGAATGAAGATCAAATTAAATTTTTAGAGGCAAATCCTGTTAGAGATATTGGAGTAGGAGGTAAATATTCTGCAGGAGAATTTGATTTGTCAAAAAACACTTCATTGTCTAAGTTTTCTAAAAATGAACAAAGAAGAGACATTGACTTGAATGGAAAATTAGATTTTAGAATTTCAAGTGCCATAGACGTTCAGTTAGGTGTTGGTTATTCAGATATTGAAAATCACTTTGCTCCATCTAGCAATGAACAAAATTATAATTATACTAGCAGACAATGGGCTTTTGCTAATTATTTAAATAATCCAATCGAAAGTACTAATAGACTTCGTGGTAATATCAGATTAAGACATAAACTTTCTGATGCCTCTACAGGCAATAAAGGACTTTTGCAAAATGTTGCCTATGTGTTGATTGCAGGATATGAAAAACAGAAAAGTGATCAGAAAGATACACGCCATGGAGATAATCTTTTTGATTATGGATATATTGGCAAATTCAATTCAAAACTTTCTGAACCAAATTTCTTTGATTTCGTAGACCCTACTACAGGTGAGGCAGTACCTCAAAAGTTCAGATTGGAAGAAGAGTTTCTTGGCACTATTACCAACGGTACACAAAATGTAGCTCTTGCTAATTATAACAATGGATTGACTGAGGCCGATATTTTATCAGAAAGTTTTGTCACAACTAACGGGCAGTTTTCTGAATCAACCTTGTTCAACGAGATCTTTGGTTTATACAATAATGTCGGTAGAACATATAACACATTCAGAAAAGATGAAAAAGATACCTACACAGGTAGATTGGATATCAACTTTGATATTGTACCTGGAGGATCGGATAAAGGTCGACATTCTATAAATCTTGGTTTTCTGTATGAGCAGAATACCCAAAGATCCTATAATTTTGCTCCAAGAAATCTTTGGACTCTAGCCAATAACCTTTCTAATAACCATTTGAAAGAACTAGACTACAACAGCCCTAAAGATTCTATCATTCTCAACGGTCAGATATTTCCAACATATAATTATAAAGTATCTGAACTGACAGGCAATAAATTTTACAAATCAGTAAGAGAGCGCTTAGGCATTCCTTTGAATGAGCCATTATTTATCAATAATCTTACACCGGATCAACTATCTTTAGATATGTTTGCACCAGGCGAACTCGTGAATGCAGGTTTGGTCGGTTTTTATGGTTATGATTACTTAGGTAATAAAGTCAACAACGCAAGCTTTAACGATTTTTTCACAAAGACAACCGGATCAGAAGCGGGAGTAAGATCTATGTTGATCGCACCTTTCAAACCGATTTATCAATCATTCTATCTTCAGGACAAATTCCAGGCGAGGGATGTTATCTTCAGATTAGGTTTGAGGATAGAAAGATATGATGCAAATACTAAAGTTTTAAAAGATCCTTATAGCTTATATGAGATATCTTCAGCTCAAGAATATTATGACCAGGTTGGTAAATCAAGACCTGACAATATAGATCCAAATGCATATGTATACCTAAACACAGCGGGAAATGACGCGTCAGGTGTAAAAGCATTCAGAGTAGGAGATACCTGGTACAATTCTCAAGGAGTACAGACGCTGAATCCTGATGATATTTTTCAACAAGGTATTGTGAATCCAAGATACAAATTGGAGCCAAATGAAGTAAATAAACCAGATATTCAATTGGCTACATATGATCCTAATCGTTCTTTCAAGGATTATGATCCTCAAGTGAGTTTCTCTCCACGTATCGCAATATCATTCCCAATATCAGAAGATGCAAACTTCTTTGGTCACTATGATGTATTGGTAGAAAGACCTACTAATAACTACGCTTCAGGATTAAATTATTTATTGTGGGAAACACAAACAGAATTTAATAATCCTGATCTTAAGCCATCTAAAAACATTGATTATGAAATCGGCTTCCAGCAGAAATTATCAAATTCTTCGGCGCTGAAACTTTCAATATATTATAAAGAAATTCGCGATCAGATTCAAAATGCTTTGATCAATTATACGAATAACGTTTCAGGTTCATTATTGAGTTTCCGAAACATTGACTTTAGCACAGTCAAAGGGTTGCAATTACAATATGACCTTAGAAGAACTAGCAATTTAACGCTTCAGGCTAACTATACTTTACAGTTTGCAGATGGTACGGGTTCAGATCCTCAAACGCAAAGAAGTATCGCCAGAAATGGTCAGATTCGAGTATTGAGTCCGCTTGATTTCGACGAAAGACATGCAATTAAATTCACACTGGATTACAGATTTGATGAAGGTAAGTTATACAATGGTCCAGAATGGTTTGGAATTGATTTCTTCTCAAATACAGGAATAAACATTATTACGACAGCAGTATCAGGTAGACCATATACTAAGGCTGCTACTCCTACTGAAAGAGGTGGTTCAGGAACAATAGGCACATACAATGGACAAAGATATCCATGGAATTTCAATGCCGATCTTAGAATCGACAAATCATTTACATTGAATAAGGATAGCAAAGACCATCCTCTTGCATTTAACATTTATCTAAGGATAACAAATGTGTTGAATACAAGAAATATTTTTGGCCTGTACAAAGCTTCAGGTTCAGAATTTGACGATGGATTCTTGCCAACTACTCTTGGACAAAACTTATATTCTGCTATTGAATCAAACGAAATTGGTACAGGCTTTGGAAGAACATCTCAAGATTATGTTAACGCATACAATTGGTTAATGTATAATCCTGACTTTTTCAACGGTCCTAGAAGAATCTATCTTGGTGCCAGCTTTAATTTTTAATCATTAATTTCATTCTTAAAGATTTTATTAACCTAATTTTCGATAAAATCAATTTGACCTTTAAATTTAAAATAATACAAATGAAAAATAATATTCTTTTGTTCGTATTTCTAATGTTAACCTTCATTACAGCAGATGTAAATGCTTACCGACCTTACAAGTCAGGTACTCAACCTGGCAACAAGGAAACATTGGAATTGCGAGAGTTGTGCGCTCCTGCAACTGCCAAGATAGAGTTGAATGTTAACAACGTTAGAGCACTCTTACTTAATGGTGGTGACGTATGGTGGGATCGTGAAGATGGAAGGTATATAGTGCCTAATGTCACTTCTAAACCTGTTTCTTCCATTTTCGCAGCAGCTGTTTGGGTAGCTGGATTTAATGGGGGATCATTAAAGGGTGCCGGTAGAATGTATGGTTATGATAATAAGCATGACTGGTTTCCTGGCCCATTAAATGACAATAA
>Ga0075154_10003187_pt1 | contig 10457 bp, 2 predicted proteins | sample JI71714BDNA_FD_70965 | JGI IMG/M metagenome (GOLD analysis project Ga0075154, IMG submission 70965) | Wastewater effluent complex algal communities from Wisconsin, to seasonally profile nutrient transformation and Carbon sequestration -... | ecosystem: Engineered > WWTP > Effluent > Algae...
CGCTAAAAAGGACTCGATTGAAAGGGCACTCACTTTTTTTATCCACAAACCTCTGGCTAAATGAAGATATCTGACCCATGAGGAAACAAATATTGTTTAACTACCGTAGCATCTTGTGACAACACCTCTCTATCAGCCAGGAGAGACTGAATTATAATGGAAACATCAACTATGACTGCTTTGACAAAGTGTAGTTATCAAAAAGACTTATGCTTGTTTTTGTAGCACAGGAAATGAGTAAGTACCAGTTGAATACCCGATAAATCAAAAAAGTTCGTGTACTGTACGTCGTATCTTAATGTAAAAATGCTAAGGCTGAATCTGCATAAGCCAAGTTTGACAAATATCTTGCTTGTATTTATTGCTTGATCGATAGCAGGTTTGTTCAGGACAATACCAGAGGTTTCCTTGAGAACTAAAGTTGTGTACAAAAGATTGACACTGTCTGCGTTACAACTAATGGCGCGAGAAGGCAAAAATATCCCAATTTCGGTGATACTGGATCGTTTTTTGAACGCTTCCGACGCCAGCGATGCTAGATCATCTCTGAAGCAGTTGTGCTCAAGAGCCAAACTCGGAAACAATGTGAAATCTGCGGAGACTCGCTCTGAAGAAATCTTGGAAATGGCTGTAAATCCAGATGTACAGAATGCGTTTTGTCATTTGATTGCACGAAGCACGTTAGTCCGTCCTTCATCTTCTGAACTTAATGTCGATGAAGGTGGAGAACTGGCATGTGAGCTGATTCAGGCCATGATTGAATCAACAACAGGCGCTTCGAACAATGTCATCACGTCCAATACAATCTCTCGCCAAGCATTGGAGCACAAGGTGTCGAGGCACTTGCTGACGATGTCCAATGACCGATCGCTTGTCAGTAGTTTGCTGGATCTACTATGTAATCCATCATCGTCCTCTGGAACAACATATCCACGCATTTTATCCATGCAGTTATTATCGAGGCTATATACTCTACAGCCCAACTTAACGCAAAATGCTATCATCGCTACTCCTGAGGGATTGAATCGCTTAGTAGATTTGTTCTCGGAAACGCAGGACGAGGTTATTCGGAATGAAGTGCTCGTGCTCTTGAATACTCTCTCATCGCAAAGCACAACAATCCAAAAGTTGCTCTTGTTCGCCGAAGGTATGGATCGAGCTTTGGCCATAGCTACCTTACCTGAATCCAAGGGTGGATGCGGGGGTTTGCTTGGAAACAATGGGTCAGTTATTTTGGACTGTTTGAATCTCATTCAATACTTGATGAGTAGCGAAAATGGCATGGACATGTTTTTGACAACGGCTGCTGCGGACAGCTGGGGAAACATCACCCGTGCTCTAATGGATGGCCGACAAACACGAGAACTTGTTTACAAAGATTATCTCAAAGAAAACTCGGAACTCAGGAGCAGAGATAATAATGTCACTTTGGATGATCTACTGAGAGACGATGACGATTCCCATCAGAATTTGCAAAACTCTTCCAACCTCGTGAAAGGTCCGACTTTCACCGAAACAGAAAATCAAATCATAAAATCTATGCTAAGACTCATTCTGCAATGTATTTCATCCGATGACGAAGATGATGATGAACAGACCGACTCGACGAACGATCCCAAAAAGGAGGCTCGTCGAGTCGCAATCACGACCCGACGTTTGGCCGTAGCTTCGCAGAGTCAACTGATGTCTTGCATCTTGCCCATCGCCTTGTATCGACCGCCGGCCTCTATCACCGACTTTGCAGCAGGTGCTCCTCGTGAGGATTCTCAGTGTATGGCACTTGAAGTACTTGCAACCTTGTTGACTAAACCTCTCAAGCGAGATATCCAAGAAAATAACAAGGTAGCTCAACTTTACAATCAGATCCAATCCAGACTTGTCAGTCCGTTACTGTTATATAGTCCAGACACCACTTCAAATGCACACTTTATACCTAACAAAGGAGGAGTTATTAGATTATTGCCGGAGCTCTTCCTTTTATCTTCCATGGGACATCATTCCATGCCGATTTTATCAGCCATTGTTACCGTTATACGTGAAGTGATCACCGAAGATGAAGCTAGTATGATGGTCCTACATGCATTAGCTCCACCTCCGTCAGAGGGAGAAGCCCCGTCCCCGTTGTCGCCTGTCCTAGGATTGTCACATCATATTAATTCGTGTCTGACTAACTATGGTGCTGCAATACACAAAAAAGACGTCTCCAATGCTTCTTTAATTCACCGTGCCATAGCTGGAAGTTGCGCTTCTTTAGGCGTAGTACTACAGTGTGGTAGTATCACCTGCCGTGAAATGTTGCTTAATCTCTCCTTATCGGTGAATTCCAAACCCCCTCTTCCGGAAAATGGCAATACTCAGACTTTTTTGAAGCTCTTAATTACCTGGCTGGTTAGCAACAATTCCTCGTCCGCTCCAACGGACGAAGGAGTGCGAGTAGCTTTATTACAACTCTTGTGCGAATGGTGTTACAATTGTCCTAGCGCTGCACAAACACTTATTGGAGCTCCCGATTGTATTACTCTCCTAGATCCTTTGTTGAGAGTTAGCGAGCCTTCCCCCTTCATGTCCAAAAGCTTACTTGCGATATTGCTCGGCGAATTGATGGAATACATGGGTGATAAAGAGGTACATGGATGGTCTCGATCACACATAATGCAAATGATCCAGTCACGTCTTGGCCTATCGAAATTTACAGAGATACTTCAATCTGGAATGCAGCTCAAGAATGGAGACGTTAAGTTTAAGCCAGGAATATGGATGTATAATCAGCGGGCAAACAAGGACTGGTTAAGTAGATACTCCAGTTTGGTTCAAACGATTCGTCGTCGATTGGTTCAAGAAGTAACGGGAACTGGTTCTCCTCTCAATAAAAGTAACTCTGCAGACGGAATGGAAAAATCGAATGATTCAATCATGAACCCACTAGCACAAGTTGTCGAGGAGCAAGCTAAAGAGCTTGAGGAAGTTCGCAAGTCCTTGTCAGAAACAAGACTTCAGCTTGCCCAAACTAGATCAGAGTGTAAGCAATGGAAGTATCGCTGTCTCGCAAGTAGCACCGACGCGGATGCTCTCGCGGAACAAATAGAGCTTTCACTGGAAGCACAGCGCAAAGCAACGGAACTACAGCAAGAGCTGGACAGAATGAACCTCAAGATTGATGAAGTAATACAGCTAAAGGATGATCAAATCTCCGCTCTTGAAAAAGAGGGAGACTCTTACAAATTGGAACTTTCTAATGTGCAAGATGATTTGAAAGCACTTTCTCAAGCTTATACGTCTCTGGAGGATGAATATCGTCTAGTGTCTTCACGCAACGTTCCCACTTCAGATAGATCCATCCAACAAGCAAAGGGTGAAGACTCTGCTTCGATTGTTGCATCTACTCTAGCTGAAACAGATTCCTCGGAAACTCATGTTCTAAAACTAGAATTGCAACAACTCAAAGAGCAAGTTGCGAAAGCTGATGAATGGATGAACATGGCTCAGGAAAGTATGGCTTACATGGATCTCGAAAACAAATCGCTTAAAAAGCAGCTAAAAGACTCATCGATTTCATTGAATGGACATCCAAGAGCGTCTGGATCTCGTCCTGAGTCTAGTTCAACTGTTGATGCTATGCAATTAGAGATTTCTTCTCTCAAAAGACGGCTTGCAGAGATGCCAGATAGTAAAGCTATCAATGACCAAGAAAAGTTTGTAGAGATGGAGACCACTATTAGAGAACTTGAGTCTGCCAACAAGGAAGCTCAAGACTGGATGAATAATGCTGTAAAGCAGCAAGAGGATCTAATTTTGCAGATAAAAAAGCTTTCTTATGAGAATCAAATGATGGAAATCAAATACCACGAATTGAAAACTGCACATGGTACAACCGAAACCCTCCGCCTTCTTCTAGCTGAAGCACAAGCGAAAGCTAAACGGCTTGAGTCAGACTTGAATGCATTAAAATCAACTAGTTCAACCGCGGATCAAGATCTGATTGATGCAAGAGCCAAAATTTTGGAGATGCAAAAATCAGTTGAAGAAAAGTCTCGTCTTAGTGCCCAACTAGAGAAATTAAGAGTGGAAACCAAAGAATTGCAGCAGCAGTTAGAACGTGCAACATCAACCTTGTCTAAAGAGCAGCAGTCAAAAGTTGAGGAATTACAAGCAATTTTGGATGCAAAAAACTTGGAGATGTTAGCAATGAAAGATGAATTAGTGGTCATATCACCCATGAAAGATGAAATTTCTGATCTGAGGAAAGCCAATGAAAGTGCACAAGAATGGATGGCCAATGCAGTTGAATTCCAGCAGAGCCAATCAGTTATTCTAGAACAGCTAACATCTGAGAAGCAAGAACTCTTAAAGGAATTTGATACCCTTAAAACTGAACACGGAAATGAAGTCATAAGATTGAGCGAGGAGATAAGATCTTTATCCAAAAAAAATGATGACTTAGTTATGTGTTATGAAGAGGAAAAAATTCATCTATCATCTGAACTAGCAGCTTCAAAAAATGAAAGAGATGAAGTTGAGGCACATTTCTTGAACCAACTTTCAACTCTGAAAGAAAAGCTGGCCAAGCAAGAGGAGAGTTTATCACAGATCAGAATGGAACGAGAAATGACACAAATTGAACTCAAGCGTGTTTATGATGATAAACAAGAATTAGAAAAACATATTCAGCTTTCAGATGAGAGGGTTGTAGAATTGGAGAAAAAACTGTCAGATTTAGAGCTTGAAAAAAGTGGGGAACATAAAATCTCGATGGATTTGAGAGAAGAGAGCGCAAAAGCAAAATCGATTCAGGATGAGCTCAACAGGACCAGGAAGGAACTTGCTGAATTGGCTTCAGAGAAAATTGAATTGCAATCTAAGCTAACTGAATTTAGTCAATGGTCAGATGCAGCTCAGAAAAAGATCGATGAACTCGAAAGAACAAAGGCTTCTTTGCAAGAGCAAGTTAAGAACTCATCAGAATCTGAGACAAAAGCCACTGAGAGATTCAACTTACTTAAGGCAGAATACAACTTGTTGGACAATGAGATGAAGAACCTCACTTCAGATTTCTCTGAATTAAAAGTAAATTATGATGCAGCATTACAGAACATCGAATCTAGGGAACTTATCTGGCAAGAAAGATGTAATTTACAAACAGAGGAGATAAACTCAGGAAAAAGAGCACTCGAAAAGGTCCTCCACAAGAAGATGATACTGGAAGAAGATCAGAAAGCGAAGTTAGACATTTTACAAGCAAGATGCACTCACCTAGAATCTACATGCATCGCTATGCAAAGTGAGAATCAGAATATTAAAGCACATGCTGATACACTCGAACTAAGGCTTAAATCAGAGATAGATAGACTCACAGAAATTCAAAAGGAGAAGCAGGCATGTATGATAGAAAGAGACGAGTTGTTAAGGAATTTGGATATTATGAAGAACAAAGCAGCTGCCAAAGAAGATGCACTTACCAAAGATCTTGTGGCTTCAACGGATCAGGTTAAAATTATACAAGGTAGGTCATTGAGAATATTGGTGTATCACCTTGTCTGTAGATTTAACTAGAGCTAATTCATTTGTTTCTTTCATGGTTGAAGGAGAGCTGGATCAACTTAAAGAAGAAATGTTGAGGTTGGCTAATGCACATGAAGTAGAGTGTACTAACCTGCAAGACTGCCTGGAAGATTTACAACATGAACTTCATGAGAAAAATATTGCCATTGCTAATGCTGAAGAAGCAATTGAGTGCTACACGAAGGAGCTCACTGACCAAGCTGAGCATTCAAGTGAAATTGTCAATCAATGGAAAGGTATGATTTCTGCAAGATTCATAGAACCTTTTTTTCTTGTTTTCTCATTTAATTTGCCCTTACAATTACAGCCCGGTGTGATGTTTTGGAAGGCACTGTTCATGACCTCGAAAATGCTCTCCAAGGGAAGATTAATGAAATGCATACAATCGAGTCTAACAGTTCTGAACAACTGGAAGCTGCAAATGAAGCTATTAGTTTATGGGAAGCGAGATGTGCTGAGTTGACAGCTGCAGTAGAGAAACTGCACGAAGAATACGGCGACTCTCACATTGCAGATTTGGAAGTCACCATTGAAGTACTCAACCAAGAACTCCTGAAAATCAAGGCAGCTGAGATAGATTTGAAAAACGAGCTTTCTTTGGCGAATAATAGACTTTCAGCTGCAGAGAGCTTAGCAGACGAGCTTCGACAAAGGTTAGAGGAAGAATCCACTCATAAAAAGGAAGAGATAAATAAAGCAACGGAACTGAGAAGAGAAGTTGATCGTTTAAGACATGAGCTCAGTTCCACTCTAGCAGAAAACAATCTACATAAGACGCAGCTCACACACATTCTGCAAAAACTTGAGGAGGCCAAGTTGCTCAATGAAGATGATAAACTGGCTAAAAGAAAGTTGGAAGAAGAGCTTTGCGAGGAGAAAAGATTAGGAATTATGAGAAACGACGAAATCCATCAGTTGAAAGAAAAGTGCGCACTTTCAGAATCAGCGATGTCATCCCTGCAGAAAGAGCTTTGGGATAGCCAAGTGATAATATCCCAGTTGCAAAACGAGTTAAGAGACGCTTATGAGTCCATACAGTCTCGTGTTACTGATGACATAGCAAATGAAGCAACTGGAAAAGCTGCTCAGATCCTTCGATTCAAGGCGGATGATCTCAGAAAAAAACTAGAGATGGTACAAGAGGAACTCAGAATATCTCGCGAAGAGTGTTTTGCTTCGGTGCGAGCTTTCGAGCAATTAAAGTCAGACATTGCATTCCTTGTTCATGCTGGCGAGTACAAGGGTTCCTCTGTCGATGAAAAATTGCAGGATTTGGTGGTCCAAGTGTCTGATGAACGTATATTGAAAGAGCGAAAACTCATGGATGACTTGAACAAAACAATTCAAGAGATGCGGAATGAACTTACAGTCGCGAAAATCAATTTGAAAGAGGCTGAGCAATCTGCAGCATCCGCCCGCATAGCAAAGAATCTAGCTGAAAAAGAAACAGCTGCTGCAAAAAAAGAGAACAAGAATTTGCAAGAATCTATAGCGAGGTCCAGGTCTGAAGATTATACTGCGATCGGGGCCCTGCGAGGACGGCTAGAGGCGATCGAAGAAGAACGCGATCTGCTTGTCAAATCTCAGCAAGAACAAGTAGCTCTTCTTCGAGCAGACATCTCCAAGCTTGTTTCCGAAAAGGACAACCTAGTCCAATCGATGCACGAATTTGAAGTGACCAACAATTCATTACTCCATGCACACAGTATAAATGGGACTGATGGGAAAGACACAGACAATACTGATGAGCTGCATCGATTACGCATTGAGAAGGCTCAATTGCTCGCTTCCGTTGCACAATCTTCTGCAAAAGTTGAGCAACGAGTACGAAGTCTCTTGTCTGCACAACTGTCGAAGAACGAGACAGAGGTGATTGTGGAACGTGAACTGAGACAGGCTGCAGAAAGCGAACTTTCAGAGAAGAAAAATGAATTACGAGAGCTTAAAAGTTTGCTAGAGTCAAAAGAAAGTGAGATTAAGAAGGAAAGAACAACCAAACTAGGGAATGTACCTGATGACAAAGATAAAGAGATCCTCAATAAGAAACTTCAGTGCATATCCGCACAGCACGAAGAACTCCGTCAGCAGAACTCGCGGTTAAGAGCTCAGCTAGAAGATCTTACAGCCACCAAGAATAAAATCACTGAGCAGTGTCAAGCACTAGAAATTGAGCTTAGACGCATTCAGAGAGAAAAAAGATTTGATGAAAATGTCTCTGCAGAAGTCGTGCGTTTACGATATAATTCTTCATCCATTTGTAAAAATGCGAATGGGATGGTCTCGCCCCAATCTGCTTCAGTAAATTTTTCACAACCGGAACATGAGTTGTTTCACCATGAGTTAAGTGTGGAAGAAATGTGGGATGTTGTCATGGAGTTAAAGGAGTCGATGAAAGAAGAACGGAGCTTATATCGAGAACTCTTGACAGAGCACGAGGACCTTCTCGCTTTACTTGCACAGCAAGATCTGGAGCGCTCTGGATTGCGGAGCGCTCTCGCTAGTCTCGGAGGAGAGTCTGCCGTAGAGGATGCGATGCGCGAAGCGGAAGAATACGCAGTAGATCGATTTGGCGAGTTTGTTCATTTGAGTTGATCAATCATACATTGTAAATCATGATAACTTGGATAGCAATCCAAACCATAAATACTTGTCACAGATTTCAATTTATTTGTAAGTGTTATTTTGTTATTCTATTACTTGGATGATTATGCTGTGCGTTTTCATAACAAACCCAAGAGATTTGAATATTTTCATTTGCATACAAAGTATTTTAATCGTTTAGCTTTGTGGTCATTCGGCTTAAGCCCCTCAGTTAATCAAGTCGTGCTGTAAAGATTAGGCATTTTAGTAGTATCCAGGAAAAATACAGCAAGAGGACATAAGCTTAAACTATTATTGTTGTAAGAGTTAATAGCGTACATATATTAGAATTTGTCTCGAGACCTTGGTGAACTAACAAACTAATTAACTTTTACTTAGTTCTCAAGGTGTCTAATGTTGTTTGATTTATAAGAGGAATATACATCATCAAATTGTTAGAATTCTATAATTGAAACAACTTGTTTACTACGGTTTATTCTCGGGTGAACCACGCATTTCCTTTCTGTAAGTAATGTTATTATTGACTTGGATAAATTACTTGATATCAAGTGAAGCACGAGATTTGAATCAGTTGAGGATTTTACCTTGAAGGCCATACCGTCTCTATATTGTGATGATCCGCATTGGTATGTCGCCCTCTGGGCAACAACCATCATCCATCATAGTTACAAACCGAGAAAAATTAAGCGAATGTTTTGATTGAGTTTGGGAGGTCTTTCTTGCGTGAACTTCCCGCCGAGTTATTAAGCTCTCAAGATTGTATTGTACGAGCATGAGAAAGATGAAACTCATGACTTCTCAGGTTGAAGTGGAATAAAAGTTTACAAGACTCCAAAAGTATAGTGATTATCGCGCGCCGTTAAAGGCTGATCTTGTGAGGGAGCATTGCTACTATCGTTATATGGACGGTTTGGACTGCGTTATGGGGTCGTGAACATAAATTTGTCTGTCTAACTAAATTTGCACATCTTGCACATCAAATCAATTCTCAGGTCAGCAACTACCAGTTCTTTCACAAAAAGATTAAAGTTCCTTATACTAGGTAAAACTAATAAACTATTGGATCTTTGCAATAAGCAAAAAAATGGCGATATCCAAAAATGCAGACGGGAACTTTGAGAATCCGACGCCATACGATGAAAGACTAGCAGCAGCGCTAGCTGAATTTGATGAAGTTGACTTTGAATACGATGATAACGAAGAAGAGATGCGAGCACATCGAGAGAGATGGGGTGCACATGGGCGTGATGCTGACATCGTGGGAGAACACAGTCTCAAGAGTCCACTTCAAAGATCACTTGAAACGGACCCTGCCGTGCAGGAACTAGTTCGAGGATGGGATAAGAATCGTCACACTGGAACTCTACATGATCTCAATGATGAGTTTGAGGACCATGATCGTTACCCTCCTACTGTGCGCATTCCACGGAGTGCCGGTAGCCTCATGTCCAGAGTCAACCCACCTCGAATGCCACGCGCCGTTACCACGTTGGTATCGCGTGTATCAGACAACCCTCGGACGAGGCGTTGCGTTTTGATTGCACTCGTCTGCAGTGTGGTACTTGTAATTTCTTGTTCGATTTCGTTATCCATGACAAGATCAAGAATCGCTAGTCCTAGTATCAAATCTCTAGAAGGCATAGTCGATGATGCCAGATACGAGCAACTTGCTCAAGCGCTCAAAACAATATCGCCTTATGAGAAGTTTCTGGATACTAGCACTCCACAATTTCGCGCCCTGCGTTGGCTCACAGATGCTGATGGAATGCAGTTAGGCGTTGATTCGCCCAATCTAGAGCAGCGCTATGTTTTGGCGACTTTCTTCTTTTCCACTAATGGAGATCAATGGTCACGCAATAACTATTGGATGACAAGTTCAAGGGAATGTGAATGGCAATACGTTGATTGTAATTACCAAGTGCAGGGCAGCCCTGAACCACAGGTAACGGCCTTGAAGCTGTACACCAACAATTTACGAGGCCACATTCCAGATGAGCTAATGACTTTGACCTTCTTGCGTGTTCTGGATTTATCTGAGAATGGGCTTCAAGGACAGTTGCCGTCGAACTTGGGAAGTCTCAAGGACTTGGTCGATTTGAGGCTTCAGGAGAACAACTTCTCTGGTGCGCTACCTCTCTCGCTCTTCACGTGTGATCAGCTGCAATTTTTGAACTTGTCCAACAATCAGTTTGTCGGCTCTATCCCGAACGAATTTGGGAATTTGTTCAACCTCAGGGAAGTTTTCTTGGAAAAGAACTTTTTTCAAGGGCAGCTTCCAAGTTCCATCGGAAATCTAG
>Ga0075154_10003188_pt1 | contig 10442 bp, 11 predicted proteins | sample JI71714BDNA_FD_70965 | JGI IMG/M metagenome (GOLD analysis project Ga0075154, IMG submission 70965) | Wastewater effluent complex algal communities from Wisconsin, to seasonally profile nutrient transformation and Carbon sequestration -... | ecosystem: Engineered > WWTP > Effluent > Algae...
CCCGAAAGCGTGGTCCGCGTCGTGCGGCAGGACCTGCAACTGATGCTGGCGATCATCGGTGGCGACGCCGCGCGCTTTGCGCCCTACATTGATCTTTACCACCGCGCCTGTGACCAGCTTGGCAATCCCGTGCGCCCGGTCGGCGTGCATTCGCCCGGCTTTGTCGCGGAAACCGATGAAATCGCACAGGAAAAGCTGTGGCCGCACTACGCCGACATGTTCGGCCGCATCGGACGCGAGCGCGGATGGCCCCCGGTCACCAAGGACCGCTACCTTAACGAAATCCAGCACGGTGCGCTCTATGTTGGCAGCCCCGAGACCGTGGCGCGCAAGATTGCCAAGACGGTTCAGACCCTGGGCGTGCAGCGGTTCGACATGAAATACTCCACCGGCCCTGTGCCGCATGCCGATCTGATGCAATGCATCCGGCTTTATGGCGAAAAGGTCATTCCCATGGTGCGCGACATGCTGGCCTAGAAACCGGGTAGGGTGGGCAGTATTGCCCACCTTACGCTTGCGTCAGCTTCCCAGATGTCGTGATCCGCGACTGGCGGCCAACATCATCTGGTGCTGGCGTTCGCGAAACCGGGCGCGGTCTGTTTGTGAATATTCGTTCACACACGCCTGGCAGCACACCCCGTCCTCGAAATCCGGATGCGCCCGACCCTCGGCTGTCACCGGCCTGCGACACGCCCCGCACGAGCTTAGCCCACCCGGCACCAGCCCATGCCCGACCGACACCCGGTCGTCGAAGACAAAGCATTCCCCCTGCCACAGGCTTTCGGGCTCGGGCACGTCCTCAAGATATTTCAGGATGCCACCCTTCAGGTGATACACCTCATTAAGTCCCTGACCCAAAAGGTAATTCGTCGACTTCTCGCAGCGGATCCCGCCAGTGCAGAACATCGCCACCCGCTTGCCTGCGAACCGATCGCGGTTGGCCTGCCACCACGCGGGAAACTCGCCGAACGAACGCGTCCCGGGGTCAACCGCACCCCGGAAGGTTCCGATCCCGACCTCGTAATCGTTGCGGGTGTCGATCACCACGGTGTCGGGATCACTGATCAGCGCGTTCCACTCTGACGGTCGGACATAGTGCCCGACCCGCGCCAACGGGTCCACGTCCGGTTGGCCCATCGTCACGATCTCGCGCTTGATCCTTACCTTCATCCGCCCGAAAGGCATTGAATCGGCTTGGCTTTCCTTCCACTCCAGATCAGCACACCCCGGCAGCGCCCGCACCATCGCCAGCACCGCGTCGATCCCGTCGCGGGGGCCGGCGATGGTGCCGTTGATCCCCTCGGGTGCCAGAAGAAGCGAGCCCTTGACCCCCCGGTCCTGACACAAGGCCAGAAGCCCCGGACGCAAGGCGGCGGGGTCGGGAAAGCGGGCAAACTGGTACAGCGCGGCGACGATCAGCATGCCCCCCCTTACCGCCCAATCTTGTGCAATTTCAAGCGGTCGCTTGACGCACCCCCTCCCCCGACTTACCCAAGGGGACAGACCCCGCCGGAGACTGCCATGCACCCCGCAACAGACGCCCTGATCGTGATCGACGTGCAGAATGATTTCTGCCCGGGTGGCGCCTTGGCCGTGGCCGGGGGTGACGAAATCATCATCCGGATCAACGGCTTGATGGAGGCGTTCGGCACAGTCGTCCTGACGCAGGACTGGCACCCGGCCAATCATGCGTCATTCGCGGCCAACCATCCGGGGGCCGAGCCCTTCAGCCTGGCCCAGATGCCCTATGGCCCGCAGGTCCTTTGGCCCACCCATTGCGTTCAGGGGTCCAAAGGCGCGGAATTCCACCGTGACCTGTGGACCGACCCGGCGCATCTGATTGTCCGCAAAGGCTTTCGTCCGGAAATCGACAGCTATTCGGCGTTCTTCGAGAACGACCACAGCACCCCCACCGGCCTTGACGGCTATCTGCGCAGCCGGGGGATCACCGCGGTCACGCTGGTCGGGTTGGCCACCGATTATTGCGTCGCCTACTCGGCCGTTGATGCGGCGGGGCTGGGCTACACCGCCACCGTGCTGGAAGGCGCGGCCCGCGCCATCGACCTGAACGGCAGTCTTGCCGAGGCGCGGGAAAAGATGCGCGCCGCTGGCGTCCGGCTGGAGGCGTGACCATGGTCGATATCGCCACCCGCGTCTGGAACCACAAGTGGAAGATCGATCCGATCGTGCGGTCGCTGATCGACACGGACTTTTACAAGCTGTTGATGTGCCAGTCGATTTTCCGCAACAAGCCGGACACGACCGTCGTGTTCAGCCTGATCAACCGGTCCTCCAGGATCCGCCTGGCCGAGCTGATCGACGAAGGCGAGCTGCGTGAACAACTGGATCACGTGCGGTCGCTGTCGCTGTCGCGGGGGGAAAGCACCTGGCTGCGCGGGAACACGTTCTACGGCAAACGGCAGATGTTCCGCTCGGATTTCATGGAGTGGTTCGAGGGCATGCGCCTGCCCGCCTATCACCTGGAAAAGCGGGACGGCCAGTTCGAGCTGACGTTCGAGGGCCGCTGGCCCGAGGTGATGCTGTGGGAAATCCCGGCGCTGGCGGTGATCATGGAACTTCGCAGCCGGGCCGTCCTGAACGACATGGGCAAGTTCGAGCTGCAGGTGCTGTACGCCCGCGCCATGACCCGGTTGTGGGAAAAGATCGAACGCCTGCGCAAGATCGACGGGCTGAAGATCGCCGACTTTGGCACAAGGCGGCGGCATGGCTTCCTGTGGCAGGACTGGTGCGTGCAGGCGATGCAGGAAGGTCTGGGCGGGAAGTTCACCGGCACCTCGAACTGCCGGATCGCCATGCGCCGCGACATCGAGGCGATTGGCACGAACGCCCACGAATTGCCGATGGTTTACAGCGCCTTGGCCGATACCGACGATCAGTTGCGGCAGGCCCCCTATCAGGTGCTGGCCGACTGGCAGGAAGAGCATGACGGCAACCTGCGGATCATCCTGCCCGACACCTACGGCACCGAAGGGTTCCTGAAGAACGCGCCGGACTGGCTGGCAGGCTGGACCGGCATTCGCATCGACAGCGGCGATCCGGCGGCGGGTGCGGAAACGGCGATCCGCTGGTGGCAGGACCGGGGCGAGGACCCGCGCGACAAGCTGGTGATCTTTTCGGACGGGCTGGATGTCGACAGCATCGAAGCGCTGCACATCCGGTTCAAGGGCCGGGTGAAGGTGTCCTTTGGCTGGGGCACGATGCTGACCAACGATTTCCGGGGTCTGGTGGCCGACGACGCGCTGGCCCCGTTCAGCCTGGTCTGCAAGGCGCTGTCGGCGGACGGGCGGCCCACGGTCAAGCTGTCGGACAACCCGGCCAAGGCCATGGGACCGGCAGACGAGATCGAGCGCTACAAGCGCGTGTTCGGGGTGGGGCAGCAGCAGGCGCTGGAGGTCGTGGTCTAGGCTATCGCCCGCAGGATCAGGAACAGGACTGCCGACAGGCCTGCGGTCAGCGGCACGGTCACCACCCAGGCGGCCGCAATCGACAGGACATGCGCCCGGCGGACCAGCTTTCGACGGCTGCGTTCATCGGGCAGAAGCGGGGTGCCCTTTTGCAGGTTCAGCGCCCGCGCCCGCCGCTCGGCATGCCACTCGCGGTAGAAACCGACGCCGAACACCCCGCCGACCGCGATATGGGTCGAGGACACCGGCAACCCAAGCCACGAGGCGACAATGACGGTGATCGCGGCCGACAGGGCGACGCAATAGGCCCGCATCGGGTTCAGTTTGGTGATCTCCTGCCCGACCATGCGGATCAATTTCGGGCCGAACAGGAAAAGGCCGAACGAAATTCCCGACGCGCCGATCAGCATCACCCACAGCGGGATGTCGACCTTGGTGGCGGTGCCATGATCCTGGACGGCATGGACGATCGCGGCCAATGGACCAACCGCATTGGCAACGTCATTCGCGCCATGGGCGAACGACAGCAACGCGGCTGAAAGGATCAGCGGCACGCCGAACAGTTTTTTCAGCGACTTCTTCCGGTTCTCCATCCCTTCGGACTGGTGGCGGATCACCGGGCGCATCACCAGCGTGGTCACCACGCCCAGCACAAGGCCAATCAGCAGCGCCTGCGCCAGCGAAACCTCGACCACCTTCTTCAGCCCCTTCAGCGCCAGATAGGCGGCGAAGGTTCCGGCCATGATGCCGACCAGAACCGGAACCCATCTGCGCGCGGCCGCGATCTTGTCGGGAACGTCGTTGATCCGCGCCTTGATGAAGGCCAGGAACAGGGCCGCGACCAAGCCGCCAAGAATGGGCGAAATCACCCAGCTTGCCGCGATCTGGCCCATGGTCGGCCAGTTCACCGCGCCAAAGCCTGCCGCCATGATGCCTGCCCCCATCACGCCGCCGACGATGGCATGGGTCGTCGATACCGGCGCGCCGAACCAGGTTGCCAGGTTCAGCCACAAGGCCGAGGCGATCAGCGCCGCCATCATCGCCCAGATGAAGGTCTCGGGCGCGGCCACCGCCTCGGGGGCGACGATCCCGCCCGAGATCGTGCTGACGACATCCCCCCCGGCAATCAGCGCGCCGGCGGTCTCGAAGATCACGGCGATCACCAGCGCCCCGGACATGGTCAGCGCCTTGGCCCCGACGGCCGGCCCCATGTTGTTGGCCACGTCGTTCGCGCCGATGTTCAGGGCCATGTAGGCCCCGAAGACCGCGGCCGCGACGATGATCAGGTTCCCGGTTTGGTGCCCTGTCAGCACAAAGGCGGCCAGAGCGCAGACAACGACGAAGACCAGCGATATGCCGGTCGCGATGACCGGACGGCCCATGGCGGCGGTCGCCGCCTCCAACTGGCTGAAGCGGGCAAGATCCTTGTCCAGCGTCTTCCACTGGTTGACCGGGGGCGGCGTCTGGTCTGTCATGGAATCGTCATTCCGCTGTTACCTGACGCGGTGAATAACCGTTCGGAAACCCGCTCACAAGCGGTTCAGCACCCGGTCGGCACAGCTTGTCGCGCGGTGCAGGTGGCTTTGGTTTATCGGATCGCCCGGCGCAAGACGCGGCATGGTCCAGCCGACCGAGGCCAGGGCTCGGGCCAGGGTGAAGGTCTCGACCATCCGGGTGTCGTTGGTGCCATAGCCCGCCATCAGCGCGTCACGCAGGTGCGGGTGTTCGGGATGGGCAAGGGTCTGCACCAGGGCGGTCCCCAGATCGTGCAGCCGGTAGCCAAAGCCGGAGTCATCAAAGTCGATCAGCGATACCGAACGGTCGTTCACCAACACATTCTCGCGCAGCACATCGGCGTGGATCAGTCCCACCGGCCCGTCCAGCCGTTCGCGCAGGGCGTCGCGCGCGCGGATCAGGGTCGCGCGCTGGTCGGGGCTGGCGGCGGGATGGTCCCAGAACCTGCCCCAGAACGGAGCCTCGCCGACCAGACCGTCGCGGTCCCAGCGCGGGCGGGTGAAACCTTCGGGCAGGGTCAGGGTGTCGGTGACCTTGTGCATCCGCGCCAGCAGCGCGCCAAGCGCGTGATACAGGTCCAGCACCTGCGCCAGCGGGCGGTCAAAGGGCTTGGCCGCTTCGCCCAGGGCATCGCCCTCGATCCAGGCGATGGCCGAGGCGTGGCGGCCATCCGACAGGGCAACCAGGACCGCCCCGTCCAGCGCGGTCAGGGCCGCCGGGACCGGCAGACCGGCGCGGGCCAATTCGGCGCACCACCACAGTTCCGACCGGATCGCGGCGGGGGCCTGATAACCCGCCCGGTGCAGGCGCAACGCTGCCCGACCCTGGGGCAAAGCCATTTCGAACACATGGTTCTCGCGGTCGCGCAACAGACGCACGACTCGCCCGCCCCAGGCCTGCGCTGCGCTGTCGGCGGGCGTCATTCCTCGTCGCCGATCTTGCCGCGCAGGACCTTGACCTCGCCCCGCGCGGTCTTGGCGGCGACCCGGCGGCGCTGGCTGCCAAGGGTGGGCTTGGTGGCAATCCGGCGCTTGGGGGGCACAAGGGCCGCACGGATCATCTCGACCAGCCGTTCGCGCGCAATCTCGCGGTTGCGGGCCTGGCTGCGGGTGTCCTCGACCTGGATCACGATGGCACCTTCGACCGTCCAGCGCCGCCCGGCCAGTTTCTTCAGCCGCGCCTTGACGGACGGCGACAGATGCGGCGACCGATCGGCCTCGAACCGCAGCTCGACGGCGGTGGAAACCTTGTTGACGTTCTGCCCGCCCGGACCGGACGAGCGCATGAAGCTTTCGGAAAGCTCCCAGTCGGCAATGGCAAGGGTTTCGGTGATATGCAGCATGGTCGCAGGCTATTCGGGTGGGCTGAAAAGAGAAAGGGTTGCCATCGCGGGCAACCCTTTCCGAGATCCAAGGAGATGAGCCAGTTAGGGCATCAATTCCAATCGGTGGTCTGTTTCGCTAAGGGGCTGCCCTTAGAAAACACCCCTCCCGACTGTCCCGACACGTCTCTCCAATATCACTCTAGACACTGGATCACCTCCTTTCAAATGGTTGCCGATGAGGTGAGCCTGCCACAGATTTTGTGTTTGTCAAAACAAATCACGCTACCTTTGCTGTGATCCGGGCAACTGCCAAACGAAAAGGCACAAGAGCCACAAGCGCCATTCCCAGCTTGACCAGCCAGTCGCCAATGGCCAGCGAAACCCAGAACGGCGCGTCGGGGCCAAGGCCCAGAACCGGGCCGGGCACAGCAGCCCAGGACACGTCGCCGCCCGGATCAATCACCGTCAGCGCGGCGGAAAACGCCACGGTGAAGAAGATCGCCGTATCGACGGTCGAAGACACCAGCGTCGACACCAGTGGTGCTGTCCACCATTGGCCCCGCCGCAGCCGGTTGAAGACCGCGATGTCCAGAAGCTGTGCGGTCAGGAAGGCAAGACCCGAGCCCAGGGCGACGCGCAGGGTGACCAGCGGACCGTACTCACCCACGATCTGCGTGCCGATGAAGGAACACAGGATACCGGTGGCAAAGCCCGCCAGCACCACGCGTCGGGCGGCAGCGGGGCCTTGCAGGCGGTTGGTCAGGTCGGTGACCAGAAAGGCGAAGGGATAGGTCAGCGCCCCCCAGGTCAGGTACAGGCCAAGGGGGTATTGAACCAGGATGTTCGAGGCGACGACGATGGCCGCCATGGCGATGACGCCAGGGATCAGGATGCGCATGCTGTTGTCCGTTTTTACAAGGTCGCGGAGACTTGGCCCCCCTCATGGGGACGCGGGCGACCTATACCCGGACGCATCGGGCGTCAACTAGTCGGCGGCCAGCACGCCCTGACACTGTTTGGGCAGGTCGGCCATGGTGAATTCGCGCGGCGACTTCTTCCGGGGCGCATCATCTTCCTTGGGCTTTTTCTTGCCGTCGGATTTTGGCGGGTCCAGGAAGTCGGTCACCCACCACATCAGCGTCTCGTCGCAGCCGTCGCCGTTCTTTGACAGCTCGTTCACCGTGGGCGTTTGCGTTTCGCACAGACGGGCCCCCTTGGGGCACTTCAGGCGGACGTGGAAATGCGTGTCATGCCCGGCCACCGGCCTGATCTTCTGCAGCCACTTCTTGTCCTTGGCCTTGGCGGTCTTGCAGATCTCGATCTTGACCGCGGCGGCCACGAAGATCCGGTCGACGCGGGGGTCGCTTGCCGCCTGTTTCAAAAGCTCACGATGGACCTTGGTCCAGTTGTCCGTCACCGACTTCTGGTCGGCCGACCGGACCGGGATCGAGCTGATGTTCTCCCGCTCGTCTTCGGACAGCGACAGGCTGCGCGGCGGCAGCATCCAGATGTCGGCGTCCAGACCGATCTGGTGGCTGGCGTGACCAGAGGTCATCGGCCCGCCGCGCGGCTGGCTGATGTCGCCGATATACAGCCCCTGGCCAAAGCCGATGTCGCGGGCGGTCTGCGACAGGTCCATCAGGAACTGGATCATCGCGGGCTGGCCGAAGTTGCGGTTGCGCGACAGGCGCATCGCCTGCCAGGTCGGCCCGGTTTCCGGCAATTCCACCAACCCCGCGCCACAGCCCTTGGCATAGCTGCCGATCGGCATCGCATCCTGGGCGGATGGCAGGTCCTTGGCCCCGAACAACTGGTTGGCAAGCTTTTCCGCCTGGGCGGGGGCGGCACACAGAAGCGTCAGCAGGACTGCACGGATCAGCATCAGGGGGTCATCTCTCCCTTCGGTTTGACGAAGCTTAGCAGGAACAACCCGATGAGGAACAACACAATCAGCGGAGCGATCCCGATCCGCTGCGATCCGCTGGCCATGGTGGCCAGGGCGATCAGCGCGGGGGACATGAAGCTGGCGACCTTGCCGGACAGCGCGAACAGGCCGAACGCCTCGGTCGCGCGGTCGGGGGTGGTGTGGCGGGCCATCATCGTGCGGCTGGCCGCCTGAAGCGACCCGCCCGCCGCCCCGATCAGCGCGCCGCAGGCAAAGAACACCTGGTCCGGCAGGCTGGAGGCCGGGTCCATCGCGATGCCCCAGACGCCTTCGCGGGTCATGCCGACGATCACGAAGCAGACAAAGATCAGCACGCAGATCGACAGCATGATCACCGGCTTGGGCCCATAAGCCCGGTCAAGACGCCCGCCGACGAAGGCCGCGACCATCGCCGTCACCGCGCCGACGATCCCGAAGATGCCGATCTGGATGATCGACCAGCCCAGGACACCCGAGGCATAGACCCCCCCGAACCCATAAAGCGCATTCAAGGCGTCGCGGTAAAACAGGGACGAAGCCAGGTAGGCGGTCAGGCTGCGGCGAAACTTCAGACTGCGGATCAGGTCCCGCAGGCTGGCAAAGGCGCGGCCCAGGTGCAGCGGGCGGGCGTTCATCTTCGGCTCTTTCACCCACAGAAAGAACGGCACCATGAAGACCACGAACCAGATCGCGGTGAAGGGACCGACGAACCGCGTGCCCTCGCGCGCTTCGGGGTCAAGGCCGAACAGCGGTTCCATCCCCAGAAGCGTCAGCCCGCTGTCGGCACCTTCCGCAAAGAACAGAAGCATGATGATCAGCGCCAGCAACCCCCCAAGATAGCCGAAGGCAAACCCCGATCCCGAAATCGCGCCAAGATCATCGGCCTGTGTCAGCGACGGCATCAGGGCGTTGGTGAAGATCGTTGCGAACTCCATCCCGATGAAGCCGATGCCAAAGGCGCAGACCGCCCAGAACAGCATCCCGTCACCGCCACCCGGGGCCACCCACCACAGGCAGGCCGAGCCGACGACGTAGAAGATCGAGAACGTCCAGACCCAGATCAGCCGGCGACCGGTGCCATCGGCAATCGCCCCCAGGATCGGGGCCAGCACGGCAATCGACAGCGACGCGATTGCCAGCCCCCAGCCCCAATAGGCCTGGGCTGCGGCCTTTGCCGCCTCTTCGTCCAGCCCGGTGCCCATGTAATAACCGCGCGCGATTTCCGCGAAGTAGGGGCCGAAGACAAAGGTCAGAAGCAGCGTGTTGTAGGGTTGGCTGGCCCAGTCAAAGAAGTACCAGCCCCAGATCCGTTTCCGACTGCCCACGATGCCCGCCCCCTGATTTGTGGCGGAGTGAACCCGGAAACCGGCATCAGCGCAAGCGAAGGCTCAGCGTGCGGGCGGCCAGGGTCGCGTCGCCTCGGCCAAGATCCAGGCGGTGACCCAGTCGGGCAGCGGCGGGCTTTGCGGCGCGATCCCCATCGCCGTGGCCATGTCGGCGGGCTTGACCATCCCGGCCTTGGACACGATGGCCGACCGGATCAGCACATGTGACGTGCAGTCGTCGCCCTTCCACATCGACTGCTCCATGTAGACAAAGCGGTCATCCCAGCCAAGGCAGCGGGTCTGCATCGTCAGCCTGCTGAACATCGTCACCCGCTTGCGGTAGCGGGTGGTCGAGCCTGCCACCGTCAGCCCCCACTGTCTGTCCCGCAGCAGCTGTTCAAAGCCGGTGCGCCGCGACAGGGGCAGGCGGCCCAGGTCATAAAGCGTCAGCGTGCGGCCGTTGTTCAGCTCGACCCAGGGGTCAAGGTCCCAGGGCCAGCAGATCAACGTGCTTTCGTGGGTGTCGAACAGGCCAAGCGGCGGTTGGCGACGGGCCAGGGCCATCACCTTGATCATGCGCAGGAAGGGGTACATTGCGGTCTCCGGTTGCGCCCGTTGCGTGGCCCGGCGCGGCGGCGGCGTCAAGCATAACGCTGCGTGGGGCATTGCCCCGGCCGGGCGGGCAGTCTAGCTAGGATCGCACAGCTTCCGGGACGATGGGGACGGCCGATGATTGCGATCCGCGACACTCTTTTGCTTATTCTGAACATCGCATACTTCCTGGTCCTGGCGCATTTCATCATGTCCTGGCTGGTCAATTTCCAGGTCCTGAACGTCCGCCAGCCCCTGGTCGCGCAGATCTGGGACGGGCTGAACCGTCTGTTGCAGCCGGTCTATGGCCGCATCCGCCGCATCCTGCCCGCGATGGG
>Ga0075154_10003189_pt1 | contig 10442 bp, 2 predicted proteins | sample JI71714BDNA_FD_70965 | JGI IMG/M metagenome (GOLD analysis project Ga0075154, IMG submission 70965) | Wastewater effluent complex algal communities from Wisconsin, to seasonally profile nutrient transformation and Carbon sequestration -... | ecosystem: Engineered > WWTP > Effluent > Algae...
AAGAATCATCTGGAAGCCCTTGATAGTATCTGCCAGCTTGACATACTTACCAGGAGAACCTGTAAACACTTCCGCCACAAAGAACGGCTGCGATAAGAACCGTTCAATTTTGCGAGCGCGAGACACGGTTAAGCGGTCATCTTCCGACAGCTCATCCAAGCCCAAAATTGCAATAATATCTTGCAATTCCTTGTAGCGTTGCAGAGTCGATTGCACTTGGCGAGCCACACCATAGTGTTCTTCACCCACGACGCTAACTTGCAACATCGTAGACGTAGAATCCAACGGGTCAACCGCAGGATAAATACCCTTGGCAGCCAAACCACGAGAGAGCACAGTTGTAGCGTCCAAGTGAGCAAAAGTCGTAGCTGGTGCGGGGTCAGTCAAGTCATCCGCAGGCACGTAAACAGCTTGAACCGAAGTAATCGAACCTTCGGTAGTGGAAGTAATCCGCTCTTGCAAGTCACCCATATCAGTACCGAGAGTCGGCTGATATCCCACAGCAGAAGGCATCCGACCCAACAGAGCAGATACCTCAGAACCCGCTTGTACAAAGCGGAAGATATTGTCGATAAACAGCAGCACGTCTTGTTTGCTGACATCGCGGAAGTATTCGGCCATGGCTAGAGCAGACAGGCCCACGCGCATCCGAGCACCAGGTGGCTCGTTCATTTGACCGTAAACCAGAGCAATTTTTGATTTGCTGCGGTCTTCTTCGTTAATAACCCCAGACTCGATCATTTCCTTGTAGAGGTCATTACCTTCGCGGGTGCGTTCGCCCACACCCCCGAACACCGATACACCACCGTGAGCCTTGGCGATGTTGTTCACCAGTTCCATCATGATGACGGTTTTGCCTACGCCGGCCCCACCGAACAAGCCGATTTTGCCTCCACGGCGATAAGGTGCCAGGAGGTCAATCACCTTGATTCCAGTTTCAAACACCGAAGGTTTGGTTTCCAGTTCGGTGAAAGCTGGGGGGTTGCGGTGGATGGGCATACTTTCGGAAGTATTGACCGGGCCCAGGTTGTCTACGGGTTCGCCGATGACATTAAAAATGCGGCCTAGTGTGGGAAGACCCACGGGAACTTGGATGGATTCTCCGGTGTCTACTACTTCCATGCCACGCACCAAACCGTCGGTGGTACTCATGGAAACCGCACGCACTTGACTGTCTCCGAGCAGTTGCTGAACTTCGCAGGTAACAGAAACGTCTTGACCTGCTTCGTTTTTGCCGGAGATTGTGAGAGCGTTATAGATTTGGGGCAGTTTGCCGCCGGGGAATTTGACGTCTACGACCGGCCCAATGATTTGGGTGATGTAGCCTACGTTGGTTTTTGTTGCGGTGGATACCATGAATAGTGCCTTTGTTAGGATTCTATTTTTCCGATATTGGAAAAACTCTTAACATTTAGAAATGCTATTCATCAGATTACCACTGAACAGACTCACTATTGAGATTTATACGGGGCTACTTAAAAGTCATTTTTTTGCTGGCTGGTAATGTTTTTTTTGGCTCGCGCCGCCCCCAAAGCCCCGATCCCCAAAATCGTACCCAACACTGACATTGGTTCGGGGACTGCTTGAGCAGTGACGGTGAATTGTTTAAAGTCTACTTCACTGGGTCCTTGGCCGTCATCAAAGGAAATTTTGGTTTCTTCAGCCAGTTGTGCCAATGTCACAGATTGAAACTGCTCTGGGCCCTTGCCACCATTGACTGTGCTGAAGGGTTCTGTAGAGTTGTAGTCGAGGCTAAAATTCCCAAATACGGCTTGTTGACATCCAATTGTCAGACAATCTGTTCTGCCGAACTTGCTGTCGGCGGCAAACCAGAGGCTGCTATTCATAAAGGTGCTGCTGGAGACGTATTGCTCGAAGGGTTTGCCACTGCCGGTGTCACTCCACAGTAGCAGGGCATAAATTTGATCCTTAAGAAATGTGAAGGTTTGGCTGATGGCTCCATTGTTGGAAGTGACAGCGTTGCCGAAGGTACCTTGCCAGTTATTGGCAGGGCCGTTATCTGAGGGTTTAGTTTCGCTAAACAGACTGGATACATTGCTGTAGCCTGTGTTGTTCGGCAGGGCTTGAGCTACCCACAAGCTGGACTTGTATGCTCCCTGGGAGCGATCGAATGTAAAGCTAATATCCGTATCTTGATCAAATTGGATGCCAGTAGTCCCAAACATAAAAGCTGAGGCTGGGCTACAGATACTCAGAACCACTGTTGCTGCTAAACTAGCGACAGTAAACGATGTTTTTTTGACTAAGGTTAAGGCAGTCATAACCCTGATTCCTCCACAAGATTAATTATGTACTAAGGCTGAGAATGCTTGCTGCAAGCTAGACTGGATGAGGCTTGGTCTGTCCTGCTAGATGATTGAGGACGATCGCGTGGGCTTCAAAACTTACTCTACAGAGCGGTATCAGCTATCAGTGTCTTTGAGTAAAAGACTGGCTATTACTCTAGGAATTTTCACTTACACCAGACTGCCACACTTTAATCTCTACCAGCAAGTTTTGCAGCTACTCCATATCTCCAAAATACAACATTTATTTCGGTTGCCAAGGGTATCAAATTGACTACAACTCTTGCCAAGATTAGGTTTTGCCAATTATAATTTTTTTTTATCAGCCGAGTTTATGAAGTTTTGATAAAGTTAATCGGAAAAATATAAAGTTTTTACTGAGGACAGAGGAATGGGGAATGGGGAATGGGGAATTGGGAATGGGGAATTGGAAATGGGGAATTGGGAATGGGGAATTGGCAATTGGGAATTGGCAATTGGGAATGGGGAATTGGGAATGAGGAATTGGGAATGAGGAATAACAAATAACAAATAACCAATAACCAATAACAAATAACTTTTGCAGTCGGATTTTTTAATACCTTAATATTGAATTGGTAAATATTGACACTGCTTAGCCATTGAGTTATATTGGCATCGACAAATAATTATGATATTAAATTTATGAAGGCGAATAAACTGCATTTAATTCGATGGTTATTCACAATTGGCGGGCTGAGTGGAGTGGCTTTACCTGCGAGTGCACAACCAATCATCCCAGCACCAGACGGTACGAATACACAGGTTACTACCAATGGCAATCGCTACGATATTTCTGGGGGAGCTTTCAGCGGAGATAAGGCTAATCTGTTTCACAGTTTTACTCAGTTAAATATCAGTGAAGGTCAAATTGCTAATTTTTTGACTAATCCCAATATCCAAAACATCCTGGGACGAATTAATGGTGGGAATCCTTCGTTAATTAATGGATTGATTCAAGTTACGGGTGGGAATTCTAATTTATTTTTGATGAATCCTGCGGGGATAATTTTTGGGCCTGGTGCTAGCTTGAATGTGCCTGGTTCTTTTAATGCTAATACGGCGACGGGGATTGGTTTTGGGGGGAATCAGTGGTTTAATGCGATCGGCAATAATAATTGGGCGACTTTAATCGGCAATCCCAATGGTTTTGCTTTTACTAATTTGCAACCTGGAAGTATTGTTAATGCTGGGAATTTGAGCGTTCAAAGCGGGCAAAGTTTGAGTTTGATGGGCGGTACTGTGGTGAATACTGGTCAGTTGAATGCGCCCGGTGGTCAGATTACGATGACGGCAGTACCAGGCCAAAATTTGGTGCGGATTTCTCAAGCAGGAAATTTGTTGAGTTTGGAAGTGCAGCCGACGGCTAATCAGGGTTTGTTGCCGCATAATTGGACGCAATCGGTTTTATCTTTGCCGGAGTTGTTGACTGGGAAAGGTGTGGAACAGGCTACGGGTTTGGTGGTAAATCCGAATGGTGAGGTGGTGTTGACAGGGGGTATGGCGGTGCCGGTGGCTGGGGGAACTACGATCGCCTCTGGCACTCTCAATGTCTCTGGTAACACTGGGGGTACTGTAAATATATTAGGCGATCGCGTAGGAGTTATTGGCGGCAGTATCAATGCTTCTGGGATTGATGGGGGCGGTAATGTACTGATTGGGGGAGATTATCAGGGTTTGGGGATTGTGCCCAATGCTGCGCGGACTTTTGTGAGTGCTGATTCGACGATTAATGCTGATGCTGTGAGTAATGGGAATGGCGGGAGAGTTATAGTTTGGGCGGATGAAACTACTCGTTTTAATGGCAATATTACAGCGAGGGGTGGTTTGTTTTCTGGTAATGGCGGCTTTGTGGAAGTGTCGGGTAAGCAATTTTTAGACTTCAGAGGAAATGTCAATACTCTCGCTACCAAGGGCAATCCAGGATTATTATTACTCGATCCAACAAATATTACTATTCAAAGTGGCGCGGGAACTTTTACGGCCCTAAGTCAAGCCGATCAATTTGCCGACCCTGATATAGGGGGAAATACCATTGATGCTGCGTTGATTAATAGTGCTGCGACTAATGTGATGTTACAAGCTACTAATAACATTACCTTTAGTGCTGCTATTAATATAACTACTCCGGGAGTTGGAATTACGGCTTTAGCTAATAACAATATAAAAGTCAATGCGAATATCACAACTCAGGGAGGCAATATTACTCTGAAGGCTGATAGTGATATTGTCAATGGTGGTAGTCTCAGAATATTGGGTGCGACGATAGATACTAAAGGTGGTAATTTTGTGGGCAATGGTCAGGGGAATTTAGCGTTCGCGGAGGGAATTGAGGTCAATAACAGCACAATTAATGTTGGATCGGGAAAAATCGACCTGAATGGTATTGGAGGAAATTCGACAGGGGGAAATAATATCGGTATTTCTATTTCTGGTGGTACATTACAAACCACTGGCAGCGGGAATATCACTCTAAATGGTACTGGGGGAAAGGATGTATTTGGTAATAATGAAGGTCTTGTTATTACAAATACATCTAAAGTGACTTCGGTCGATGGAAATATCAGCCTGACTGGAACTGGTAGCGCAATTGTAAGTGGCAACAATGGGATTAATATTAATACTACCAGCACAGTGGAGTCGATGGGGACAGGGAGTATTACTTTCAACGGGACTGGCGGGAATGGCACATTTAATAATCCAGGGATCTCTGTTAATAGTAGCACTGTGCGATCGGCTGGGGGAACTATCAACCTGACTGGTAACGGTGGTGGAAATTTAACTCAAAATAGTGGCGTTAATATCAACAACAGTACAGTGGAGTCGAAGGGGAACGGGACTCTTACTATCATCGGTACCGCAGGAAATGGGACGGATGGTAATCAGGGGATAAATATTGATAATCCCAGCATAGTGCGATCGCAAAATGGAGATATCACCCTCACTGGAACAGGTAAAGGCAGTGTGGGCAACAACACGGGCATTTCAGTGTCCGGGGTGGTAGAATCTACAGGCACTGGGAGTGTGACTCTCAGCGGTACGGGAGGAAATGGGACTGATGGTAATCAAGGCATATTAGTTGCACCAGGTACTGTCAAAGCATCATCTGGAAATGTCAGCTTGACTGGTACTGGTGGTGGGACTGGCACTACCAACGAAGGTATATATATAGATGGTGGTGCTACAGTCCAAACCGCAGGCTTGGGAAAGGTGACGCTGACGGGGACGGGGAGTGCAGGGACAGGGAGTAATTCCGGGATTTGGCTCAACTCCGCCACGGTAAAATCCCAGAATGGAGATATTAGTTTAACTGGTACTGGTGTCGGGACGGCATTTAGCAGTTACGGCGTTACATTCCCAGTGGCGCCACTGGTAACGGTGCAAGCTACGGGAACTGGTAATATTAGCCTCACGGGAAAGGCTAATAACAATTCTATTCCAATTAACCTCGACGGCGGTGCGATCGATGCGGTGTTAGGCGGCAATGTGACTTTGACTGGGGATGAAATTCAACTATCAGGAACAAGTCAAGTTAAAGGTACTGGGACTATCCAGTGGCAGCCATTGACTCCCAGTTTAGATATTAGTGTGGGTGGTAATACTGCGGATTCTCGTTTGAATTTGAGTGCAGCGGAACTAGCACCTCCGGTATTGAATGGGTTTTCCCAAATGATTATCGGGCGCACAAATGGTACTGGTGCGATCGCCATTGACCCCCCTGGTGTTACTTTTAGTTTACCCGTCACCATGCAAGCGGCCAGCATTGCAGTCAATGGAAACATTACAGGTGTAAACAATGCTTCAATTACCTTTAATACTCCAACGACCAATTTTTTAGCTAATTCTAATATTATCACCAACGAACAGAATATTATCTTTGGTGGCAAAGTCTCTCTCGCTACTAATTCTAATATCGCTCTCAATACAGGGTTAACTAATGCCGGTGATATTAATTTTGGCGGAACTGTTGACGGTGGTGGCAATCTAACTTTGACTACGGGAACAGGTATTATTAATCTCAATGGGACTCTTGGGGGGACAGTGCCTTTGGGTTCCCTCAACATAGTCAATTCTCGTAATCTTACCAGTCCGATCGCCATCGCGATTACAGCTACAGGTGATATTACTACTGGCGATACGACAAATCCCGGACGGGCGATCGCCTTGACCAGCAATAATGGTACGATTACAACGACTTCCACAGGGGCGATCGATACAAGTTCTACTACCGGAAATGGAGGCCCGATTACACTCAGTGCCAACAAGATTAACGGGGGTAATCTTAATTCTAGTTCCACTGCTGGCAATGGTGGAAACATCACCCTCACGGGTAAAACAGGCGACATTGTGGCCAGTGCAGGTGCAATTTGGAACTCTAGTTCTAGTGCTGGTACTGCCGGAGATATGGCGATCGCAACTCCCAATCAAGTTGGGGTAAATGTGATTGATGCCCAGGGATTGTCCGGTACTGGAAATATTACCATTAGTGGCAATGAGATGGGCTTTTCGGGAGTAGTAGATTCCGTCAAGAGTCAAGGTACTTTGTCAATTGTGCCGTCTGCGCCCAATGTCGGCATTCGCTTCCAAAAAGGACTTGCTGATGATCCAGGGGCGATCGATTTAGGACCACAGTTTTTATCCTCCTTGCGTAATGGCTTTAGCAAAATTGTTTTCGGCAATAACACTACAACCGGGAATATTACTGTAGACAATTTGCCCATATCTTTTCAAGATCCTGTGAGTTTCAATACTCAAGGCACTATTTTGGTCAATCCCAATCAATCAATTTCGGGAATTGATAATGCTTCGATTACTCTCAATGCTACCACTAATAACCTGAATGGCAATATTACCACCAAATCTCAAAATATTACCATTAACGGCAATGCCCTAGTTGGCAATAATGTCTTGGTGGGAACAGGCAATGCAGCAGGGAATATTCTGTTTAATAATAACATTAACGGCAGTGGCAATCTCACTTTAGAAACAGGTACGGGAAAGATTGATGTTATTGGAGCGATCGGCAACACAACACCGTTAGGAAATCTCACCGCTAATACTGTCGGGACAACTACCTTTAATGCTGTCACAGCTAATAGTCTGACCACGAATACTGGTGGTACAACTCTACTCAATGGCAATGTGACAACCACCACCAGTCAGACCTATGGAGATGCAGTAACCATAGCCAACAATCCCACTCTAACCGGTAGCAGTATTACTTTCAATGATACCGTTAATGGCAATAGCAATTTGACCGTAAATGGTGGCACTGGTAATGTGACATTCACTGGGGCTGTAGGCAATTCTAGTTCTGTAAGCGGCTTGCTGATTAGTGGAAAAAATATCACTGCTAATGCAGCAGTCAAGGTGGCGGGAAATATCGGTATTTCCGCTGATACTATTAATTTATTGCAGAGTGTAACTACTACCAATAACGGTACGCTAACTCTCAGCAATACCGGGAATGTGAATATTGGCAATAATCTGAATTTAGACGGTGCTTTGATTCAAAATGGTCTGGGAAGTGTGGGGCTGAAGGGAAATATCACCACGACTAATGATAATATTGATTTTAGTGGTCCGGTGACATTAAATGCTCCTGTGAATTGGGGAGTGGGAAATGCCAGGATTGCTTTTGGTTCAACTTTATCCGCCGGGAATAATCCTCTGAATCTCACCGCTGGCGAAATTGATTTTTCTGGGAAAGTTTCTGGTACTAATGTGCTAACGCTGCAACCTGCAACTGTAGGACAAAATATAGTGGTTGGTGGGACTGATAATAATACTAGCGCTTTGGATTTGACTGCATCGGAAATGAGCTTGATTCAAAATGGCTTTAGTTCGATTACTATTGGGCGATCGGATAGCAGTGGAAATGTGACTATTCCTAATAATCTGAGTTTTTCCGATCCGGTAAATATTCAAACTAAAAGTGGTTCGATCGCCCTTAGTGGTAATATTACCGCCAATGACAACAGCAGCATCAGTCTCAATACTCCCACCTTGAATTTGAATGGTGGTATCACTACCACCATTCAGGGTATCGCTATTAACGGGAATGTCACAGTCGGTAAGGATGTGGCTATCAGTAGTGGTGGTGGTAATGTGAGTGTCACAGGTGCGATCGATGGCGATCGCCGTTTGAACATTGATGCTGGTAAAGGTAATGTGGTATTGCAAGGCAATATCGGACAAACCACAGCACTTTCTGGTGTGAATGTTACGGCAACCAATACTAATTTAGCTGGTAATGTTACCACCAATAATGGCGGAATTACGATTAACAGCGCTTTGGGCTTAAGCCAAAATGCGAAATTCAGCTCTGGAGGTGGCAATATTGTCTTTGGAGGGGCGATCGACAGTGTTAATGGCAGTTTCGATCTAAATGTCGCGGCTGGTACTGGCAGCGTCACTTTCGGCGCACCAGTGGGCGCTACGAGACAGCTAGCAAATGTGGCGATCGCCAATGCTGGTAATGTAACAGCCAATTCCTCAATTAACGCTCAAAGTTTGACTGTAAATAGTACCGAAAATATCAATGTTTTGGGAGATATTACTGCTTCTAATTCTGGAAATGGCGGGGCGATCGCACTTTTGAGCCCAAACGGCACTGTCAATGTCAAAAATTTAACGACATCAGGTAATATTGGCGGTAATATCACCGTTGTTGCTAAAGATTCTATTACCGCAAGACAAATCAATGCCAGCGGTATAGTCGGAAATGGTGGTAATGTTTTCTTAGATCCGATCGGCGATATTCAAGTTAGTTTCATCAATGCCCAAGGCGGCACTAGCGGCACCGGTGGGACTGTTTTTGTTTCCTCCACAGGCGGATTTTTCCGCGCTACAGATTCTTTCCCAACTCTACTTTCGCCCACAGGATTTGCTAGTATTTCCACTGCTGGTGGCATCGGTGGGGGAAATATCACAATTACACACGCTGGAGGCGATGGTGGCCCCCCCATTCAACCCTTTGTGGTGGGGGATGCTACTGTTAATGGCACGGCTGGTGCAATTATCACTGGACAATCTACGATTCAATCGCAGTCCTTTCCCGGCTCACAGAATGTAGGTAATATTGCATTCAATACTGATGACGCCACCATCACTCCCACCCCAACTCCCACTCCCAGCGAAACTCCGACTCCCAGTGAAACTCCCACTCCCAGTGAAACTCCCACTCCCAGCGAAACTCCCACTCCCAGCGAAACTCCCACTCCCAGCGAAACTCCCACTCCCACGTCGCCGATAACTCCGACTCCCACTCCCACTGAAACTCCACCAATAACTGTCACAAATCCGACTGAAACTCCACCAATAACTGTCACAAATCCGATTGAAACTCCACCAATAACTGTCACAAATCCGATTGAAACTCCACCAATAACTGTCACAAATCCCACTGAAACTCCACCAATAACTGTCACAAATCCCACTGAAACTCCACCAATAACTGTCACAAATCCACTAGACAATGAGGAAAAAACAGTAATAAATCAGCCGAGAAATCCAGAGGTAACTGTCATCAACCAGCCAGCAATTCAGCAGGTAACATCAACCCTAGAATCTGTCGAAGCACCCCTAACACCGATCGCACCTGTGACACCCACAACCACAGTCACGCCCGCACCGGAACCGGAACCAGAATCTTCCACCCTCAATCCAGAAGAATCTCAACGTCGCAAAATCTCACCCTTAGACAATCCTGTCGGTATAGGCGATCGAGTTTTAACCATCGATCCAAGTATCACCAGCCAGTTGTCCCACAGCGGTGTTATACCTCCAAAAGACTCAAAAACATCAACAATTGTCAACCCTAATGGAGATCAAGTTCTGGGATATGTTGCGTCTCCCGATCGCATTTTTGAACAAAACAACCTACAGAAAACAGTCTGGGAAATCGAAAGAATTAGAAATCAAGAATTTTTAGAACATCTGGGTGTCACCGCCAATATCCCAGAACCCAACGTTATGATTAATAAATTTCAAAACACTTTACAAACCATCCAACAAACAACAGGTAGGCGGTCTGGTATTATTTATCTAGTTTCTCGCTCTGAACAATTAGAAATCATCTTAGTTCCTCCCCTAGGACAACCAATTCGCTACAGCGTA
>Ga0075154_10003192_pt1 | contig 10438 bp, 11 predicted proteins | sample JI71714BDNA_FD_70965 | JGI IMG/M metagenome (GOLD analysis project Ga0075154, IMG submission 70965) | Wastewater effluent complex algal communities from Wisconsin, to seasonally profile nutrient transformation and Carbon sequestration -... | ecosystem: Engineered > WWTP > Effluent > Algae...
TTTGTTGGAAAAGAGCAAATAGAAATCAAGTATCGGCTATTTACACCCAAACAAAAGGGTAATGATAAATATCCATTAGTGATTGTTTATCATGGTTCGGGAGCAATTGGCACAGATAATAAATCTCAACTTGGACTCTTACCAAAACTATTTTCAAGTCAAGACAATCAAGTTAAATATCCTGCTTATATTTTAGCGCCACAATTCCCAACGCGTTCTTCCGACTATGAATTGGATACAGCAAGAAGCGTACTTCATTCAATTCCAAGACCTTGTCTAAATTCAGTATTACAACTTATTGATTCATTAAAATCAATTTTGAATGTTGACAGTAATAGAATTTATGTAATTGGATTTTCAATGGGCGGTTCGACAGCAATTAATTCGCTATCAAACAGACCAGACCTTTTTGCAGCAGGAATCAGTATTTCAGGCATTCCCCAGTTTGACAAGATACAAGAACTAACAACAATTCCTATTTGGTTAATTCATGGTATTGACGACACAGAAAATGCAATAAATAGTGACGAACAATTTTATAAAGAGGGAGGAACTAAAATTCGTTTTTGGAAACTAAAAGAAACGACACATGACAATATTTTTACAACAACAATTTTAGGTGAGACGTTGCTAAAATGGTTATTCAAACAGCGAAAGTAATAAAACTGCCACCAACACGGGTTTTGCGTCAGGCGGGCTGACGTGTAAACTTGAAGCTTTGAGCTTCTAATGATCTTTTGTAATAAATTGAAAACTTGTGCTTTGAAACCCGCCCAAACGCAAATCCCGAAACCGTTAGCAGCAACCTTATGAACCATTCTCCAAAATTGATTTTATTGATTGTATTGATCTGTTCCATTTCTTGCAAACAGTCAACTTTTAAATATCAAAAAAACCGACAGGTATCTGATGAAAATGGTTTGCCAAAGGATAGTTTAGGTTTCTATTTTTCAACTTTTGAACCCATAGATTCTTCGCAGTACAAATTCTTAAATGATTCATTCCGACAAAATTATTTTACAACTATGTTATATGCATTCAAGGAACCTATTTTATACAACGACTATTTAGGAAAAGACAGATACCGGTTTTTATGGTTACCATCATTTCATAAGCCTATGGTATTCACAATTTTGAACGATGGGGGAAAAATCAGTTTAAATACCAAGAAACTTGACAGACAACCTCTCACAGAAGACTTACGCTATCCTGAAAATCATGAGAGGGACAATGATTATTCATTGATAGGACATGAACTTATTAAAGAAGTAGACACACTTGAAAACGGTAAAACAGAAATCGTGACAAGGATAAAAGGCCGTTTTGCAAATATTATTTATGACTCTACCCGCATATTATCAAAGGGCGAATGGGAACATTTCGAAGGACTTCTTACAAAAGCAAATTTTTGGACTGTATCAGCATTTGAACCATCGGGGGCAGCGGATGGTGCTTTCTGGATTCTTGAAGCAAATACCAGAAAGCGATACAAGTATATCGAAAGAGAGATGCCTAATGATAATATTATGGACATAGGTAGGTTTCTTGTAGACCTTAGTGGCCTTAAAATAAAACTTTATTAAGACTCACTATGGCTGCTGCTAACATCGGGCTTTGTGCAATGGCCATCAGAATATATTCTCAACGATAGAATATAACCCAGCGACATATCTGGCTGGCACGGCCACTTAGAAAATTGATCTGAGAAACGATATTTAACTCAGGAATGGCTTATTGCAGCCCGGCTGCCAGGAACCATGCCTGTCGGTAGGCAGGCTCCGATCGGCCACTGCACAAAGTCCCATACGTTGTAATATTTATAAAGCTTTCTGTAACTGAGAAATACATGCATCATTTCAAATTAATAATCATTTTTTTACTTTTTTCCACTTTTGTTAAAGCACAGTCTGGTTCTATGGACCCCTACGAAATTGTGAACATCAATAATAAGAAAGTTACAAAGACAGTTGATACATCCGTTCAATATGTAATGTATGACCCACACGGAAACACCGTTAACGCTAAAGCAAAAGTGCAATTATCTTTTGCCCGGGATAAGTTGGTCGCAGCCCAGCATATATTTGATGGCAATTATCAATTTGAAAACTACTTTTACTATTTCAATATGGATCAGCTAATTATGATTCAGTATAGTAAGAATGGTGGTGAAGACCTTTATGTATGTGCCATTCCAAACTGCATGATTTCTAAATGGGATCTTTCGCTGGCGAGTGCTATTATTACTTCTTTTAGCAAAATGATGCAATACTAACTAACTTGTCTAACATCGGGTTTTGTTCAATGGCCAGTTAGAATATATTCTCATCGTCAGAATATTTCCCAGCAACATATCGGGCTGGTACGGCCTACTAGATATTTGATCTAAAAAAAGAACTAAAACCCAGGGACGGCATTTTGCGGCCCGGCTGCCAGTATCCATGCCTGTCGGCAGGCAGGCACGGATTGGCCAATGCACAAAACCCCATACGATAGGCAACCCTACTGGCTAACTGGCAATGAAAATAATACTTGACCTGACAAGAGAAAAATTTGACGATCCTGATAGCGTAAGTTTTTACGACAGTAAGACAATATTTTTCGACGCCACAACATTTCTTCCTTCAATCATTTCGTTTAAAGTCTGGGGTGCTGGAATTATGCCAGGTTTTGACTGGACAAAATACATTGATTTCGACAAAGAAATAAATATCAAAACCATTCGACAGAAGACACCAAGCAACGAGACGACAATCAAAGGCTTTGGAGTTTTGACATTTAACAACGTGGTCGCGGGGAAAATCTCAATTTCTCCCTATGACAATAAACAGGTATTAAAAGACAGCAAAGGCAATGATGTTGTTTACAAAAAGGAGTGGACACTTGAAAATGTTGACAGCGAGTGTTATGAGTATTGGCTTGACACGACAATCTATTTTCCATATGGCGCCTGTGACTTGAAGTTGTATGCCAAAGGGGAAGTGACTTTTGAATTTGATACCGACGATTGTGTAAACTACCTTGAGTATATCACCAATCCTAACCGTCAGGAAACATTTTGGGGCTATTTAAGAGACAGCCCATTGACAACAAACTCTTACAGATACGAAGACCTCAACAACAAATCGTAGAAGAGTATGCCTATAATATGGGGTTTGGCGTTATGGAGGCTTTACGAACATATCCTGATCGATATAACATCGCTCAGCGACATATCCAACTCATGAACAAAACTCAGCATTAGAATATATTTTGATCTTTTTATCTTTGATCAGCATATATCTCAGCTTGACGTAACACGGAATATTGCCACATCGCTAAACCCTAACGTTAGCGGTAATTGAACAGACACCTATATGAGACGAAATATAATATACCTAGCCTCGTTTCTTTTGGTAATTGTAGGATGTGGCGCTTGCTATCTTTTTAATTATTACGAATATAAATCAGTTTTTATTCTTCCCAATAAAAGTGACAGCCGTATTAAACTTACTGACTCCTTATTCATATATCCAAACCTAACAATAGAATCTCATGTTGGTACGGAGGGAAATCAAGTGATGGCTGCTTCCATAAATTTCGAAGATTTTCCTGATAGCATTACTGTGAAAGCTATGAACATTCAGATTACATGTATTGACAATCCACAACAAAATATCTTTATGACGCATGTCATTACATATGCCGACCCATTAATCCCAGAAGATATTGAATATGTTAGTGCCAATATATTTGATGAGCTTCCAGATCATTACAAGACTGTAACATTGAAACGAGAACCATGGAATACATATCGGTTTTACTTTGAGACAAAGAATATAAACTTAGGTTCAACTTACAATTACAAAATTTCAGGCAATATTCTTTATAATGGAAAAGTGATAAACTATGGAAAAGAAATAAAAGTAGAGTGTAAGAAACGATTTATACGAATTCAAATGATGACATAATCAAATACCGCTAACATTGGGCTTTGTGCAACGGCCATCAGAATATATTCTCATCGACAGAATAGAACCCAGCAACATATCGGGCTGGCACGGTCTCTTAGAAATTTGATCAAAAAAAAGAACTTTAACCCAGGAACGGCTTTTTGCAGCCCGGCTGCCAGGAACTCCGATCGACCACTGTACAAAGCCCTATACGTTGTACACAATTGAGTGCAAATTCTAAATTTTCAAAATGAAGAAAATTATTGTCATTTTATTGATTGTTGTTCCTGCAGGCTTTATTTTCTATGTAAAAAGAGATTTATTTAGAACCCATGATTCATTCGATATTGTCAATACACCTGATTCAATTAAAGCTCATGTAAAAGTCTATGCGTTTGTAAACAATCCTACCAAAATTGAATATAAGAATAACAAATGGACAAGTGAAGATGGTTCTCAGGCAATTCTTGTGTATAATGGATCGGAAAGCCTTGGTTTACCAAAGCAGTATAAGCATGCTGATTTTTATGTAACTATTGGCGAGGAATTCTTTTACAATAATTTTATTATTGATAAAGAAAATACTACGGAAGCGTATAATATTAAATTTAGCATTGCTCATTTTGAAAATAAATATTATCTAACAGGCGAAGTTTTGCACCACAAAAAGTCAAAACAGTTGTTTTTTGGACATCAAATGTATAGACTTTCAAAAGGAGTGGAAATCATATATTATCGTGACAAAGGGCTATCTAAGGTAGATTTTTTGAATTATTAGCAATGCGTCCAACATTGGGCTTTGTGCAATGGCCATCATAATACATTCTAATCGACAGAATAAAACCAAGCGACATATCGGGATGGCACGGCCTTTTAGAAATTTGATCTAAAAAACGAACTTTAACTCAGTATGGAGCTTTGGCGGACTGCCTTTAGGATTCATGCCTGTCGGCAGGCAGGCACGGATTGGACACTGCACAAAGCCCCATATGTGTGTGCAATAAAATACTCTCTATGAGGATCGAATCAATCATTGTCGCAATATTCTTTTTACTAATGGCAGTCAGAGCGTTTATATTTAGTCTGTTATACTTCAGGTTGACAAGAGTAGGGGTAAAAACTACAGCCAGCATTCCTTCAATCAAGATATCTAACTCTCTATTAACTAAATATTCGGCGATTCCAATAGTCAAGTTCCTGACTGCAGACAACAAATCAGTTAAAGCCAGGCCAATTATATCATGGTTTTTTCCTGTAAATAATTATATGTACAGAAGACAGTGTGATGTTTATTACGATTCAAAAAAACCTTCAGACTTCATAGTTAGCAGCACTTCTGAAGTGGGGGTAAATATTATAGCAATGCTGATGTCAATTTCAATTGTAATCTACTTAATATTAGCTGAGCTTTGACTAACTCAAATTTGAATTCCGATTACTGCACATAACATTGGGCTTTGTTCAATTGCCAGTCAGCGTATATTTTCATCGACAGAATGAAGCCCAGCCGGATATCGGGCTGGCACGGACAACTAGATATTTGATCTACAAAAGAAATTTAACCCTGAAACGGTTTTTTGCAGCCAGGCTACCAGAATCCAGTACTGTCGGCAGGCAGGCACAGATCGGTTACTGCACAAAGCCCCATAATTTAGGCGAAATCATAATGAGATATAATTTTCTAATATTATTCCTTTCACTATTATTTTTTGGGAAAGCGGAGGGACAGGCAGATACACCGCTTCCAAATTGTGCGATCGATACTACTTTTTCATTTCCGAAATCTAACCTTCAACTTAGAATACGGATTTTTGATCCGGAAGCCAAGGATCCGGACATAAATACTGCTGAAATACTGCTAATTAATAAATACGGTAAAGTTGTTTTCAGCGACTCACTCCATATGGGTCGTATGGCCTTTGACTTCCGGGATTATAATGGAGATGGCATTGAAGATCTGATTTTGCATCGTCATATACATGCTGCCAGAAGTAATATGAGCTATAATCTTTACCTGGTAAGTACCAACCGTCAAAGTTTGAGGAAGGTTAAAGGTTTTGAAGACGTATTAAATCCAACCTATGACCTTGAGAAAAGACTCATTAAAAGCTCCTATCTCTATGGAGCTTATATGGGATGGAGCTATTTTAAAATTGATCGGAATGGAAAACTTCATAAGGTCAGCCGTAATTATAAAGAGCGTATTGGTTGATTCGGCTTGACTGCGCCTGCCAACCGGTTTAGTAGAAGCTGCGGCATGCTTGCCCGGCCATTAATAAATGCGAATGACTTGTGGGCCTGACTGGGAAATTTTCGTAAATTAGATCGGCCTGCGACAAGGCACCAAAATAGCGGATGTTTATGCGTAGCGCATTCTATATAGGTACATTTTTACTACTACTTTCAGGCAATTCGGTATTGTGCCAGGTAATGACTAAAGAGATTGAAGAAATACGTAGTGAATTCAAGTTAATAAACAGCGATTCAACATATAAAAAAGTGGAACTGGATAATGATTACTTCATTGATGAAGGAAGGATAACTGACGGTGGGTGCTCATTAACTGGATATTGCAAAAAAGGAATTATAAGGAAAATAGTAAGTTGGGTTGGCCTGTCGTGCGGAAATGAGATAATTGAGTTCTACTATAAAAACAATAAACTGATTTTTGTATACGAAGAATTCCACTCTTTCGTATATGACAAGGGAAGTGGAGAATTCAGACAGGATACAACTGAGAAGACATTTATTGGTCGGTATTATTTCAAAAACGCTAAACTTATTGATTATATCACAACAGGTCACAATCGATTTGAAGATGATACATTAGACCCTGAGAAAACGCTTTTGAACGAATCTGGATTAAATGTGAATGCTATACTACGAAAGTTGAAAAACAGTCGCTAACATCTGGTTTTGTGCAATGGCCATCATAGTATATTCTAAACAACAAATTATACCCCTGGAACATACCGGGCTGGCACGGCCTCTTATAAATTTGATCTGAAAAACTTTAACCGAGGAACGGCTTTTTTCGGCCTGGATGCCTGAATCCATACCTATCGGCAGGCAGACTCCGAACGGCCAATGCACAAAGCCCTATACCTTGCGTGCTATTACTTGCAACACAATCTAAAATATGAAAAGCAACTTATTTTTAATTGTATTATCCGTTACGCTGACACTTTCTTCATGCAGCAATAGTGAAGACGTCTTTCCAAATACGGTTACTGTAGCCAAGACAGGTAACCTAGTAAGAATGAAAGGAAGCAAACTCTTTGCAAAAGTTCCTGGTGACTATATACCACTTACGAGTTTAATCCGGTATCAGAAAAATAATAATACATATTTTCAGGTTATTGAAGTTCCCAATACCAATTTCGTAGCCTATAAAAGCAAAATGTCCCGACAAGCAATTGAAAGTCAAGGAGCAAAAGTTGACGCTTACGAAACCGTTAATTACAACGGGTTTGACGGAATTTATTTTGAGGGGCCTTCTAAAAATCAAGGTGAAACAAAAATTGGATTGGCATTTGGTGATGAAACATTTGTAACAATGATTTTAGGTGTATGCCTGACGGCTGACAAAGGTTCAAAAGACGAGCTAAAGAATATATTTAGTAATTCTTATTATGACAATTCCTACCAATTAAATCCGCTTGAACTTGCCAATTTTCAAGTTGATGAAACAATAACCGGATTCAATTATACAACAACTATCGGTAACATTTTCTTTTATTCACCCAACGGCAAAGCAGAAATGAAAGAATTACTTGACTTCTCAAGTTATCAGATAATGCCACTTGAAGCAGTTAGCTATGACAAAGTCAAGGAACTGGTAGAGACAGTAAACTCAAGGTTGATTTTACAAGGAATACAGACATCAAACGTAAATGCAGCTGACATTATTATTAATGGCAACAAAGCCTTTGAAGTAACAATGGACGTAAAAGACAAAGACAATAGGATAGGTAAATTCTATCAGACTGGCATTTATAAAGAGGGGTCTACGTCGGCTGTTTTATTTATTGGAGCTGACAATGACAATGGACTTTACTTTGATAAACTAAAGGCGACCGCTCAAAGTATCAAACTGTAACAGCAGGCAACAGTCAGTTTTGCGTCAACAGAGGCAAGGAATAAATTCTCATTTACAGTACTACTATTAGCTACATAGCTGACTGACCGAACAAAGATGAGGAACAGAATTTATTTTTAACTACTGTAACTTCGGCTGCAGTTCCGGGCTGAACGTTTTCCAAATGACTTGCCGAACACAAAGCCCTGGCCGTTAGCAGCAGCCTATTAGATAAATCTGTTTATTGATGTCATTTTCTATAGAATATCATCTCTTCCTAAATCTGAGTATAACATTTTTATTTGGGAACGTAATTAGAAAGAAAAAAGGGATTTCGCTTCAAAATAGCTCTTGGGATGAGAATATAGTACCTTTTGCAATTATTTACTTACCATTTTCTTTATTCTATGCCTTTATAGTAAATGAATTGCCTTTAACTGGGATCTCGATAGACCCAATCTATGACTCAAACACGGCATCATCCCTTGGTCCACAAAGTATTAGTCGTGATGCATTACTTTCCTTAGTTATAATAATAGCCAGTTTTATTATAAACATAATTGTATGGCTTTACACGATAGTAATAATTGTTAAGTATTACAATAGAATCAGGATTACCCGTAATTTTAAAAAACGTAATTCTTGAACAAGTAGGCTGCTAGCATCGGTTTTTGCAATGGCCATCAGCAGGTAATCTCATCGATAGAATAAAACCTAGCGACATTTAGGACTGGTACGGACTCTTAGAAATTCGATCTAAAACAGAACTTTAACCCAGGAACGGCTTTTTTCGGTCTGGTTGCCAGGATCCATGCCTAGCGGCAGGCAGGCACGGATGGGTCACTGCACAAAGCCACATAGAGTAACTACCATTTTATGCGACCGACTTATGACAATTAAACTTAACGCAGACAAGCAACTACTTGAAAAAATTGACGAATTTGAACGATTAGGTGGATGTGTTCAGTTTAAGGTTTTTGACGTTGAAAACCGGAATAATTCCTATCAAACACATTTAGGAATTGCTAAACAGACACTAATCGAAATTTCAAGGGACAGTGACAACTATTTTCAAAAAATTGCAAAAGAGTTAAATACAGACAGAGAACAATATTTCAAACAGTCAATTGATTTTAGCAAGCTTGAAAATTCCGGAACTCAAATACAGCTTAGCGACTTTTTGGGTCCACAATTTGACATGCAAACCCGCAAACCTTTTATCAAAGGAGTGCAACGTCTATATAATTCATATTTTTATTATGACACTGAAGAAATTGAAAAAAATAGTGTAAACCTAAATGAAATCGCAGGACAGTATAAATTTAACGATAGTGATGGAGTAACCGGTGCTTTTTGTGGTGCATTTTTAGAGCCCCCACATTCAGTAAGAATTGGTACTAGTATTTTTGAGCATGGACGATATTTTCTTGAATTTTCTAACCTCTTTTTTTCAGACTTAAACAATATTGAAATTTATAAGTGGAGTGTTGATTGTTCCAATTATTTTGACGCAGGAAAAGAATGGTGGGGGTCGCATTTCTGGACAATTTACAATCCGATAAAGAACATTTATATAGGCATAGTAGCATCAACGACTGACTAAAAATGGCAGTTAACAAGCAGTTTGGAATAAATGCGGCGAAATTAAAACATTCAGCTTTGGTAATACTATCAACACTTATGCTAAATTTGACCAGATGTTTCCCAAAGTCGTGTCTTCGCCAGGCTGCCAACTATCAGGCATAAAATTATGAAAATAGCACTCCTCTTACCAGCATTCTTTGCTACATTAGTATGCAATGCTCAGTTTCAAAATAAAATTGAAGTTGTAGATGTAAGACCTCATCACGACACAGTGAATAAGATATATACTCAACCTAAAAATCAAAAACTTACAGTAAAGTATATATGCCGTGTGTTTAGTTTTTGTAACACCCTTTATGAAAAATCATCATTATTAGACAATAAAGACAAAAAATACCAGGAACGTCGGTTCCGTAATGACAATTTGCAGCATATAAAGATTAAAGACACACTTCAGCGACTAACTTTCGATATTCTTTTGTCCTGTATTTCATGCAATGAAGAAAGTCGGGGATACTATTTTGAATATTCAGAAGATTCTGACGTTGTATATGTTTATACACTAACAGATGAGGAGTTAATCAATTATAAGAATAATAATAAATTTGAAATCGTTACTAACTATAATAGAAGCAAAACAACTATCAAATATGATTTTGACAACTCAATCTTTAGTGTCTTATATGAAGAAAAGGGTAAAATACTATTTTCCCTGAAAAAAGTGGAGTAGAACTGTGCATTACAGTTGGCCTTGTACAGAGGCCATCAGAATATATAGTCATCGACTGTATAAAAACCCGGCGATATAACCGGTCTGACACGGTCTGCTAGATATTTGTTTAAAAAA
>Ga0075154_10003193_pt1 | contig 10437 bp, 10 predicted proteins | sample JI71714BDNA_FD_70965 | JGI IMG/M metagenome (GOLD analysis project Ga0075154, IMG submission 70965) | Wastewater effluent complex algal communities from Wisconsin, to seasonally profile nutrient transformation and Carbon sequestration -... | ecosystem: Engineered > WWTP > Effluent > Algae...
AAGAAAGCATTCGTTCAATACCCAAAACACGTTGGCTGGTCGTTATCTGCGGACGGAGAAAGTTGTATTCCTTCTACTGCTGCTCAAGGCAATGTATTGGAGGCAATAAATGTTGCTTTGAACGTTTTACAGCTACACTATATGGACCGTGATCTCCATCGTACGGGGAATAGTGTTGTGGTCGTTAGTGCCGGTAATGGTGTATTCGAAGTAGACAAAAAAGTAGCTGGTATAACAAAGCAAAGAATGATGGACAACGGCATTGGAAGTGATATGCTTAGTCTTGGTCTACCGCCCTTACACGTAGCTCCATTTTTTCTTTATAAGGTAAGATCTCAATAATTCACTGAATATCCTTAGCCCTTTAGGTTTTTTGATACATAAGTGGTTTTTGACGGACAGGAGGCTGCCGGAACCAGCGAAGAAGAGAGAGTCGGCTTCGAGAATTGGAAAACATTCTTCGAAATACCTCATTGGATGCATCTATCTTTTGCGGAGTACGACGACGAGTTCTATGGCCGACAGATAACAGAAGACCAAGTGACTGATTGTGTTCCGAAAGTGCACACAAACGGTCTTGTCCAGATTTGTGAAGACGGAAAGTACTCGGCACGCGCATCTAGTCCTGAGAACGCACTGAAAAATGTAGACGGGGGGAGCATGCATCAGCGCGATTTGATCAGCTCAAGAGACTTTGAAGACGTTCTAGAAGCTTGTCGTCCACGTGACCGTGCATATTACGACGACTTTGCGTTTCAACTTCCATCTGCTTTGAAGTCGCTCATAGGGATAAAATCATCCAAATCCAACTTTGGACCAAGAAATTTGGCATCGACTGCAACTGAAAAAGAAGTGTATCGGACTTTACCGGAGTGGGGGCATGTGGATTTCCGCACGCGATTGCTAAAGGGAGGATCGTTTCAGCATAAACTTCACAGATCAGCTGACTTACAAAATGCGGACATGTTAGGTACCAGTAGAGGGAGCAGCATTCTTGCCTCTAGCGAATCAAGTCAAACTTGTCATCCTCTTTCTTGGATAATGCGGTCTGGAGAGGCTGCAGATCGGCAAATAGTTGGAGATGACTTATCTGGATATTTGATTGAATTAGGCTTGCAAATTCAAAAGTCCATGTCAGTTGAATCGCCATCTCGAGTTTGTATGAGTTCTTATCCTCGGGTTCAATTTAGTGCCTCACAATCCCAGTCAGCTGTCAAACCAGGAGATGATGAATGCAAGGAACAGGATAAGGTTGATATTCTTAGAAAAATGATGGCTTTTTACGACGCCAGCGCTACGAGTGCCGCCCATGCTCCAGAAATTCGCTCTTTGTCTAGGTAAATTTTGCTTTACTATTGATGAGAGTTGTCTTTTTCGTTTATAAGTGTTGTCTTTGTGTCTAAATCGTGCAATTTTAATTCCAGGGGAGACATGCTAACATCAGAGACTCCTGAAGGATTCACAGCTAAAAAGCCCGCTCCCTCTTCTGATCAGAAAGGTGGAGGTATTGGCGCCGCACTGCAAGGTAGCAATGCCTTGCATCATGGACCTGCTCCGTACGGAAAGATGCGAAGAACTTTAAGTTCGAAAGCATTCCGGGGCTCAAATATTGTATCGAGAAATACAGTAGGATCCAGTTCACTTACTCGACTACAGAATGCGTCGAACAAAACAGTGCCGGTCACATCAAATAGACTCAGACCGATGCCAGTCGCCATAGAGCCCCCAGATGCAGTCTATCAAACAACAAGCTCAGATGTCCATGACGCGACCTTGAAAGCAGAATCATCGCTAGCAAATGAATCAACAAATTTGAATGGGGCACCTCTTGGCACATCGCCTCAAGCAGTTTACATTAGACCCTCAATCAAGAAGGTGAGAACCGGAGATACTTTGTTATAAGTTTGTATAAAAATTTGATTTCACAGGACTTTTTTAACCACAGATACAGTATGGGAGCCCAATTTCGAGGGGACCAACAAATATATCCAGAATTTTTTCGTCTGTCCAATCCAAAGATGCATTTAACAGGCTGGAAAATATAGGCAAGACCCCTAAAAGCGCGTTTACGAAATCCAAGGAAAACAAATTCAGCTGGGCCGGAAGTTTAGCTCAAGAAGTAAATGAAAGAAAAAAGGAAGGTAAGAAAGTGCCTTTGCGTCGCAAGCCTTGGGTTTTGAATCCTTTTCGATTGCAGGAAGAAGAAGAGATGCTAGCAAAGAGAACGCACAATCGTCGAAGATGGAGCCATGTATTTCCGCCAGGAGAAATCGAGTTTAAACGACAATCTGGGCCGAATTGGAAATCTCTCTGCCAGCCTGCGGTTCTTCCTTTGACAACAGACTTTCATCCTGAGGAATATGAATTAAATGATCAAAGCAAATACGAATTTAGTCATTACAGCATTTTTATAGACGCTCTTGACTTGTCATACTACAAAAGCCTCGATGAGCTTCTTATGGAGATGGTCATTCAGCGCATCATCCAAGATTATCAAATCGTCCCGGATGCAGTGGTTGAAGAAAGTCAACAAAGATCTGAGACAAGGAGAAAAGGTAGGCATGGTGACAATAGCATCTATGATCTTGCTTGTTTGCTTATTCCTCAATCTTGTTGATGGTGTTAAGCTTTGTTATCAGGCAAACAAGATTCGAGGAATTCGAAAAACCGTCCTGGTATTCTCAACCAGAGTCGGCCAACTATATTTTCAAAACCTGTGAAAAAATCGTTAAGTGCTGAAAATGGCACCAAGAAGGAGCTGATTCTAAGTATGGGACACAATGTCCACAAGCTTATTTGTAATCCACAAAACGGAGAAATAGTAGTTGTGCAATACCACGCAAAATTTGCTCAAAATGACGACAGCAACACATACAGTTATAACTATTTATTGTGGATGCCAATATCACAGGTAAGCTTTTATGGATAGCTTCATCGAATATCACTATCAATATTCTCACATCCCTTTTTGCTTTGCCGCCTCTGAAGAGTTTCCAATCCGTGACTCAGACATTTTTGAAATTCGGTATCCTTTATAGATGGAATAATTTAGATAATCTTATTTGTGGCGATCCTCAAAAAGTATTATCTGAAGGCTTCAGATACAGACGTCTTGAGTTCTGTCTTATTCCCGACTCTTTTACAGATCCGGAGAAAGAGTTCGAATACATCCAGCGTTGCTTTAAGTTACTAGACTATATTGGAAAGCTTCAGCAAAAACAAGACACATTGTCAATGGATGTAAAACTACACACGATATTTTTTCAACCCAACGACATAAGCGGCGCTTTTCACGGAGAAGAGCCCGTCAAACATTTGAATATACAGCTTCGGAAAGGAACAAGGGACAAGTATGAATGGCTTGAACTAGTTCTAGATGAAGTCTTAGACACCAAGAGAACCTACAGAATCGGCTTTCGTTGGCTTGTTGCAAGTGGGAGTAAGGTTGAGGCTCAACTACAAAGTCTTCTTCGTCGTGCTTCACATTTTGGTCTTGCTCTGGTTCCATGCCCACAATATGCAACTTCCTCCATTCTTTACCTTCATCCCGTACGTATATCAATGTTTTATGGCCAAAAACTCATCGCAGATTCTATTCTAAGCAATTTCGTTTTTTTAGTTTGTTGCTCCCGTTTTGCTTCCCTCTTTGAGCGGGCCCATAGGCTGCTCGGTGGAGTCAAGCCTTGTTAATTCCTTGGGGTACGTGTATGATGGAATAAGATGGGCAGAACCATCAGATTTTGACTGTAAAGGTGCATTTGAATTCCCGACTAACAAGCGTGGGAAAAGAAGGCGACTACTAGGACGACACTATATACACAAGACAGGTTTAGCATTTATCCGAGTACTTCAAGACGACAAGGAGAACTATCTCATATTTTGGGTGAAGAACCGATTGCAGATAGGACAAAATGACGAACTCGATTCTCAAACGTCCGAGCTTTTTTTCCGCTTGGTATCTTCAGTGGAGACAGAGAAGGTGAAAGAAAGGACAGAAATGATGGTTCAACCATAAATAAAGATAAAATCAGATTGCTCATTTTATTTAGCAACCTGTATTATTTTTTCTTGGCATGTCGTGATAAGGCATCTATCTCAATAATTATCTGGCAAATAAAGACAAGAAGTTTTAGAGTGGCATATGCAAGATTATGTCTCAAGACAAGACATGTCTCAATTTTTTTGTTTGCATCTCAAATTTATCAGCCTCTCCCAAAACAATTCATTGATTCTGTATTTGATTTGATTTGGAGATGTTCAAGCCCAAAAATTAGATTGTTGTGAGACAACGTGACCATGGTGACTCTCTACCAGATAAAAGTATCAAACCTGACACAAAATCTCATAATATGTCTGATGATAAAACACCAGACACCAAACACGATTAATTAAAAAAAATTACAAGAATAATTTTCCGCGTTTGTTTGAATCATGCAAGAATTAACTTAATCCATGAGCTTTCTTTAACCTCGTATCCTTTATTTTAAAAATGTTGAAAACTCAAGCAGGATTCAACCAAGCAGCGTACAATGTCGAACGATCTCTAATTTCAGTTGCGTCAAAACAAACCGATAGTGTTTTGGAGCCTTGTTGGATGTGGGTCTGTGAAAGATGGAGTGATGAAGTAGTGTATCTAATTCATCCACCTATTATCCGAAAGAGAGATTATAACGCTCAATTTCGGCGACTCGAACTCAAAGAAGAAATGCACCATAAACCAAACAATGACTGTGATATAGGTTACATGAAAGATAATGATTGCCTGGACATTCAAAGATTGGATGAATCTTTCTTCTCAGATGATTCAACTTCGGAGTGGCATTTGAGTGTTGTGTTCAGTGAAATATGGAGTGCCCCAGTTCTTTATTTTCATGTAAATCTCGTCGATGGGACATCCTTAAGCAGGGAAGAAATTCTACGCCAGATACTTGAACATGCTTCGCCGTCGACATTAAGCAGTCATTTTGAAACGCATGACAGCATTGAAGCTCAGGCTCCCTACGAATTTCTCACAGAAGAAGAACATCCCATCAGAGGCTCGCCTTCATTTTTCTTACACCCATGCGGAACACAGCAGAGACTTGAGTGCGTTAAGCAAACGACAAATAACAAGGATGCTGCCGTACTCCTACTTAGTTGGCTCAGTCTCGTTCTCCCTGTTGTGGGATTTCATCTACCAGCTGAGTGTTTTGCGTCCGCCATTAAAAAGCTAGCTGTAATCTAATACGAGGCAATAATTTAGCCAATATGAATATTTTTTACTAAGCAACAGTTTTTTTGTGAGAGTGATTTGGGCACATCCTAAATATCATCCTATACTAATTGACCCATCTATAATTTAAGCCATACTCCTGACGTGCATTTGAAACCTGATCCAAAAGCAACTTGCATAATGCGGTCGCCCTTTTTCAATGGGTTAGACTTTTGTACCTCTTGGATGTACTCCAACTCGTACCAAATCGAAGAAGAGCTTGTATTACCAAAATTTAATAGTGCTGCGCGGGATGGTTCAGTGTGAAATTCTTCCAATTTCATGTTCTTTTCGATTCCATCAATAACTGCACGCCCACCAGCATGGATGCAAAAATGATCTATTCCCCTCTTAAAGTCAGGAACATATGGCCTGATTACAGGAAGCTTCTTAATCAATTCCTCCTTATCCATAGACGTCAGAATCCGTTTGCAACCCTTAAGCGCGTAACGCGCTGCCAATGATATGACTACCTTGGCCTGTTCCGTTAGGGGCAAAACATATGGTCCAATCATAGTCATATTCTTTTCCATACACTTTCCAGCAACTTTGACGATATCTTTTGAAAGCGAAACACCCCGTTTTCCATCAGCATCTTGTGTCTCATAAACGCAGGTGTATGATTTCTCGTCAGTTCCTTGCACACGCACAATGTTCAAGAGTTTGTACATAGCTCGTCTGCCGTCTGTCCATTTGTTAGAGAGCACCATTGCAGCACCTCCACACCTGAAGAGAGTGTTTTGAAGTAGGAATGCGCGATCATTTCCATGGTATAAATTTGGAGTAATGATTTCGGTGGATACTACGAGAGCCTTTCCCCCACCGAAAGCAGAGCCCTTCCTTTGGAGAAGGTTTCTGGCCAGGTCAACACTGATCAGTGATGCACCGCAACCCATACCGCTTAGATTAAAAGATTGAATGTCGCTGCGCATACCAAATTTGGAAATTACCATTGCGCATAGACTAGGCGTAGGTGAAAATAGCGAACAGTTGATTACCAATACATCAATTTCCCTTGGGTGTACCTTGGACTTTTTCAATACGTTTTCAACGATGTCGAAAATCACAATCTCTGCCTCTTTACGCGATCCTTCAATACTATTATCTGTAGGCTTTCCTTCCAAACATTGCACAATTCCTGGAGGCCATGCAGTCGACTGTCCAGTGCCAGATCGTGCAAGGATACGTGCCATAAAGTCAATAGAGTCCTCAGTGAAGCATTTCTGTCTTCTCATCATTTCAACAATCTGATCATGTGATACCTTCCATGAGCTTGGTGCTTTAAATGTGGCGTAAGACATGAGGTATACAGAGTCGTCATTTTTTACAATCCACAAAAGTAAGCATAAGATTAAAAATGCGATCTTGACCTTGGCACTGAAAAGTGGCTTAAAATTAGCGTCGCTGGTGTCACTCAAATCAAAATGGAATTGACCTAAGATGCTTTGCAAAAAGCTGCCAAGCAGAATCCTTGTCTCGTTAACTACCAGCACAGTGTTGCTCCAAATTGTAGCAGAAGATACATCTTGCTGAGAATGTATTGTGTCTTCAATAACTTGGTGAATTACAAGGCCAAGAAGAGTGAAAATTCCCAGAGTGAACAAATGAGGCAGATAAGTACCAATTACGTGAGACCAATTGATCATCCTGTGAAACAAACGTGGCCACCATTTTGAATAAGATATAAATTTAAAAGTGAATAAAATTGATTCATCAGTACTCACCCAATCAAGCTTGATTTTCGAACTCTGTAATCCCGGTAGTCTTTTCTAGAAGAATCATCTCCCATTTCGCTCAAGTCAGACTCAGTCCATGTCCTCCGGATTGGCGTAGGAGTTGCCTCATCTTCAGTGTTTCTTTCTGACCGAGGAGCCATGTTCGCTTTCAAAGGTGTCGTTCTTGGAACTATAAACAGAGAAAATATTCACTTTTTTTGCTTGAAAGAACCAACCTCTTGATTAAATGAAAATTCTTTGAAACGAAGCTATTGATTGCTGTTTCGATTTTTTCTTTTATGCACCAGGCAAAAAAATTTCTTCCAAATGCTTATGATTTTCACAAGTAGCGACGTGGTCATGACTTATTTAAGATAGTGAACCTCCAATTCAAACCGAAACGTTTGTTTCGTGATTTACAATCTTAATACGTGTGCGTTCGTTCAGAAAGCGCCGAATTTTGTTTATGGTTGGATAGTAACCTATAAACTATAAACAAGATTATATTCTAACGTGGCTTTCAATTTAAGAGTCCTACAAAAAGCTGTATTAGAAAATGCTTACCGACCTTCTTATGTGTCGATCTGTCACCCCTGATAAGACGGTGTGTCGTGGATATCTGAGGAGGTCAGCACAATTCGCAACTAAAATAACCGATTTAGAACCAAGAAATCCTAAGTTGAACTTTTAACGCTTTCGCATTTTTTTAATTGATGTCAACCACAACCTATTGAGATGAAAAAAATATAGAAGTAATTCTTGTTGCAAAAAATATTTTATTTAATGTAAGACTTGCTCTGAATTGGAGGAACAAGTAAAGCAATATCACAGATAGAATTCAAAACAATAAAATAAGAAGTGCTTTGGATTCTGCACCAATGTATATGCTCAAACTGCAATACCATTTTTGAGCTGCTTCTGTAAATACAAGTCCAGGTAAGAAATCAAAAGCAAAAAAGAGGCAGCACCCAACATAAGTTGTTTTGGATGTATGATAATGAATTCAATTGAGCAATGATGTTGTACACAACAAAGGAGTAATATTAACTAGCAGTCTGGTGAATAGAATAAAGTTTTTTAAATAGATTTTAAGGGATGGCATTGACTCTGTTTAACTTTTGTTTGAGATTCTTTTAATGCCTCCAAGAGAGAAAATCCAAACACATTGGAGGGTTCTAATGCCATTCCTTCTGCCCACTCATTCATACTATTGATTAAAATAAAGCGTGCATCATCCTGTTGTGCAGCATAATGTTCCTTTTGTTTGAACCAACCCTCCCACCCTGCTGGATTTGAATCTGGAAATGGACTTGTAGGCTCATCTTTAGTGAAGCAACAAGATTCGTACCAAAGAGCATTTGTGAGGCTTGCACGGAACCTATCAATAACTCTTGATGGTTCTTCTCCGGACCACAGTACAGCACTCTCAAAAGGTCTCCTGGGCGTGTTATCAAATGAAACTAATATGCCAGGAATCTCTACTGAGCTCTTCAATAAAGTTTGATTTGCTATCGATGCAGATGCAACAGAAGGACATTGCTTTTCAGGTATTTCAAAGCTTCTACCTTCATTCCACTGGTTGGGATTTGGATAGTTGGCTGTCTTGTTGAAGAGATCAAAGGGAATTCTCCCCAAATCAGTGGCACGTTGTGTGCTTCTTGCAATGACTGATGCTGGAGTCAAGTGTGGATGGGGACGATCGAGTCCTACAGTAATGTATAGTGAGGGAAATCCATCTTCTATGGCCAACTGACGTAACTGTCGCAAAATTGCATAGCTTCCCACCATCATGCGGTAAACCATGAACACTGGTTGGTTCTGCACTGTAATGTAATTTGGATGATGGAAAAAACGACGAAGCCAGTTGTAATGTTCTTTTATGGCAGTTATGTTTCCACTCGGAAAATATTGTTGCTGCAAGAAACCATTCTTAGGAGATTTTATGCCTTCCCTTGTCTCGCTAAGCCATGTTTTGCTCCAGTCAGCAGCACACCAATGAAGACAAAATGGAACATCTGGGTGTCCATCAAGGAGCATAGCCTCAAGTGGTGCATGAAGATTCGGACCAGGATGAGTCAAATCATAGAACCAATAATGATGATAAACAAATCCATCAATCTGATATTGTTTAGCCAGTTCACTCTGACGTTTCCTTGGTGCTAAATGTGTATAATCATAGAATCCAAGTCCCCCATCTTCCACTTCCAGGGGACGTGGAATGTCAAATCCTAATCGATTCTTAGGTGGAGCTTTCTTGAGATTGTTCCAGTCAGTGAATCCTTCTCCCCATAAGTAATCATTTAATGGATCTTGATGAAACTGCGGAAACACAATAACCAAAACTCGAGGCTTGACTGTGCCTTGAGGGTTGTGTTGTCCAGTATCATAGAGGCCTGTGATGAGCGAAGCTCGAATGTGCGCTTCAATCTTTCGATGATCGAGCAGTTGTTCGGCATCAAAGGCAATATACACTGACATGGCAAGAGAAGCAACAAGACATGTTAAAAAGAGGTATTTCAAAACAGTGCGCATAGAGTAGTTATTTGAGGATGTTGATGCCGATACTGTTTGCTTAAGGTTTGTCATTTTGAAGACTTGTAATCGAGGTTCATTCAAGTATCTTTCGCATGCGTCTCAAAATGACATCCTTGTCCATGTGAAGCACACATGTACTGAACAATAAATACGGTCGTACCGCATGAAAAGTCGGAGGCTGTTGTAGCTGTAACACAAGTTGGTATTGTGCAACAGAAACCACTAAAAAATGCCGTGAACGGCCGCGTACAAAAAAAATACGAAACGGGAAACATTTACTTAATGAAACCCAGGTAATGACAGCTGCAATGAAATTTTAAATCAGGAAAATCATAAAGTTAAACACAAATAAATCAGACCAAATTCACAATTTATTTTAGAGCATGCGTATCGAAAACATGATTTTTGATTTATCGCTTGCTTCATTTATTCAAACATCAGCATGATCACAAAAATGAAACTCTCCAAGTTCAAAATTGATACAAAAATGATTTTGAGTATTCATGTGAGATAAATTTTAGAACAACTTCAATGGCATAGATTAATCATGCGAATTGGGTCTTTTGCATATCTTTGTTTTATCTAGGAATTGTTAGCGACGAAAGAGTGTGCCAAGGTTGTCAAATCAAATAGAAAACTAATCAAAGGTCTCACGTCTGTGTCTTGACCAGTTTTTACTGGTTCTACCATAGATTGTGGGTTGGCATGTTGGAATATAGCTTTATTCTAAACTCACCACATTTGTGTGATATTCTGCAAAAAGATTTTGATGTCTAAAGTGATTAATTTTGTATTTTTAGCAAAACAGTAAACTGAAAAAGTAAAGTGAAAAAGTAAAAGAATTGCTACATTTAATTAGTATTTGCTTTGTGACAGGCTTCTTAATTGTGAACCCAGCCGAGATCATCTTTACTAGCCAAATACTCTTCATAAGAG